>MDTD01136029.1_pt1 | contig 10558 bp, 7 predicted proteins | sample 811221 | NCBI WGS metagenome assembly MDTD01 (sample SAMN05326646, study PRJNA326480) | marine metagenome | isolation source: seawater | place: Pacific Ocean: South West | collected 2011
CACCGTAGTGATTCGTAACCTCATCCCCATCCATGAACAGGACCTTGCCAGGGTGGTAGTGGGGATTGATCTGGAATGGGATGATGCCGAAGGACTCGAAGGACGAGGGCAGGACGATTGGCATGTCATTGGTAGTCATCATAGAGGGGCAGGCTACGTTGGAACCAGCGCTAACACCTAGGTACGGGATCCCTCCCATCACTGCTTCTCTGACTGGTTCGATTAGTCCCAATTCGTGGAGATCTCGTATGAGCAGGAAGGAGTTCCCTCCCCCCACATAGACGCCCTCGGCATCCGAGATTGCCGAAACAGGATCTTCGTAGGATTGGATCCCAATGAGTTCGGGCCCATCCGGACCGGTGAAGCTCTGCATCCTAGAGGTGTATTCTTCATGATCGCTGGAGGCGTATGGAATGAAGAGAACCCTCTTGCATCTCGAAAAGTGAGTCGCTACTAGCTTTCTGTAGATTTCTCTCCTTTCTTCCGTGGCTATACCGCCACTACCAAGCAGAACTTTTGCTCCGAATCCTTCTTCGCTCACGCGAACGCCTAGAGCCATTCGAACTTGAAGTCCTCGTCGTAGGACAGCATATCGTACTCGTCACAGGGGTACTGTCCCTCCATCAGGGCTCTCTCCTCTAGGTATCTTTCCTCACGCCGCTTCACATCCCTCTGTCGGTCAGCTAGCATTGAGAGGCACTCCCTCAACAGCTCCAGGCATTGCACCATCACGCTATTCTTTCTTTCTTTGTCATCTGTTTCCTTATCCATTCGATCTGGACTCATCAGACGAGGCTAGTGGCCATATTATTCCCTTCGAGCGGCCCTATTTGAACTGCTTGAGGATGCCAAGAGGGGAGATTCAGTTGTGAGGTCACCGGTGACTCCCAGCGTGCCTAACTGCGAGCGCAACTGATCATGAGAGGAGGCGAAAATGACGAAACTGGGGACATCGGACTCTTGCCGGGTTCGGATTACAGATGCGAAGTTTGCGGTCAGAATTCCAAGCTGAGCGAGCACGCGGCTGCCCTTTGGTGCGACTCTTGCGGGGATCGTGTCTGCGATTACGATCCGATAGACTTCGATCGGGTCTCCCTTGACGAAAAGGGGGCGATGAGGGGAAGGGGGCACGGGACAAGAATGGGGACTAGGCCCTCAGGGACAAACATCGGAAGCACGGGTTCGGTAACCGGAGACAAGAGGAGGATGTGGAACAGGCTCAGTAAGATGGACCGCCAAGGCAGAGGGGGGCCGACAAGGCAGAAGCTGGATGCGGTCGGGATGGTGAAGAGTTTCGCCATAACGGACGCACACTATTCAATGGCGATGGATTTGCTTGACATCGGTTGGCCGAACAAGGATTCTGGCAGGGTTCTCCCAGCTGCAAAGAAGAAGCCGATATGGGCGGCCGGTCATCCTTGCGGTGTGGGTTCTTCGGCTGCTGCTTGCCTGCACGTGGCGGCAATTAGGATGGGTTTCGACTCCAAGCTCTCAGATTGGGCTGCCAAGTGCCTACCAACTGAGAAGTACGGAATAAAGTACAGTTTCAGGTCGACGAAGAGACTGAGGATGATTCTTGGAAGGTTGGACAAGAATATTATTTCACCCGATTCGAATGCCGAGAGAATCCTCTCTAGAGCGGAGTTAGGGGGGACTCAGTACGGGAAGCTAGTCCCAAGGATTTGGGAATGCTGGAAGATTAACTCAGAATTGACGTGCAATCTATCCAATCACGCGAGACCAGTTCTTGCCGCTCTCTGCGAGATTTTGGCTTCTGACGAGGGTTTGAATGTTGACCGAAAAAAGATAGCTGACAGGTTCAACGTTGGTGTCGGATACCATAGGTGGAAAGAGCAACTGATCATCGTTTAGAGTTGCTAACATCAATCCAAAATGCCCGTCTACCCTCTGGAATTTCCTGAATCTGCAACTCCACTATATCGATTTCTTTGTACCCCATCTTTCTTCTTGAAGATGCAATCTTTTCAGCAACTCTAGGCAAGTTGATGCAATCTCCCTCTACTACGTCCCTGTGGATGTTCTCCGGGCAGTGAGTCGGTAGAATCAGGTTTGTTTCGGGGATTGGCGGATAGGCAATCCTATTATCCCCTATCTCGAATCTCGCTAGGAGTCCTTCGATGCACCATGGACAGTACTTGACCTGATTTTTATCAGTTCCAGGTCCCAGAATAAGGAAGCCCCCGATGCTGTTTGGATCGGTTAATGATCTAGAAAACATCTCCAAACCCTGTTTTCTAACCTTCCCCCCAGAACCTGATTCTAGAGTTTCTCGGGATTTATCCATCAACTCCTGATGTCTTTTTATTATCTCATTGGAGTGATTTTCCAGGGTCTTGAGATGGAACTTCTTCTCCCGCCTCATTGCGAATTCTGTCCTCAATCCGGCGGTAGTAAAGGATGTGTCGAAGTGCTTTCTGGACATATCAACTACCGCGACTATTCGCCCAGTATCATTGTCGTCGTAGCAGAAATACTGCCTTATATGGCCCTCAGGGACTTCAGGAGCGTCGGCCACATCTCTAGTAAGTGCATCATAGATGATCCTCGGACTTTTTGAGCGCCGTCCGGAAATAACCGCTGCTCCTTCCCCATATTTGGAATTAGGACGATACTGGTGCACCTGTTCGGATACTGGAGAGCCTGGGACCGCGGTGAATGTCGCGAACTGTTGTGGTTCTGCTTTCATTCTTCGAGGAATCTGCGAGAGTTCTTCGATGAGGTCGATTGTCGAACTCATCTCTCTTTTTGAATGAAGAATTTCTGAAAAAAGTCCTTGCAGGGTACTTGACACAGTGTTCAAGGGATGCGGCTAGTTCAAAAAGGGTTAGACACAGAAAGAGGTATGGCGGAAGTAGATTTGGGCTACTCTAGGAATCCCTCCGATGTAGGGACAAAGGGCCTTCTGGCTATCGCTAACAAAGAGAAGGTTGACTACAAGATTGTCGACTTTGACTACTATGAAGATGGCTTTGAGAGTTTCAAGGAATTGGTTAGGAGGCGGACCGGTTTTGTTGGATGGGTTGTCGGAGAGAGGGGGACGGGGAAGAGTGAGGCGCTAGCTCGTATCTTTCTGGACATAATAGCCGAGAATCCCGAAGAGCCACCGCTTCCGATTTATGTCTCCGTAACTGAAGGCGAGGTCAGGGAGAAGGTCGCGAACGTGGGAAGCCAAGGAATTTCCATGGCTCTTTTCAATTATGCTTGCAGAGAGGCCCTGAAAGAGGCACTTCTCCACATCAGGGAAAGGGGCAAAGGGAATTTCTTCAAGGTGATGAGGGGGACTCCAGCTCTATCAGATGAGAAAGCTTGGAACACTGTCGTTGATTATCTGAGTAAGGATGATTTCAGCATAAATCACTTCATGGACTCCATGGGGAAGAAGATGAGATTGTGCATCTGTCTGGATGATCTGGACAAATTTCCCCCTGCTACAGTGCATGATTTCTTCTCTGCTAATCAGACGGACCTGCAGAGACTGACAGGAACCCACAATGTCGCTCTAATTGGCAGCGTTGAGAAAAGATTCACGAGTGAATATAGAGGCGAGGGTTCAGTGAATTGGTGCCTCCCCCCTGCCGGAAGCAGGGAACTGAGGATTCCGGATTTGAGTGATCTGACTGCTTCTGACATTCAAGATTTCATCGATCACAGGATAGCCCACTTGCACTTTGATGATTCCACTTCCCAATGGATATTCAGACCTGATCGAGAGCCAAACAAGGAAAACGGTATCGATTCCGCGGCAATCGTAATCGATGATCCCAGGTGGAACACGTTCGATACGAGGAAAATGCGTCAGAATGGGTCGATGATTGTACTGAACGCATGGATGGCCCATGATGGAAACATGAGCCTGAGAGCGGTACTGGAGAATCTAGCTGGAGTTCTGTCTAGCAGATCGGCTAGGAAAGACGAGCTCACGGGTCCGGTCCTTCAGAGATTATTGAAGGAGAACAACAACAAACACCTAGAGGCAATGAGGGAAGAGCTACAGAGGATGTGCATCGAAAAAGGAGTCTCAGTAGAACGGCTAAGGAGGGAGGAGGAGTTGCTAAACTCCTACGGAAGCGCCAGTAGCTTCTGGAAGGGCATGATGGATATTTCGAAGGATATGATTACGCTGGGCGTGGAAGAAGGGCCTGCCTTCAAATCACTGAATAAGAAATACCGGCATTTCAGTGTCTCCGGGATAAAGGAGAAAGGCCTTGGTTTCCATATCAAGGACATTTGCGGGAATTTTGGTAAAGAGCCAAGCGCAGTTTACGAATTCATGTGCATTTCAAGAGACCTGTCTGTAATTGAACCTCAGGATTACCTACCTGAAATCGTTTCTCGGACGCCACAGGAAATATTCGGTTCGGTGAAACCTAGGCAATTGGAAATATGGGTCAACAAACTATCAACAGACTTAGTCATGGAGTTGTTAGAAGTCGAGGATTTAGAAGACTCGAATTTCGAGGACTCGGATGACCGAACAAACCTGGAAAGCCTGGATTCGGATGCGGATGGATTCTCCGAGGACATAGTTACAGAGTCCCTAGTTTTCAACGCATACAGAGCTGCGGCCAAGAAACAAAAGATCCAAGGATTCAGTAGGAAACGAATTGACGATGCAAGGCAGAAGCTGCTGGATCTTAGTGAAGAGGACAAGATGACATTCGGTGAAGATCTGGCCTTCCAAATATTCCACTACTACGTGGGGGTTGGCGACGAGGGGCTGAAAGATCTACAGTGGACGGGAGTGTCCGGGAGTTTCAATAAAGCATTGAAAGCGGATCCCAGGGGTCTTGCCAAGGCTCTAGTTTCATGGGCGATGCTAAGGTGTAATTTGGACCAGAGAGAGGACGTGGAAGCCCTGATGGCGCTAGAGGACTCCGTACTAAACAGAGGTGTGCTCCGGCTTCTCGATCATGAGTCACATTTCGGGTCGATTATTGAACAAGAGCCACGTTCGCCACGCCTTCAATTGCTAGAAAGAGAATTCGCCGATGTGAGGGAAGATCTGGCCCACAATACCGGGTTCGAAATCAGACTCGACAGGGGGGACGACAAGCTAACCCAACTGAAGACCCTCGCGAACCGAGTCACGCAAGGGATGGTGCCTTTGCTCGTCGATGAAACAATAACTCTCCAGGTAAACGAGAGCGTTCAATCCCATGATTCGAATGGAGTATCGAACTGGTTTGCCGATTCATTGAGGGTTTTGAATAGGATAAATGCACACCTATCTGACTCAGATTCGAAATTAAATGCCGAAGAAGGGGGATCTTGGGGGCCAATTAAGCCGATAATAGATGACGAAATGGTAAACGGATGTGATGAGCTATACTCAAGGGCGATCAGCAGAATGGAACTTACCCTCTCAGTGGATTGTAGGGTACGCTTTTTGTCTGAGGAAAAGATAGTTTGGCTGTCTTTCGCGAATAGCGAGAATCCGCTCTTCAGTGCTCCGATTATGTCGGGCATATCTTGGAAGGCAGGCTCAGCTGTTCTTCCGAAATACGATCTTCTTAATCCGTTTCTCTCATTCAAGACCCTGAAGGTTTTCTTCATCAGCGATAAAGAAAGGGAGAAGCTTGAGCGCAATGAGAAAGAGATGGGAGAAGCTAAGGAGTTCTATGACAGGAAGGCAAAGGAAGTTCGATCTTTACAGGAGTCCTATTTGGAAAAATACCTCAGGAAAGGGAAGCAAAGAGAAGAAGGGGAAAAGCTTGGGTCGTGATTACGTATGGAGGATGATTCTAGGAGAAGATTCGTCATTATCCACCAAGCTCTATCCGAATTGGGAAACAGGGACAACCGTAGACCTGCCCAGTTGATCAGTACTGCTGAGGACGTTCGCATCAAACTTCTGATTTCCTACGGCCTGATCCCTCTCACTTCCAATAATGGGGATGATGCAAACATGCTAGAAATCCTCGATCGGGAACTGTCTTATGCCGAAGATTTCCTTTCTGGTTCGGGAAGAGAGAGCCAGAGTCTTTCAGGCAGAATTGAAAAAATCCTTGATGGTGTTCCGGTAGGCCTTGAGGCCCTGATTGATATCGAATATGGCTTTGGTTGGGAAAAAAAGGAAGTTGGCCCTCCTTGGATGATGGGTGATTGGAGGACTATGGCGAAGCTGGTCCGAACAATTTGTAAATTGGGGAGATCATCTGACTACGACGGTTCAACTGGTATCTTTAATCCGGACCGAGTCCTGAAACTCTGGCCCATTTGTCTCGATGACAATGGTGAGCCGAAATGGGAGGACAAACAGGTATTGGATATGCAGAACGGAACGAAAGGATACTACACCAGTGCTACTCTTGGGGCAGATGTCAGCCATGTTATGTGTAAGAATTCCGGGATTTACGGCCTAAGGAAGGAATGCGAGGGGGAGGGCGATGATTGTAGGGCAGAAGTGGAGTTTGGTGATCGAATAGAATTGCAGACTTTCGGAGGGGACTTCAAGGGGAAACAATGGATTTCTTTGATGGAAGGCCCAGAGATCATAAAGTCCTATGCAAACAAGAAGGGAGGATACAAGGTTCCCAGATTTCTATGGAAGGGGATCCGCGATAATCCAGTATCTTTCTCAAATTCCGAGTCAGCTCAGGATGATTTCGACACAATAACGAAATCAATGCTTGCGGAATTGTGGGAAAATGTTGAATCTGCGAGAGAGTCAACAGAATACAGTACAGATAAAGAAAGGAAGAGAAGTTTGTGGAAACAGAGGTTCCGCCGGGCTTCAGATGAAGTTCGTTCGTCGATGAAACAGTCGGAGGATGTAAATATGCCAAGTAAAGAGGAATTACAAGCTTCTAGGGATAATAAACGCGAATTCGATAAATTCGTCCCTACATCAAAAGCTAGAGTAAGGTTTGAGAGCTCTGAAATATCACTGCAGTCAATTCATCAAAACCTAGATTGGAGGCGTCAGACGAAGACATGTATCAAAGGTCACGAAGAAGCAACAAGGGTGCCATTGTGGAGTGAAGATAGGATAATGAAGTTGGACGGTATTGATCAGGCGATAATGTCTGACGAGAACGAGGGGAAGAAACTGACGCGGCTATTGAGGATGGGTTCTAAGATGTACTACTGCCCTGATTGCAAGGGGACATACTGGCGGGATCAGTCCTCGGATGGCAGATATTGGTTCTTTGCCGACGAGAGTGCTTGTAGGGAGGTGGCTCCACGCGCTTAGAAGTCAAGAGCCTCATCAGGTACTACGCGGAGAGAACTGCGAAGTTCCAGGACGACGAGGAAGCAATGGAGTCTGTTTTCAAACATGTCTTAAGGTACCCTGAGGAAGGATGGCGACCGGACCTGTTCAATGGTTCTGAAATGCAGAATACATTCTCTATGCTAGACCCTGGCATGGTTTTAGGGAGAATGTTCTGTGCTCAAGTGGAATTTGAACTCCAGACACACTTGAAGCAGAATCTATCCCCTAATGGTGGGCCAACCAACCTACCATGGCTTCTCAGATACTTGCCTGATGATGAATGGAATGTTAGTGAAGTCTTCGGAATGATTAGGCAAGCTGCCAGGAAAGACGGGGTCCTAAGGCAAATGGAGCCAGGCATGGAGGTTTACTTTGAGAAAATATACCAAGAAGTCGACGAAAGGGCGGTTAACAAGTTTATTCGAAAATTGAAAAATGCGGCTAAGGAAATTGACCGACGAACCTTATTACACGTCTCGGCTCCTAAGTTTCACCAGAATTGGAAGGCAATAATCGACGAATGCGAAGATCCAGAGGTTAAGAATCAAACTGTCCAAGAGGGAGCGAAGCAGCAGTGGTCGATGGTTATAGGACTAGAGATGGAGGAAATATGTCGAAATCTGAAAAATTGTACAGTTCTACAATCAGGAGGGGGCCATGTATTGCTTCTTCTAGACACGGACCTAAAGGGCAAGGAACTTGAAGAGAGGGCGAAAACCATATTGAAGAAGATTTCAGAAGATTGGAAGAAGAAGGACAGGGGGTGGTCGCCAAAACTTTGGGCTACGTGGGAAGGAAGCGGAGTGGAACTACCATTTAGAAAGAAGAGGTCTGTAACCTATGATGACATCATCCGTAGCTTGAGTCTCGAACACGCGGGGAACAAACAGAACAGAGAAGAGGCAGTTAGGAGATGGGCGATATTCGGGCATAAGTACGACAAACGATTGGAGGGGGACGCCAATACCCTATACCTGGATGTAATTAGCCTAGGAGAGAAGTGTTGGGGCAAGAACAGGGAAGTGGGTGACTCGGGCCACTTTCTAAATGAGAAAGAGGTGGAGTATGTCTGCCAGGGGTGCAAGCAAAAATCTACCTCAGATTTCTACGGCGATACCTGCGATTTTTGCGGTGAGATAAGGAGTTGCGTCCCAACTAGAAGTAGGAGGAAGACTGTAGAGGGCTTCAACAAATCAAGGAGGCTCACGGCAATGATTGAGTCCACCTTTGGGATGATAATCACTGAGCACAACCCTAGGGAGATTCTGAGTATGGGAGGGGACGAGATGATTGCGAAGATTGACCAGGGTGCGTGGGGAAGGATTGTCGAAGACGTAGAGAAGCATTGTCGAAAACTGTATGGGGGCTTCCTAGGCGAGCTAGAGCCAGAGCCCATCTGGTGGGCAATGAATCTACATTCTGGAGTGGAGCCTGATCAAATAACGTCGGAAGTGAAGGACTCGCTCAGAGAAGTAAACAAGGATTGGGGTTCTAGGTTCGTTCAACCGATGTTCACCAACCTTACTACAATTAGTGATTCATGAATCTGTCTAGGTCAAAGAGAAAAGACTCAGCAGAGGCCTTAGCTTCTCCCTGATTCCAACACTTTTCCTTTTCTTGGATTCTCTACCGGATCTAAGTCGCTTTATTGCAATGGCGCAAAATCTCTGGTTCATTGCAATTAGTGGGAAATGAAGATGAAGGATCTCGGAGTTTGAGATGCTTTCATTGAGGAGATTTTCATGGAGACCCTGCCATTCTCTTCTCTCTTTTTCCTTCCTTGATTCTGGAGGGTTTCGCTTTGCTCGCGAACCTATCTTTTCGACTACGTCCCCCAATTGTGCATTCTTCAGCCTCTGAACTTCGATAGAGTTCTCGAGACCCGATATTATTGATGCTGTATGGAGGATGTGGCTGCTGTTCCTTTCCTGGCTCTCACCCAGCTCAACTATGTCGTTGGTGATGTTGGAGATGTCCATATCTATCCGAGATTCGGCTACACTGAGCTCTCCTCTCAGATTATTGATATGAGTAGAGCTCTTTCTTATTGATTCTTCAAGTCCTCCCATACTATGAGAGATTCCGGATATTTCGTCCTGAGACTTCCTTAATGCCCACTCCACTTCAATGATTGAATGTGAGTTCTCATTCGATTTTCGGGCTAATTCTGTAATCTTGATAATCTCTGAATTGACTTTCCTCAATTCTCTTCGGATCTCGTCCAAATCACTGGAGATGTCCGACATGTCATCCCTGATACCATTGACCTCCAGCTTCGTATAATGTATCGAATCTAAGCTGTGCTTCATGTAGTCATCAGAGTAGCCCCTTGATACGTGGTCCATGTGCAAGTCCCCGGTGATCACGAATGGTAACTCATCCCTCCCCCTCTTCTCCCTGACCGACTCGATTCTCTCCAGGAACGCGAGGTATCTCTCCCTGAGGGTCCGGTCGAGCTTCAATGTCCCGCTAGCGCTCGAGTATGTATCGGGCATGTCAGGGGTCAGGAAAACCCCATCCTCCCCCATCAAAGGATCGACCACCACTGCTACGAACCGATCGTCAGGTGATGCGCTCAGCATCTGGTTGTAAGTCGTGACGTCGATCGGGGACAGGAAGATGCCTAGACCCGGGTGTGTGTGTATCCAGCCGATGACTCTCAGGGTTGGAGTGCTCGTCCCATCGGGAGATTGGACTGACTCATTCGCGAAGTCGGCAGCAGCGCAGGCTACTGTCATCCACTTACCCTCGAACTCGCAGTACCCGGGCGTCTCCTCCGTCTGTCTGGGAAATAGTCCAGCCACTACCACATTGTTCCCCTGTGAGTCTACGTGACCCACAAGCACGCCTCCCATCTCCAGCCTACCCCTTGGTCCGGTGAATGCCTTGGTCTGGTCCACGATGCTTTTGGGAACTATGGCGTTGGGAATGGCCCGGCCTCGGATTGCTCGGGTTGCCAGAGCCGGTTTGTATTTCGCTCGCCCCATTTAATCACCTAAGAGTTCAGTACGCTAGCCAGGTGATTGAGGTAGGACGAAAGGCCCTGCGAGCACCGAGTTGCCCTCGAGGTGACTCGATGGATTTCGCCCTGGCAAACTAGGTGGGTTTCCCTGTTCGTGCCCGGAATCTTCGACCTCGAGTATACATGCGGGTGCTTTATTCCAGGCCTGAGGTTCAGAACATGAGCGACGGGGCTATCGCTCCGATGGTCGATTACGCACTCGTACTCGCCTTCTACGGTCCGGCCTCTTGAGTCCCCAATCTTCAGGTGTAGCATATCGATTGTATCTTCCCTCTTGAACCCGGAGACGGCCTTTATGGATG
>MDTD01109273.1_pt1 | contig 10556 bp, 11 predicted proteins | sample 811221 | NCBI WGS metagenome assembly MDTD01 (sample SAMN05326646, study PRJNA326480) | marine metagenome | isolation source: seawater | place: Pacific Ocean: South West | collected 2011
ACCAAAACGTATTCCAAACCTCAAATGGACAAAAATTGTAAAACCTAAAGGTTTCGCCTGAAGGCGAGGGTTTTAAACCCATCGCCGTGACAATAAAAGTTTGAATCAACAGGACAATAGACGCTGACGAACGGCTTCATACAACAGAACACCGGCAGCCACCGAAGCGTTAAGTGAATCGCAATTGCTCCCCTGCATCGGGATACTCACCGGCAAAATCCCCTCCCCAGCAGTCAACCATGACTGGGGTAAACCCGTATCCTCAGGCCCGATGACGATGGCGGTATCTGCTGCAAAATCCACCTTGTCCCATCGCATTTGAGCACGGTCGGATGTGGTGACGATCTGGATACCACCGGCTTTGAGCAATGTGATCGCTTGATCCTCGGGTACATCGGCCATCGGCAAGCTGAAAATCGCGCCAGTGCTTGAGCGGATCGCGTTGGGGTTGTACAAGTCAGCACCATGTGTCTGGGAGTTGGTGCAAACGAGCATCCCGCTGCAACCTGCCGACTCCGCGGTACGCGCCATGGCACCGAGGTTGCCTGGCTTTTCAATGCCAACCGTCACCAACCATAAACCAGGCTTCTCAGGCGTTTTTAAAAACAGTTCATCCACCGTCGTAGAACGATGTTCAAACACACCGACGGCACCTTGGGGATTCTCGCTGACGGTCATCTTTGCCAACACGCTGTCTGACACTTCGATGACCTGATGCTCGTTTAAACCAAAAGCCCCCTGCGGTGACCAGTCTTGAGGCCAGCGTCTGGGATACCAATAAAGTTCGGTGAGAACAAATCCAGCGGCTAAAGCGCGCGTGATCTCACGTTCGCGTTCAACAAGGAAGAGTCCGGTCTTGCGACGATGTCGTGATTCGAGCAATTTGGCAACCGCTTTGATCCGCGGATTTTGAGGACTGGTAATAAGCATCGGGATATGATAGTTCAGACCATGATACGTAGCGACCTGAGTTGATTTTCAAGATGTTTTATCGAAATCATCCAGACCTGACCGATACCCATAGCGTGACAGGGTCCACAGATTGCAAGGAAATTGATCGTGAAGTCGGTTACGAAATTCATTGCCATACTGGTTATCGGTCTGGGCTGCAGCCAAGTTCTTGCAAAAGAACTCCCAGCGTTGCACCGAGCTGTCCTGCAGGCTGATTTGGACAAAACGCGAACACTGCTGACCGACAAGCAAGCCAACAATCCCAACCAACGCGATCAACTCGGTTCCACGCCGCTTCACTTGGCTGTCCGCCATGACAACGTGGTTTTGGTCAAGCTTCTTTTGGATGAAGGCGCTAACGGCAATATCACTGACGGTCGCGGGCAAACTGCAATGGACATGGCCAAGAGTTGGACCGTCTGGTGGACACTGCTTCGCGGGGGCGCTTTGCCGGGTATCGACACCACAATCTTTTTGATCGCACTAGGCTTATTGGTTGTGCTGGGCCTGAGTGTCTGGCTTCGCAAAGTCAAGACCGACGCCCTGTTGCGAAATCATCCCGAAGCCTACAAACATCATCAAAGCTTCAACGATGATGAAGACTTCAAAGATGCAGCGTAAGACGTTTAAGCATATTCCCAACAAGACCACCGTCGATGCGGTCATGCGATTAACCGCCATGTGTTGGCAATGATGATGCAGGCGATAATCCCCATCACCACAGGCAGGAAGGTTGCGACCAGCGTCCACTTAAGACTGTTGGTTTCCTTCCAGATCGTCCAGATGGTCGTGCCACAGGGATTATGCAGTAGCACGAATGTCAGGAAGCAGACGCAGGTCATCAGGTTCCAACCTTGAGCGATGAGCATTTGCCCCAACTCGTCGTTGCCGACTTCGACCATCTTGCCGGTTGCCAGATTCGTTTCCGCGACACCGGGTAAAAGCAGGATCAACATGATAACAGTCGGCATCACGATTTCATTTGCGGGGATGGCGATGATATACGCCAAAAGCACAACGCCTGAAAGCCCCATCAGCCAACCCAGCGGTTGAAGGAAATTCATGATGTAAACACCAACGGTGTGATCACCAATGGACACATTGGCAACAAACCAGATCGCGACCCCCGCTGGTGCTGCCACGGCACAGGCACGAGCAAGCACAAACAGTGTCCGGTCAATGAGTGACGTGTAAATAATCCGCAGAATCGCAGGCTTGCGGTATGGGGGCAGTTCCAATGTAAACGTCGAACTCTGCCCGCGAAGCACCGTCCGCGAAAGTGCATAGTTGACCATAAACATGAACACCACGCCGATACCAACCACACCGATGACCGTCAATGCAGCAACGGTTCCCGCCCAGACACCCCCGCCAAGTTGCGTCGATGCAATGATCGCACCGATGGCGATGACCGTCGGGAATCTGCCGTTACAGATCATGAAGTTGTTGGTGATGATCGCAATGAGCTTTTCACGTGGCGAGTCGATAATGCGACATGCCGTAATCCCAGCAGCATTGCAGCCAAAGCCCATGGCCATGGTGAGCGCCTGCTTGCCATGCGCGCCGGTCTTCTTGAACATCGGGTCCATGTTAAACGCGATGCGTGGCAGGTAACCCAAGTCTTCAAGCAGCGTAAACAGCGGGAAGAAAATCGCCATCGGCGGGAGCATCACCGACACCACCCATGCAACACACAGGTAAATGCCGTCAATGAGTAAACTCGACATCCAACCCGGCGCATGGATCATCGTCATCAAGCTATGGAGCATTTCATACAGGCTGTAACACATCCCAGCCGGCAAAACCATGCCCAGGTATTCACTGACCCATTCGCCAAGACCACCCTCTTCAATGAGCAGTCCAGCTAAAAATGCTGAAGGCACATTCGCGCCCGCAACCGTCAGCCAGAACACCGAAGCAAAGATGAAAATCATCAACGGCCAACCCCATATCGGATGAGTCAGCAACCAGTCGAGTTTTTCATCCCATGCAGGTCCCTTATCCAATTCAGTCACCGTCGCATCCGTCACAGCGGTAGCATGAGTGTAAATTTCACCGACCAACTCATCACGAAAATGGTCATCAATGCCCTGACGTAAAGAGTCGATTTGTGACAGATAATTTTCAGCTGTCAGATTCTTTTCAGACATGGGCCACCTCACTTTGACCACTGCTTTGAGCAGGTTGATTAACCACACCTGCCACCGGCAAATGCACTGGATACAAGCTCGCAAGCTCTCCGGACAACAGTGCCTGACGGATGCGGTGATCCCCTTCAATCAAGCGGTATGCCACCCATCGTGGACTTGGAATCCCCGGCACCATTCGCTTAACCATCGGCACAATTTCATCCACCGTCTTCTGCAACTTCGCAGGCGTCGGGGGCAATTTCGGATTGCACTTAAGCGATCCATCCACGACACCCGCAACGGCCAAGACCAGCTTGTCAATACCTTGATTGCGACGCGCGGCCGTGGCCACCACCGGCACACCGAGTAAGGCTTCAAGTGCCGGGATGTCCACGGTGATCCCCTTGCGTTTTGCTTCATCCATCAAGTTCACGCAGACCACCGTCTTGGGCGTGATCTCCATGACCTGATAGGCAAGATTTAAATTCCGTTGTAACGCCGTCGCATCGGTCACCACGACGGTGCAGTCAGGCTTACCAAAGAGCACAAAGTCACGGGCGACTTCTTCATCCACGGATGCTGAAAGCAGCGAGTAGGTACCGGGCAGGTCCACGAGTTTGTACCGCTTACCACGACAGGCAAAGGCGCCTTCAGCGCGGGCGACCGTCTTGCCTGGCCAGTTACCGGTGTGCTGTTTGAGTCCGGTGAGGGTGTTAAACACAGTGGTCTTGCCGGTGTTGGGATTACCAGCCAGCGCGACGACATAGTCACAGCCGTCGAGCTTCACGCCCAGTCGCTGTGTCGAGACGGCATTGGGGTCGCATGAATTGCAACCGCCGCATGTCTCGGGATGCGTATTGGATTGAGTTGGATCAGATGACATAATTTAATGTCGAACTTTCTTGATCTATGGTTGCGGTGTCTTGAATGAGAATCTGCTTGGCTTGTTCCTGCCGAAGCGCGATGAGTGTCTGACGGACTTTGTACGCGGTGGCGGATCGGCCGAGGTTACCAAACTGTGCCGTGATTAATGTCCCGGGGGTCAACCCAAGGTCAAGTAACCGCCGACGTGAAAAACCCTGACAGGCAGGACTGATCGCAACGATCCGACCTGTCTGTCCCACATCCAACGTCGACAGCGGCTGGACCACCATCAATGATGGCTGCTCAGCGACAGGTCGAACCTGCACGCCCAGCGCCAAGGTGTTGGCCAGTTGGTGTTGCGTGTTATCAATGTCCATGGTCAACTGCTTTTCATCACGCGCAGTTACCGTCAAAGTCTGGCCGGGCGTGATCCCTTTGGCCAACACCTTGCGTAAAGCTGACGGTGGTTCGTCTTCCACATGCACGACCGTCGCAGGCTGGCCGACCTCCCAATTGGCCAGGGAGATGGCTTTGTCTTCAGCGGTCAACGCATTGGAACTGGGGATCGGATCACCATGCGGGTCATAGGAAGGAAAGCCCAGGTGTTCGTTAAGCGCGGTGAGTTGCTCTTCTGTGATGCGATGTTCAGCCCGATCAGCACGTTGATGAACCTGATCCAAAGGCATACCCGCATCGTGAACCATCTGTGTTTCAAGCAGGCGGTGAGCCCGAAGCAAATGTACCGCACGTTGGCGTCCATCATCCGTCAGTGACAGTTCCTCGTCATTGAGTTGAACCCAACGCTGTTCGAGCAAGCCATCAATGATGTGCATCATCCGGGCAGGTGTAATCCCCATAATGCCCCCCAGTCGAGCGACCGTGGGGACATGGTGTTCGAGCTTCAAGGATGCGATGAGTTTCAGTGCATCGTCAGCACTTTCAGTGTCTCGTCGCTTTTTTCGTTGCAGTGCCCAGACCGCCAGCATCAGCCAGACAGCAATGAGCAGACTACAAATCGCGAAGGTCAACATGACGTTTTCTCCGGTTTATACCGCTTGGAGTAGGATGCTAATTTTATTTTCAGCATGTAAAGTTTCAATTTTGACTAATCAAAATACAAGGCCATGGTATCAAAAATATTTGATTTGTCCACAGCAACAGCAAACCAACATGAGATCGGGAATCGGGAATCGGGAATCGGGCAGGATTTAAAACCGCTTGCGGTTTAGCACTGCCAACGAGATTGAATTTCGACAGTTGATCAGCAAGATGATTACTGCACGGGATCGGTTTCGCTGATACGCAGGGCTTGGCTTTGGACGGTTTCGGTGGTGACTTGGGCGATACTGTTTTGGCCGTTGTCCATGGTTGTGCGGATGCGGGTAGTCATCAGTGAATTTCGACCGACGGCTTCGTGGCGATCCATGTCGATGAGGACTTGGTGTTGAACGGTCCCCTCTTCGAGCGACAGGTCGATTTGGACGCCATCCTGTTGGGGTGGCATTTTGTCTTGGTTCATGTCGAGGGTGAGGATACCGTTGCCGGTGACGGTGGCCAGGTCGATGCCGGCGATGTTGCGGACACTGCTTAGGGTGTAATTCACTGCATGGTTCATGTGTCCCAGTTCATGCGACCAGCGGTATGCCGTTTCCCAACTCTGCCCGACGGATACTTGTGTTGGGGCAAAGGGGAGCGTGGCCAGATCACTTGCAGATTCGATAAAGTCCAGGTCTTCGGGGATATCGACTTCCTCGGCTACAGAAGCGCGCATGGCATCGGTGCCGGCGACGCTTTTGACTGAGCCGTCTGCTGCCATGGCAACCTCGATGGGTTTAGCGACCATTGCCTGCAGAACAGGATAGACCTGCGGATTGTCTGCGGTACCATCGCGTGTGTCGTTGTTTTGCGTCGTACCATCGGGAAGCGTGAGGGTCAGACTAAACCAGTCGAATACCATCTGACATTGTGCTGAGCCATCGGCATTGACTGCAAGGACTGACCATGTTGCATCCCCTTCGACGATGTAGCTTGACGCCTGCTGACGGTTCTTACCCATGAGGGTGATTTGCGTCGCCGTATTGCGTTTTGTCCATAGGCTGTACCGTGCCTGCTGACCGACTTTAAATTTCGGGCGAAGGTCAAAGACCATCTCCGAAGTCTGAGCCAATGTCTGCATGGAGCAGGTTAAGAGTAATGCGACAACAAGACATTGATACAAGCGTTTTCTCATGAAGACCGATTATACCGAGGCGATGTGTTGTTGTGGGATTATTTGTCCACTGCACCCAATGGGATGCAATAAATAAAAAAAGCGATGCCCAAAACGACATCGCTTTTAATCATTATTTTGTGCAGTTAACTCAGAGAGATGATGGCGGTTGATGCATTGAGTTGTATTCGGATGCAGCAAGATCGCCGTGTAATTCAGTTTGGTTTGCAGGTAACTGTTTTTTTCGAAGTTCGCTTCGGATGTCCAAGAGCGTATTGTTAATCGAAAAAATCACAATCAACAATTCGCAATAAATACGAATAAATAACGGTCCAGCAAGAACTGTTAAAATACCGATCAAGACCATTTCGATACTGCCATTTTGGGTGAATAACCCAGCAATGATCTGGGAAAATCCTGTGAGTTCGACAATCACCACAAAGACCCAGAACAACACCTGCAAGACAAACGGCGTGATCATTTTACGAAAATTCAGATAGTCTCTCATTTGAAACCCCTCGGAACAACAAACTAGAAATCAGATATTCACCCCACACCAGGATGGTTTATTTTTGTATCAAATCTGTCATCTGAATCCGTGAACATCACGGGACATTCTCATGCTCAGCGAGTACAGCTTGGGCGGCTTCGAGGTCCTGGGGCTTGACCAACACCTTCACGTAACCTGGAGCGTCCGCTCGAAAACCGGATGTGAGTTCGCCCCACATTGCTGCCTGTATACCTTCACCTTCCAACGCAGCGATCAGAATCGCAGCCTGGGGTTCCGAGGGCAGACTCACCAACACCACTGGGTCTGGATGATTGACTTCATTCATGGCAAACTCCTTCTGTTCAATGGTATGCCCGCGCGCAAGCGCATGGCAATACCCCGGTCACAAATGAAGGCCAGAAATCTGATACTCAGCTGGGCGCGTTGTACTTGACCGGCTTGGACTTGCTCTTGAAGACTGGCGAGGGTTCGCCAATGATCTGCATTTTGTTGTTGAGCGTATCAGCCATGGTGCGAAGATTGGTTTGTTCGAGGAACTTGCGGATTTCACCACGCAGGCCCTTCCACTCTTCATGCTGAGGACATGGTTGATCGTCATCACACTTGGCCATCCCCACCACGCAACTGTCAAGGTCATCCTTGGAGTCGATAATGGACATGATGTCGATCAGTGGAATGTCCTGCGGCGGACGTGCCAAGGCAAAACCACCCCCACGCCCCTTGGCAGAGACGAGTAGACCGTTACGAACCAGATCCTGAAAAATCTTAGCCACAAAGTGACGCGGCAGGTCCGTTCCTTCACACAGTTCGTCCAACAAGACATAGCCATCGGGGCGAACCATGGTCAACCGCGTTAAAGCGCGGATGGCGTAAGCACATGCATTTGAATAAATCATCGATTCTATCCTGTACGCGTAAAAAAGCGGGATATCCTTTTGACGCTTCCCATACTCAATAAAAAGTCACAATCAACAATGTGACGATATTATGACTAAGTTGTACCATAAAACAACACCAAGAGAGATTTTAATAGTTTTATCTTCAGTATGTATCGGCAAGAAAGTAGCTAACCCGTGAAAAAACAAGCAATCAAGAGAATTGGCGTCATGACTGGCGGGGGCGATTGTCCCGGTCTAAACGCCGTGATCCGTGCCGTGACCAAGACCGCCATCTACCAATACGGCCTGGAGGTCTTCGGAATTGAAGACGGTTTTATGGGTTTAGTGCAGAACCGAATCCATCCGCTCTCCGCCAATGATGTGAGCAATATTCTCACCCTCGGTGGCACGATTCTGGGAACTCACAACAAATGTGACCCCACCCGCTATCCAGTCACCGACAGCGATGGCAATACCGAATTCAAGGATGTCTCGGACCGTTGCATGGACCATATCAAGCACCATGAACTCGATGCGATCATCGTCATCGGTGGCGATGGGACGATGTCCGGTGCCGCCAACTTTGTCCGCAAAGGTGTCAACTGCATCGGCGTCCCCAAAACCATCGACAATGACCTTGAAGGCAGCGATATCACCTTTGGCTTCTCAACGGCTTGCATGGTGGCTACCGAAGCCTTGGACCGCATTCATACCACTGCTGCATCACATCACCGGGCGATGATCGTCGAAGTGATGGGACGCAATGCCGGCTGGTTGGCGCTACACAGTGGTGTCGCATCAGGTTCGGACATTATCCTTTTACCTGAAATACCTTACGACATTGACAAAGTCTGCCAGGCCGTGCTCAATCGCTCCAAGCACGGCAAGCGATTCTCCATTCTCTGTGTCTCCGAAGGCACCAAACCCAAAGGCGGCGAATTGGTGGTCGATCACATCGATCCCAACAGCCCGGACCCTATTCGCCTCGGTGGTGTTGGCAAAGTTGTCGCAACGGATATTGAAAAACGTACAGGTATTGAAACCCGGACCACCGTGCTGGGCCATGTCCAACGCGGCGGCACCCCTGTCCCAGCCGACCGTGTGTTAGCGACCGAATTCGGCCATGCTGCACTGCAAGCCTTGATGCAAGGCAAGGAAAATCGCCTGATCGTCATGCAAGGCAGAACCGTCACCGACGTGGACCTGCTCAGTGCCGAAGGCAAGCAACGCATTGTGAAATTGGACAACCCAATCCTTCAAGCCGCCCGCGATGTGGGTACGTCGTTTGGAGACTGATAACGAGCTATTGGACAATCCGTCGCAAATCAAGACACAAAACAGCCAAGACAGGATGACTATCACGTCACCTTGCCTTGGCTGTATGATCCATTTGCTATTCAAAATGCACGGATATTAATCATCAAGCCCCAACTCGTCCTGTAGATCACGCAGCTTTTTCTTCTGATCAAGAATATTGACTTGCCGTTGAAGCTGAGTCAATTCATCACTTGCTTCTGCTTCTGCTTTTTCCTTGGCTGCATGAGCATCATAAATTGTTTTAGCCGAATCAATAAATGATGAGGCCGCATTGGTGCTTGCAGGTGTTGCTGTCGTATTCAGCTTGGTTAATGCGCCCGTTTCAGGATCGAAAACAGGAGCGATTTTGCTGCCAGGTGTATTGAGACCCGCAGGTAAAAAGGCAACACTTCCCAATTGCGCAACAGTCATTTTCTGACTCTTAATTTCTTTACCATCGATCATTATTTTGACATTAACCAAAGCAGGTATGCGATAACGATACCCCCTATCTCTGGCAGCTGCCTTGCTGGGTACCATTTTGGAGAACAACTGATTTTGAACTTGCGGATCGAAAGAAACGTCCAATATCACCTCTTGCAATGATCTGCCCAATGTGATTCCAGCAGGCCAAGTAGTGGATTGCTGCACTTGTGTTTTAACAGGGTTCTGAGCATTTGAACTTATGCCATTAATCCCGACTTGACTTTGCTGGGTAACACTGGTTTGATTGGGAATCTGCAGGCCCATGGATGGATCAAGTTTGAATAAACAGGGGGGCTTGTTGAATAAAATTTCCCTGTCACTTCCATTGATTTTCAGAACCGGTGTTATTTCAATTGGCAATTCATATGTTTGCACCACGACATCACCTGTAAAAACACGTACAAGTTTGGCTTCCTTCGTATCCAACTCAGACAGAATCCGATTGAGTGTGTCCAAAGGCATGGCGCCCCGCCAACCGACATTACTGCCTGCAATAATGGTTTTGCGTATTTCTCTTATTGACTTGATTTCTTCTAGCACTATTTCAATTTGTTTACGACCTGAATCCTGCACGTCAGACAATCTTTCGGTACCTATAGATTTTAGGCCTGGAATTACTGCCCCTACGATCTGTGCAGCAGACTTTAATGTTTCAGAAACAGTTGCCAATGTTTGATCAGTGATATCAGATGTCGTGGATGACAACGCGTAGTTGTTTTGCCATACCATGCTAAAATCGCGTTTCTCCAACAGCCCCCCTTTTAATTCAACATAATAAACTTGCCCTGGATCAGGCTCAGAACGTGCCTCAAATGCGACATCCGTAACCTTGCAAGTCACTATCGGCACGGGAACTTTTATAGTCTTTCCATCCTTTATAACTTCTTTGACTTTTCCGAAAAAAACTTTTTTTTCAGGCAAATCGATGCTCTTTGAAATTAGCGCACGCAAATCTGCCTGCTGTTCTTCTGGTACCATTTGGAGCAAACTGCTGGCTGTGACTGTTTTACGATTAACTGTGAACTTGGTCTGGATCACCGTCTGAGGCAATGCGTAATAGACTCCCGAATTTTGCGTTGAATCCTCCAAACTGGCAGGTTTAACAACGACTCGCGTTTCACATCCAACTAAATACAAACTGAACCACTACCGGCTGAAGCCGGTAGGTTAGGGGAAGTTTCGTGAGCTACGGACTGAAGTCCTATCCTCACGAGAGAACGAACACAGTACCT
>MDTD01194901.1_pt1 | contig 10554 bp, 8 predicted proteins | sample 811221 | NCBI WGS metagenome assembly MDTD01 (sample SAMN05326646, study PRJNA326480) | marine metagenome | isolation source: seawater | place: Pacific Ocean: South West | collected 2011
GTTTTAAATGACTATCAAAAATAGAGCATCCGTGACCCGGGATATGCTTAATCACGCTGCCCATCTTATTTTGCTTAAAATACTTTACACATAAATTTCCTAAAATTTTAACAACTTTTGGATCATCAGAAAAACTTCTATTGCTAATAATATTATGTGTATATTTTCGAACTACGTCTAAAACAGGCAAAGTATTTATATTAATTCCAATTGTTTTAAGTTCTTTACATAACCCGTAAATATAGTTTTTATAAATATTTTTAGCCAAAATTTGATCAATCTTGTAAATTTCTCCAAAAGATCTTTGAGTTAAATCAAATCTAATCAAATTTTTAAGTCTTGATACCGCTCCGCCCTCTTCATCAATAATAATCGGTAAATTTTTGTCTTTGCTAATTTTCTTAATCGAAATTATTAGTTTTTTTAACTGATCAAGTGACTTTATATTTCTTTTGAAAAGTATAACTCCCCAAGGTTTATACTTTAATATTTTTTTTTCATTTTCACTTAAGATATAAGATTTGAAACTGACTATTATTGCTTTTTTTTTCATTTGCTCTTAAATAAATTCCAAAAATTTCTAGGCTTTTCTTTTTTAATTTCTTCAGAAAAAACTGAACTGTACTCTATTACATCATTTGTATCACTTTTTAGTTTTAACAAATTCGATGTTTCTACTTTTAATATTTGATCTATTTTATTTTTTTTATAATTAATATCTTCCACATTCTTATTTGATAAATAATATTTAAAAATACTAATTGAGAATGACAATATTATGATTAAAAAAAATATATTTACAATCTTTATCATCACATCTTGTTAGGTAACGATACACCTAAAATATTCATACCCTTTTGTATAACGATAGCCGTAAGATGAATAATAGCAAGTGTTTCCTTCTTTTTAATTTTGCCATTTTCAATAAATTTATATTTTTCATCTTCATTACCTTTGCTCCAATAATAATGAAATAAAGTGGAAAGTTCGTAAAGATAGTAAGGAATTTTATGTGGTTCAAATTTTTTAGATGCTGTTTCAATAACCTTGGGCCATTCAAACACCTTTCTGACTATTTTTTCTTCCACGTTATTTAAAGAGAAATCTTTCACACTTAAATTTATTTGATCATCAAGATTTCTATCAATTGTTCTGAACAGAGAAGAAATCCTTGCAAACGCATATTGAACATAAAAAACTGGATTTTCTTTCGTTTTCTCTTTTACTTTGTCAAAATCAAAATCTAGTTCAACATCATTGCTTCTATTCAACATCATGAATCTTAAAGAATCTTTATCGACTTCGTTCAACAAATCATTAGCAGAAATAAACTCACCAGCTCTCTTTGACATTTTAAATGGTTTTCCATTTTTATAAAGTTTAACAAGTTGGCAAACCTTACATTGTAATTTAATTCTATTATTAGAAAGTGCTGAAACAGCTGCAGAAATTCTTTTTATATATCCTGTATGATCTGCACCAAGAATATTGATTAAATTTTGAAAATTTCTATTTATTTTATCCATATGATAGGCAACATCATTTGCAAAATAAGTCCACGAACCATCGTTTTTTTGCAAAGCTCTGTTAGTATCGTCTCCAAAAATTGTTGATTTAAAAATTAGACGTTTAGTTTTTTTCCAATTTATAATTGACTCACCTTTAGGAGGATCTAGATATCCTTCTTCAACATATTTTTTGTCCTTTAGTTTTTTAATAGCATTTTCTACTAAATTATTTTCAATCATTTTTGTTTCAGAGTAAAAGTTATCATGATAGATTCCTAATTTACTTAAGTCTTTTTTTATCAAGATCATAGATTCTTCAAGAGAAAACTTTTTTAAAAGTTTCTTGTCTTTATCAAAGTTATCAAATTTGAGATTATCATTTTTATTAATAATTTCTTGAGCAATATCTTTAATATATAAACCTGGATACAAATCTTCATTTGCCTCAAATTTTTCTTTATATTTAATTTCTCTAATTCTTAGAAAGACGGATTTTACAAAATTATTAATTTGATTACCGTAATCGTTAATATAATATTCTTTTGTTACTTTGTTTCCATTGAAAGATAGTAAATTTGACAATACATCACCGAAAATAGCTCCCCTACAATGACCTACATGCATTGGGCCAGTTGGATTTGCTGAAACAAATTCAATGTTATAAGTTTCATTGGATTTAAAAGACCCATAATTTTTTTTATTATCAATTATACTATAAATATTTTTTATTATTGCTTCATTAGACAATTTTATATTTAAAAAACCTTGCCCTGCTACATCAATCTTTTTAAAATGTTTAACTTTATCTAGTAATAAATTTTTGATACTTAAAGCCAGATCTTTTGATTTTAATTTATTAGTCTTGGCCAGAATAAGAGCGGTATTACACGATAAATCAAAGTTGAATTGTTCTGGTGGAACTTCTAAATTTGTTTTTTTTATACTTTCTAAATTTTTTAATTTTAATTTTTTTTTATTTTGAGTAATTAATTGGTTTATTACAGATAGATAATTTTCAAATATATTCATTTGATTTTCTTGTATAGATTTATTGCATATCGATCTGTCATTCCAGCAATATAATCACATATTATTCTTTCAAAACTAGTGTTATCGTGTTTATTAACATTAATATATTTTTTTGGATTTTTTTTTATGTGTGAAAACAACGTTTTAATAATATTTTTTCCATAATTTGTTTTTGTTATAACGTTTTTGTGAAAATACATTTTTTTTCTCAAAAATTTTTTTATTTCTTTGTCAAAAATTTTCATTTTATGAGAAAATGAAACAATTTTTTTTTTGGATTTATAAACATCTTTTAAACTTTTAATATTGTTAATCTTTAAATTTTTTTGTGTAGTATTGATTAAATCTTTCACCATCTCATTTATTATGTCCCTGGTAACTTGTCTTATAACTAAATCTTTAGAGTATTTTTTTAAGTATTTTGAGTGTTTATAAATTACTTTATTTAAAATGGGAATATTCTTCAAATCATCTAAATTAAAAAGATTAGATTTTAATCCGTCTTCTAAGTCGTGGCTATTGTAAGCAACATCATCTGATATTGATGCAAATTGAGCCTCCAGTGAAGCGTTTAAAGTAAAATCTATTTTGTTTTTAAAATATTTAATGCCAAAAATTTTATTAAAAACTTTAAGTTTTTTCAAAGGACCGTTGTGTTTAATTAAACCATCTAAAGTTTCAATAGACAGGTTTAAACCTTTGAACTTGTAATATTTCTTTTCTAACATTGTAACAATACGTATAGTCTGGATGTTATGGTCAAAACCACCAAATTTTTTCATACATTTGTTTAATGCTTCTTCCCCAGCATGACCGAAAGGTGTATGACCAAGGTCATGTGCTAAACTTAATGTCTCTGACAAATCCTCATTAAGTTTAAAAAATTTTGACAAAGTTCTGGCAATTTGTGAAACTTCTAATGAATGAGTAATTCTTGTTCTAAAATGATCTCCTGTAGTATTCACAAAAACTTGTGTTTTGTGTTTTAGTCTCCTAAATGCGGTTGAGTGAATAATTCTATCCCTGTCTCTCTGAAAATCTGTTCTTAAATGAGTTTTATTCTCATTGAAAAATCTACCCTTTGAATTTAAAGGAACTGCTAATTTAGAGAGAATATTTGAATTTTTTTGCATGCTGATTATATAGATTATATACTAGATGTATTACAAATATGAAAAAAAAATTAGAGTTTACAAAACAGGCTGAAGACCAAATAAATAGAATAATTTTGGCCAGTAAAAATAATAAATATTTTAGAATAAGTGTTCTAGGCGGGGGTTGCTCTGGATTTAAATATAATTTTGGCATTGATAATAAAATTGAAAAAGATGATATTGTATTTAATAAAATAATCATCGATCAAGCATCACTAAAAATTATAGAAGGCTCAATTGTTGATTTTAAAAAAGAGATGATTGGCGAGTCTTTTGTAATAAATAATCCTAAAGCTTCTTCTTCATGTGGTTGTGGTTTGTCATTTTCCGTATAATGAAAATAGTTTCATGGAATGTTAATTCAGTAAGAGCAAGAATAACTAATATTATAGACTATATAAAAAAAGAAAATCCAAATATATTACTTTTTCAAGAAATCAAAACTCAAGATGAAAATTTTCCGTATGATGAATTTAAAAATCTTGGATATTATTCCTATGTTTACGGACAAAAAAGTTACAATGGAGTAGCTATAATATCTCAAAATGAAATCAAAAATATTAAAAGAGATTTATTTAGGGATGATTTGAAACAATCAAGAATTATTTCAGGTGAAATAATATTTAAAAAAAAGAAAATTGAAATAATAAATATTTATGTCCCGAATGGAAATCCTGTCGATACGGAAAAATATAATTACAAAAAAAATTGGCTTAATAAATTTATTAAAAGTATTGGAAAAAGATTATCTGATAATTCAAATTTATTAATAGCTGGAGATTTCAATATAATCCCAGAAGAAATTGATGTTTATGATTTTAAAAGATATGAAAATGATGCTTTGGGTAAATTGGAAATTAGAAAAAAATTTCGTGAACTTTTAAATTTAGGCTTTAAAGATGTTTACAGATTTAAATATAAAAACAAACAAGAATATACTTTTTGGGATTATTTTGCTGGATCATGGCAAAAAAATTATGGAATGAGAATTGATCATTTTCTTTTATCAAATAATTTAATTGAAAATATTCAAACAATTAATATTAATAAAAAACCTAGGTCAAAAGTCAAACCTTCTGATCATACACCAATAGAGTTAAATATTATTTAGCACGACCGTAAATATCTTCGTATCGAATAATATCAGTTTCTTTTAAAATTGAACCTATTTGAACTTCCATAATTTTAACAATCTTTTTATTTGGATTTTCAATTCTATGTATAGATCCTCTGGGAATGAAAATTGTCTGTTTTGACTTCATTATGAAAAATTTTCTATTAAGAGTAATTTTAGGTTTACCTTGTGTAACAACCCAGTGTTCGGATCTGTGAGTATGTTTTTGTAAACTTAAAATCCCTTTTGGTTTTACTCTAATTTCCTTGACCAAAAAGTTATATCCATTATACAAATTTATATAACTCCCCCAAGGTCTAAAAAAAATATTTTTTTTCTTAAAATACTTATTCTTATTTTTACAAAACATCAAAAGGATTTCTTTCCAACTACCGAGGTCCGACCAAGGTAAATCCAACTTGATCGCATTAACATCTTTGGTTTTTTCGAGAATTGCATAGTCAAAAGATTTTGCTGGATTTTTATTAAATGCTTTTTTATTTAAATAGTAAATATTTTTATCAAATTTGCTATTTAAAACACTAAGTAATGAATTTTTATATATTTTTTTTTGATACTTTTTAAAATTATTTAATAATGAGTCTTTTCTTAAATAAAACATTCCTGAATTCCAATAACCACCTTTTTTAATTATTTTTTTTGCTTTTGATATATCGGGTTTTTCAACAAATTTAGATACAAGGTTAATATTTTTTCTTCTTTTTGTAATAAAATATCCATATTGATCAGAAGGTTCATTAGGTTTTATTCCAAATATAAAGATGTTTTTATTAGTTAAAAATTTTTCATTTTTTTTAATTTCAGAATTGAATTTGTCAACTTTTTCAATTAAGTGATCTGCAGATAAAATGATTAGTGGTTGCTCGTTTGGAATATCTTTAATTAATGCTGAGGTTAATATTGCTGGTCCAGTATTTTTTTTTACTGGCTCTAATACAATTTTATAATTTTTTATCTTCGCCTTTATTAAAAATTTCTTTATATTTTTTAAATATTTTAAATTAGTACTTATTACAGGCTCATCAAATATAGGGCTTTTAATTCTCTCTAAAGTTTTGCCTAATAGTGTCCACCCACCGAAATCAATAAATTGCTTTGCCTGATATTCTTTATTATTCGACCATAGTCTTGTTCCAGCACCACCACATAAAATTACTGGTCTAATTTTCATTAAATTTTTGAATAATCCTTAACCTCTTTTTTCTTACCTGGATGAGTTGGTGCTCCTAAGTAAGCTGGCCCTACGGTTTGAGCGTATTTCCATAAAGTCCCTGAGCCAAATGTAGATTTCTTTGTTCTCCATTTTTTTTTTCTAGATGCTAATTGTTTTTTTGTTAATCTTACATTTATAGTTCCTTTTTTAGCATCAATATCTATTTTGTCTCCATTTTTTAATAAAGCTATTGGTCCGCCTAATGCTGCCTCTGGTCCAACATGTCCAACACAAAATCCTCTTGTTGCTCCAGAAAATCTACCGTCTGTTATAAGTGCAACTTTTTCACCCTTCCCTTGACCGTATATTGCTCCAGTTGTTGATAGCATTTCACGCATGCCTGGTCCTCCTCTCGGTCCCTCATATCTAATTATAATCACATCTCCATCTTTATATTTTTTTGTTTGCACTGCTCTCATGGCGTCTTCCTCATTGTCAAAACATCTTGCTTTACCCGTAAATTGTAATTTTTTTAGACCAGCTATTTTTACAATAGCTCCCTCAGGAGCTAAATTACCTTTCAAACCAACTACTCCTCCGTCTGGAGATAGAGGATTGTTATATTCTCTTAATACTTTTTGATCTTTGTTAAATTTGATTGTCTTTAAGTTTTCTTTCATAGTCTTTCCTGTGACAGTCAAGCAATTACCATGAATATAACCACCGTCGTATAAAGTTTTTAGTAGCATTGGGACTCCGCCTGCTTCCCACATATCTTTTGCAACATACTTTCCTCCAGGTTTTAAATCTGCAAGATATGGCGTTCTTTTAAATATTTTTGCTACGTCCATTAAATCAAATTTTACCCCAATCTCGTTTGCTAATGCCGGTAAATGAAGCGCAGCATTAGTAGATCCTCCAGTTGCAGCTACAATTGTAGCAGCATTCTCTAGAGATTTTTTTGTTACTATGTCTCTCGGTTTAATTTTTTTTTCTAAAAGTCTCATTACTGTTTGACCACTTTCAAAAGCATATTTATCTCTTTCTTCATAAGGAGCTGGTGTTCCTGCTGAGTAGGGCAATGCTAATCCTATAGCTTCAGAGACACAAGCCATTGTATTAGCAGTAAATTGACCGCCACACGCTCCAGCACTTGGACATGCGACTAATTCTAATTCTCTTAGTTCTTTTGACGACATTTTTCCTGAGGAATGTTTTCCGACAGCCTCAAATACATCAACAACTGTCACGTCTTTTCCTTTGAATCTCCCAGGTAAGATAGAACCACCATAAATAAATACACTTGGCACATTTAATCTCAACATTGACATCATTAATCCAGGTAACGATTTATCACACCCTGCAATACCAACTAATGCATCATAACAATGTCCTCTTACGGTTAACTCAGCAGAGTCAGCTATAACTTCCCTTGATATCAATGATGACTTCATTCCTTCATGTCCCATGGCAATTCCATCTGTTACAGTAATTGTACAAAATTCTCTTGGTGTCCCCCCTTCTTGTTTAACTCCTTTTTTGACAGACTGAGCTTGTCTCATTAATGCTGTATTGCAAGGTGCAGCCTCATTCCAGGTTGAAACAACACCTACAAATGGTTTAGCTACATCTTCCTCTGTTTCGCCCATTGCGTAATAAAAAGACCTATGCGGGGCTCGATCTGCTCCTAATGAAGTGTGGCGACTGGGTAGTTTCTTTTTATCAATTTTTGGCATTTTAGTTAATACTAGATACAATACTTCTTAATTTAACATCTTCAATAGTTAATTCTTTTACAGCTTTTTTGTCTTTTTGAACTATTTCTTTCGGAGCATTCTTCACATAAGCCTTATTTTTAAGTTTATTATTAAGATTTAAGATTTTTTTATTTATATTTTCGATTTTTTGCAAAATTCTCTCTTTTTGAGACTCTAAATTTATATTTTCATTAAATTTTAAGGCAATTTTTTCTTTAAGCACTAAAATATCAATTGAATTTTTAGTATCGGGCTTGTTTTTTAAGACACTGTTAATTCTACCAACCTGCTTTACTAAATTTATGTTAGAATTAACAAGTTTTTTCAATTCACCAGATTTTTCAAAAAATGATATATCGCAGAATAATTTTGGTGTAATTTTTAACTCCGCTTTGGTTGTTCTGATATTTGAAATTAATTCAATTAAACTATTAATATCCTTTTGATTTTTTTTAAATTCATTTATTATTTTATGGCTAGGCCACGAAGATGAAATTAGATCTTCCTTAAAAATAGATTTATAATTATTTTTTTTCCATAGAAACTCCGTGAAAAAAGGAATAAATGGATGAAGAATCTTTAAAATATTTACCATAATAAATGATGAAAATATCTTTACTTCTTTAATGTCTTTTTTGTTATTTGAGTTAAAAATTGGCTTTAAAAACTCCAAATACCAATCACAATACGAATGCCATACAAATTGATAAGCATGTTTTGCAGCTTCATCGAACCTAAAAATTTCAATATTTTTTGATACTAGATTTTGAGTGTTAATGAATTCATTAAACATCCACTGATTAACAGGATGTTTTATTATTCTTAGATCAAGCTTTTTATCCATTTTACATTTATTAAGTTTTAGAAAATTGTTAGCATTCCAAATTTTTGTAATAAAATTTCTATTTCCCGTAACTCTATCTTTTGATAATTTCACATCTCGACCTGGAGACGCCATTGAAATTAAAGTAAATCGTAAACTGTCAGCGCCGTAATCATTAATTAATTCTAGCGGATCAATTACGTTACCTTTAGATTTAGACATTTTTTGACCTTTTTCATCTCTTACTAAAGCATGTACATATACTTTGGAAAAAGGAGTTTGTTTTTTAAAATAATTTCCCATCATTAACATTCTCGCTACCCAGAAAAAAATTATATCAAATCCCGTTACTAGTACTGAGGTAGGATAAAATTTTCTTAGTTCCTCAGTTTTTTTTGGCCAACCTAATGTAGCAAATGGCCATAATGCAGATGAAAACCAAGTATCCAAAACATCCGTTTCTTGTTTTAACTTAAATTTTTTATTCTTGTTTTTTTTCTTTGCTAAAACTTCAGCCTCTTTTTCATTTTCTGCAACAAAAACATTTTTGTCTGAGTCATACCAAGCAGGTATTCTATGCCCCCACCATATTTGACGAGAGATACACCATGGTTCAATATTTTTCATCCATTGAAAAAAAGTCTTAGACCAACTGCTCGGGAAAAATGAAGTCTTTCCATTACTAACAACCTCTATTGGTTTTTTAGATAATTTTTTCGCATTAACAAACCATTGTTCCGTTAATAAAGGTTCTATAATTGTATTTGATCTATCTCCGTAAGGAACTTTATTCTTAATGCTTTCAACTTTTACAAGTTTGCCTATTTCTTTCAGCTTTTTAATTAATAATTTTCTAGCATCAAATCTATCTAAACCAACAAATTCACTAATTCCATTTTTATTTATTTTTCCGTTTTTTTCAAAAATGTTAATTATTTCTAATTTATTTCTTGTTCCAACATCATAGTCATTAAAATCATGAGCTGGTGTTATTTTTACAGCTCCCGATCCTTGATTGGGATCTGCATAATAATCAGCAATAATTTTTACTTTTCTATTTACTATGGGTATTAAAACTTTTTTTCCTATTAAGTTTTTATACCGTTCATCTTTAGGATTCACAGCAACTGCTGTATCTCCCATCATTGTTTCTGGCCTTGTAGTTGCAATAGTTATTGTATTATCTGATTCTTCAATTTGATAATCGATATAATAAAGTTGAGATTGAACTTCTTTTTGAATTACCTCTAAGTCTGATATAGCTGTTTGAAGATAAGTATCCCAATTGACTAATTTTTTATCCTTATAAATTAATTTGTTATTATAAAGATCTACAAATACTTTGATTACTGCTTTTGATAAATCTTTATCCATAGTGAATCTTGTTTTTGACCAATCACAAGAACAACCTAATTTTTTAAGCTGATCTAAAATTATGCCTCCAGACTCTTTTTTCCATTTCCATACTTTCTTAATAAATTTTTCTCTTCCTAATTCGTTTTTATGGATACCTTCTTTAATTAAATTTTTTTCTACAACTGCTTGGGTAGCTATTCCCGCATGATCAGTTCCAGGTTGCCATAATGTCTCTAAACCTTGCATTCTATTAAATCTTACTAAAACATCTTGTAAACTGTTATTCAAAGCATGCCCCATATGTAATCTTCCTGTAATATTTGGTGGGGGAATCACTATAGAAAATTTTTTATTAGACTTATTTTTCTTTGGTTTAAACAAACCTTTTTTGATCCAATAATCTGAGATCTTTTTTTCCTCTTTTTTATGGTTGTATTTTTTAAATTCCATTTTTTTGAATATTTCCTATTATAGTTTATATCAAATGCCCAAAAACCTAAAAGGTATAGATTTTGCTTTATTGAAGTACATAAATGATTTAATAGTTTTAAAGGTTAGTTTGGGCCACGTGGCGGAATGGTTACGCAGAGGATTGCAAATCCTTTTATCCCAGTTCGATTCTGGGCGTGGCCTCCAAAA
>MDTD01037031.1_pt1 | contig 10553 bp, 10 predicted proteins | sample 811221 | NCBI WGS metagenome assembly MDTD01 (sample SAMN05326646, study PRJNA326480) | marine metagenome | isolation source: seawater | place: Pacific Ocean: South West | collected 2011
GATATTAATTGTTTTAAAGCCTCTATTGGCTAAATAAATTGAAGTTGGTGTTTTGCTTGTCCTGCTTACTCCTAACAACACAACGTCAGAATTTTCAATGTCATCGGTTTTTTTTCCATCGTCATGTGACATTGTAAACTGTATTGCTTCTATCCTTTTATAATAATCATCGTCAAGCACATGCTGGGCGCTGGGTTTATGAATTGCTTTTTGATTAAGTAATTTAGAAAAATTTAAGATCAAATTTCCTAAAATACCGAAGCAAGGAATGTTATTTTCTTCGGATTTCTTTGCTATATATTTAGCAAGCTTAATACCAACTATTGTATATAAAATTATCGAATTTTTGTTATTTAAACATTCATCGATTATTTTATCAATCTGTTGCTCTGTTCTAACAAAAACAAAATCTTTTTTATTATATTCAAAATTAGAAAATTGTGATTTTAATGATAAAAAGATACGTTCTAATGTCTCACCAGTTGAATCAGATATGAGATATACATTGTATTTTTCGTTCATATATTTGTTAGTAAAATTGGTATAAAAAATCTTTTTTTCATATTGTTTAAATATTATTAAAATTAATTAAGAACAATTAACATATTTTTAACAATTTGTGCTTGTTGATGTGTTTAATAATCTGACCTCTTAATTAGTAACATATCTAATAGAAACGTTGATGTTTAAAGGGAAATATAGCTTCTTTTATAGAACAACTTGTGAAAAACTTTGTATAATTCGTTATTTAATATACTAACATGCCCTATTACAAAATATAAACTTATAAATATAATTATTATTTAATGGATAAGATCACTAAGTGTTTATTAAAAAAAGATACTTCTTGTAAACCCGCATGGTTTATGAGACAAGCTGGAAGATACTTGCCAGAATTTAGAAAAATAAGAAAATCTAACCCTGATTTTATTAAACTTTGTTTAAATAGTGAACTAAGTTCCGAAATTACTCTTCAACCTATAAAAAGGTTTGATTTAGATGCTGCAATAATTTTTTCGGATATTTTAATTGTGCCTTTTGCATTGGGGCAAGATATTAATTTCAATAAAAAAAAAGGCCCCATATTATCAAAATTCGATATTAAAGACTTTACAAAATTAAAAGAAAATAAGTTTTCGATTATACTTAACCCAGTTTATAAAGCGTTAGAACAAACACGAAAAAAACTCGATAAAAGAAAAGCTCTAATTGGATTTGTAGGTGCACCATGGACATTAGCTGTGTATATGCTTGGTCTGAAAAGTGACAACATAATAAACATAGAATTACTAAAAAAGAAAGAGAGTGATATAAAATTTATTATAGAAAAAATAGGAGAATATTTATGTTTGCATATCGAGAAGCAAGTAAATGCGGGTGCAAATGTAATACAAATATTTGACTCTTGGTCAGGTTTAATTCCGCAGGATAAATTAGTTGATTATTGTTTTAAACCAAATCTTGAATTGGTTGATTTTTGTAAGAAGTTAGGAGTACCTGTGGTTTCTTTTCCTAAAGGAATTAAGAGAGAATATAAATCTTTCGTTGAATATGTCAAACCTGAAGGTATTAATATCGACTCAGACATAGACCCTACCTGGGCTAAGTTAAACTTGAAAAATACTTGCATTCAAGGTGGTTTAGATCCCACTCTGCTTCTAGAAAATAATGATTTATTAAAGAACTCAATTGAAATTTATTTGGAAAAATTTAAAAATGTGCCATATATTTTTAATCTCGGCCACGGAATTTTGCCCAGCACTGATCCAGAGACTGTAACAAATGTGATAAAAATTATTAAAAATAAAAATGAACAATAATCATCCAAAAATAAGTTTCGGAAAAACCGGAGTCCTATTAATAAATCTTGGCACACCAAATAGTACTAGTTGGCTTGATATAAGAAAATATTTGAAAGAGTTTTTATCTGATCGGAGAGTTATAGAATTAAACCCAATTTTATGGCAAATTATTTTAAATTTATTTATTTTAAATTTAAGACCATCAAAGACTGCAGAAGCATATAAAAAAATTTGGATGACAAAAGAAAATATGTCCCCTTTAAGATATTATACAATATCTCAAACAAACAAACTTAAGAAAAAAATTGGATCTGATAATCTTATCATAGATTATGCAATGCGTTATGGAGATCCAAGTATAAAAAATAAAATAATTAATTTAAAAGATATGGGATGTGAAAGATTGATTATTTTGCCTTTGTATCCTCAATACGCAGCAGCAACCACTGCAACCGTATGTGATGAAGTGTATAGATGTTTAATGAAAATAAGATGGCAGCCTAGCTTACAGATTATACCTCATTATGAGTCTGAAAATTTTTATATCGAGGGTCTTGTTCAAAGTATAAACAATAAAATCTCTGAAATAAGCTGGAAACCTGATATGATAATTTCATCATATCATGGAATTCCTCAAAAATATTTTGAACAAGGTGACCCATATCAATGTTATTGCCAAAAAACTACAAGATTAATTACAGAAAGCTTTGGCAACAAAATACCAATTAAAACAACTTTCCAATCAAGATTCGGACCTCAAGAATGGTTAAAACCTTACACAGATAAGACATTTGAAAACTTACCCAAAGAAGGTATTAAAAACATTTTAGTTATATGTCCAGGCTTTGCATCTGATTGTGTTGAAACGCTCGAAGAAATTTCTATTCAGGGAAAAGAAACATTTGTAAACGCTGGAGGTAAAAATTTTGAATTAATTCCATGTTTAAATGACAGCGACATACACATTAAACTTTTTGAAGCGCTAATAAAAAAATATTATATTGAATAATGAGCACTTATCTCACATTTAAATCTCTTCATCTAATAGCAGTTATATCTTGGATGGCAGGTCTCTTATATCTTCCGCGCATATTTGTTTATCACGCTGAAAATGAGACAAATAATGATATTAAATCAGTTTTCAAAATTATGGAGCATAAATTATTTTTTTACATTATGACCCCAGCTATGCTAGCAAGCTGGATTTTTGGTATACTTTTGATATATGTCCAATCCTACGAAACTTTTAGCTTTTGGCTGGCGATAAAATTAATCCTAGTTTTAATACTTACTTTTTACCATTTTTTATTATTAAAATGGCTTATAGACTTTAAAAAGGACTCAAATTCTCATAGCGGTAAGTTTTTTAGGTATATGAATGAGGTTCCTACAATATTACTTATTATCATTATTTTTGTTGTTGTTTTTAAGCCTTTATAAGGCTTGCAATATTTTAAAAAAATACCTATATTCAGTTATCTTTCCTAAAAAACAATCATGAATTTACAAGAGTTAAAGCAGAAAAATCCAGGCGATTTAATTAAAGAAGCTGAAAAGCTAGGTATTGAAAACCCTAGCACATTAAGAAAACAAGAAATTCTTTTCGCTATTTTAAAAAAACTTGCTGAAAAAAATGAACAAATCAGCGCCTCCGGAGTTTTGGAAGTCCTACAAGACGGGTTTGGTTTTCTAAGGGCAATAGAGTCTAATTATTTACCTGGACCAGATGATATCTATGTAAGTCCTAGTCAAATAAGAAGATTTGGCTTAAGAACTGGCGACTCTGTTGAAGGGGAAATTAGAGCCCCGAAGGACGCTGAGAGGTATTTCGCTCTTTTAAAAGTAAATAAAATTAATTTTGATGAAACGGAAAAGGGAAGAAATAAAATTGCATTTGACAACCTTACGCCTCTTTATCCAAACAAAAGAATAAAACTAGAAGTAGAAACCAACAAAACTGAAAAAAAACCAGATAACACTGCCAGACTTATTGATTTAGTTAGTCCAATTGGTAAAGGGCAAAGATCACTAATAGTTTCTCCTCCAAGAGCTGGTAAAACAATGATTTTACAAAACATAGCTCAGTCTATTACTGCAAATCATCCCGAAATTTACCTAATGGTTTTATTGATAGATGAAAGGCCCGAAGAAGTTACTGATATGCAAAGATCAGTTAAAGGAGAAGTTGTTTCGTCTACTTTTGATGAGCCAGCATCTAGACATGTTGCTGTAGCGGAAATGGTGATCGAAAAAGCGAAAAGGCTAGTGGAGCATAAAAAAGATGTGGTGATTTTGTTAGACTCAATTACCAGATTGGGAAGAGCTTATAATGCAGTAGTACCAAGCTCGGGCAAAGTATTGACAGGAGGCGTTGATGCCAACGCTCTTCAAAGACCAAAAAGATTTTTTGGTGCAGCTAGAAACGTAGAAGAAGGTGGATCTTTAACCATTATATCTACCGCCCTTATCGATACCGGAAGTCGGATGGACGAGGTTATTTTTGAGGAATTTAAAGGAACAGGAAATTCTGAATTAATATTAGATAGAAAAGTTGCAGATAAAAGAATCTATCCGGCACTAGATATTACCAGATCTGGAACACGAAGAGAGGAACTTCTTTTTGCTAAAGACGATCTATCTAAAATGAATGTACTAAGAAGAATAATAAGCCCAATGGGTACCATGGACGGAATTGAATTTCTGATTTCTAAAATCAAAGACACAAAGAACAATTCAGATTTTTTTAACTCAATGAACAAGTCAAATTGATAAAATATTACTGTAGAGTTTTTTTATTAATATTTTCTTCGTACTTGTAAAAATCACTTATACTTACAAGTGTTTTAAAAGTTTCTTTCAAATTAATCGTTTCAATAAGTTTTTGCTTTTCCTCATTAGAAATAGGTGCTATCATAGCTAATGTATGTATTTGTTGCCCTAATTCAAGTTTTTCAAATTCTTTCCAATTTAAGTTTAAACCGTTATTATTAAAAAATTCTTTAATTTTACTTCTGAATTTCTCTAATTCATTTTTTTCTAACATTTCTTCATCAAACTTAACCACATCTCCACTATATTTTTCATAAGCTACCTCAAATTCACGATATTTTTTTTCATTGTTAATTTCTTTTTTTATTTCAAATCTTGTAACCCCTGTTAAATTTATAAGAATTCTGCCATCTTCAGATTTTTTGTAATCACTAATTTTACCTAGGCAACCAACATTATAAACTTCATCGCCGTCTTTTTTTGTTTGGACCATACCCATCATTTTATTATTTTTCATCACATCGTTGACTAAATCCAAGTACCTTTGCTCAAAAATGTTTAATGGCAGATTAGTTTTAGGAAAATAAATTACTCCACTGAGTGGAAATATTGGAATTAACTTGGGGAAATTTTTAATCATAGATTAGATTATATAAAAAAAAAAAGAAATAAGTAGTGACAATTTAAGCCCAGCTAAACAACAAATAAATTTTATATCTCTTGCATTACAAAAATCCTCTATTTATAATACTTTTAGTGCGGGCATAGCTCAGTGGTAGAGCGTCTCGTTGCCAACGAGAAGGTCGAGGGTTCAAGTCCCTTTGCCCGCTCCAAAAAACAATATAAGGTTTTTATGACGGAAGACTTGTCCAAAAAAAAATGTATCTCGTGTGATGGAAATATTCCACCATTTGATAAAACTGAAATACATAAATATTTAAAAAAAATTGATGGCTGGGATGTCAAAAGTAATAACGATAAGAGTTTTTATTTAATAAAAGATTTTCAATTTAAGAATTTTTTAGAAAGTCAAAAATTTGTCAACAAAGTTGGGAATATAGCTGAAGAAGAAAATCATCACCCTGATATTTCCTTTGGTTGGGGTTATTGTAAAGTAAAAATCTTTACTCACGCTATAAAAGGGCTTGCAGAAAGTGATTTTATATTGGCTACAAAAATAGACAAAATTAATCAGTGATTAAAGTGTCTAATACCAGTGAAAAACATTTTAACCTTTGCTTTATTAGCAGCTTTAATAACTTCTTGATCCCTAATTGATCCACCAGGCTGAATTATAGTTTTAATACCAGCTTTTATAAGAATGTTAACTCCATCCACAAAAGGAAAAAAAGCGTCCGACGCAGCTATAGAATTTTTTATTTTTGTAGGTTGAAATTGTTTTGCTTTTTGTACTGCAATTTTACAACTGTCCAGCCGGCTTGGTTGACCAGCTCCAATTCCTATTGTTGAAAAATTATTACACAATACTATTGCATTTGATTTGACGTATTTAGAGACATTAAAAGCAAATTTAATTTCAGCTAATTCCTTTTTGCTAGGTTTTAATTTAGTCACACACTTCAATTTTTTTTGATCTATAGTTATACTGTCTTTGGTCTGTAGTAAAAATGACCCATCAAATGACTTAATCGTAGTGACATTTTTAATATTAAATTTGGAAATATCGATAATACGTAAATTTTTTTTTCCTTTTAATATCTTTAATGAGTCTTTGTCAAAACCCTTAGCTAGAAGAACTTCTAAGAAGTTCTTTTTTATTTCAACGGCAATCCTTTTGTTTATCTTGTAATTACATGCAATAACTCCTCCAAAAGCACTTATTGGATCACATGCATAGGCGGTTCTAAATGAAACTAACGGCGTTTTATTTTCAGACACTCCGCACGGATTAGCATGTTTAATAATAACAGTTCCAGAATTTTTTTTTAATGAATTTAAAATTTCTAACGATGAGAACATATCGCTGTAATTATTGTAACTAAGTTCCTTTCCTTGAATTTGAGTAAATCCTAATTGTTTATCATTATAGTCATTTACATATATAGAACTTTTTTGGTGAGGATTTTCTCCATACCTTAATTTTTGTAATCTTCTTCCAAAAATTGTTTTTCTTTCTGGAAATTGGATTTTAAGTTTTTTATTAAACCAATTAGCAATCATGGCATCATAATATGCAGTTAAGCCAAATGCTTTTGAGGACATTAATTCTCGGAATTTTAAAGAAGTTTTGCCTTTCAAAGCATCTAATTCTCTAACTAAGTCTTTGTAGTCATATCTGTTAGTTATTATAGTTACATTTTTAAAGTTTTTTGCGGCAGCTCTCACCATAGTAGGACCACCAATGTCTATATTTTCAATTATTTTTTTTTTATTGGAACTGTTTAACACTATTTCTTGGAATGGATAAAAATTGACGATAATTAAATCCAGAGAAGGAAATTTTTTTCCTTTCATTTGTTTGATATGTGATTTGTTTGTCCTGTCATGAAGTATACCGGCATGTATTTTAGGATGGAGTGTTTTTACTCTCCCATCTAACATTTCCTTAAAGCCGGTATATTTAGATATTTCTGTGCATTTGTAACCCAGGTTCTTAATATATTTAAAAGTTCCTCCCGAGCTTATAATATTATAATTAAATTTCTTAAGTGTTTTTAACAAATAATCCAGGCCTTCTTTATTAGAAACTGAAATTAAAGCGTTTTTCCCCATGATTAACTTAAATATTTTTTTTTATTTCCCAGTAAATTTTTTTATAATTTGTTTCTAAAGTACTCATTATATTTATACAAAAACTATTTAACATTTTATTTCTACCAAAAAATACACTTTTTTCTATATTAAGCTCTTGTCCTTTAGCTAAAAATATTAAAGATTTATTCTTATTTATTTGAATTAAGGCACTTTCACCACCTATTGTTTTAACTACATTTATTCCAGGATAAAGATGAAATCTAATAGCATAACTTACCTTGTTTAGGTGGTTTTCTCTTTTTATTTCATCGACCCCGTTCAAACTATCAGTCTTTTTATTTAAAATTATTTCTCTTTTTACCCAACAATTATACTTTTTTAAATAAGCATTGTGCGAAGCTTCAATTTTTAGTTCTTCTTCATTATCAATAAAATTTTGGTTCATAACCTTAAACTTTTCATCAATAATAAAATTAGTATCATCGCTAACGAATTTCTTCTTTTGAAATTTAACAACTGATGTTTCATTCATGCATATAGTTGATTGAGCCGAGGTTAACCTACTATATAATTTGTTTTTTGAATTTAGATTTTTTCCAAAACCACTGTTTGTAATAATTTTTTCTCCATCGTAAAAATACTCAAATGATAATGGTCCTGATTGATAGTATTGTGAAAAACGTTTTGGCGGTGGTGGCCCAAAATCAAAATAAATTACATCTTTTTTATGTTTTAAAATTTTTAAAAAACCTACATCTTTTTTAAGTTTTTTTGGCTTAATATTTAGTCTCGATAAATAATTAAAAAACTCTTCCAAATGAATTTCATTCGTACCATTAAAAAGAGGTAATTTTTGATCAGGCGTAATAATTGTTTTTAAACAATCTAAATTTTTATCTAGTATATTTTCAATGAATTCAGGGATGATCTCTTGTGCTTCTTTCGTACATTCTTTTATTAATATGAAATGTTTCAAAAACTTTAATAAATTGTAAGGGTTCCGCGACAATGGAAACCCGTCACTATCAAAATAATCATCAACAATTTTTTTTACTCCTCTTAAACCAATTTTCAAATTTTCGTTGTATTCCTTAAAAACCAATCCGGTTAATAATATTGCAGTTAAAATTTCAATTAACCTTTGTTCATCTCTTTCAAACTTTAAACATTTTTTTAAATGGTTTGTTTGTAAAATAATTGATTTTAAAAACTCTTCTTTAAAAAAATGGTTAGAACTTTCTAAAATAATATCAGCATTTAATATCCAACTTATAACTCTTTTACTGGTCAAGGTCTCTTCCCAAGTGGTGCTATTGTATCTTTTGTTTTTAGTTATCCAAATTTCAATGATTTTTCTTATTACCCCTGCTTCATTTTTTCTATCAAGAACATTTAACCATAGAAAGCCATGTAAATTATGCTCTTCCTCTTTAGTGTTTTGTTTAACCCAAAAATTATAAGGATCAACACTAGATATCTTTAAAGAAAAATCTTTATAATTAGTAAATGAAGAAAGCAAAAAAGAATTTGGAAAAAAAAAGAACTGTTTAGGTTTTTTTGACTCAATAGAAGAATGATAGTATTTTGAACTATAGTAAACTATTCTAAAAAAATTTGATATTTGAGTTTTGATATTTAAAAAGTAAAAAAAAGCACTTTTTAAGATTTGCATTTATTATTTTGATCTAAGCAATTCTATATTTTTTTTTAAGTTACCACCATTTTCCTTAAAAATAGTGGAACCTGAAACAAGCACATTTGCGCCTGCATCCTTTACTGTCGAACAATTTTCAAAATTAATTCCTCCGTCAATTTCTAAATCTATTTTCAATTTTTTTTCAAGAATTAGTTCTCTAATTTTCTTTAATTTAGGAATTACTTCTGGCATAAACTTCTGGCCTCCGAATCCTGGTTCAACACTCATAATTAGTACCAAATCTATTTTATCTAAATAATTCTCAATGAGACTAACATCAGATTTAGGTTTTAAAGAGACTCCCACTTTTTTATTTTCTTTTCTGATTATATTTATAGTCTCATCTATATTTCGTGTTGCTTCTGGATGGAAAGTTATTATGTCTGCCCCGCTATTGGCAAAATCTTTAATATATTTATTAACTGGTTCGATCATTAAATGAACGTCAAAAATCTTTTTAGTAAATGGCCTAATTTTTTTTATGACCTCAGGTCCAATTGTTATATTGGGCACAAAATGACCATCCATTACATCAACATGTATATAATCTGCCCCAGCTTTGTCTAAAGCTATTACTTCAGATCCAAGTTTACTAAAATCTGATGACAATATTGATGGTGAAATTTTTACTTCTGAACTCATTATTTATTTATATTTTAATTAAAAATCTTGTCAAAAAAATTATTTATCAGGGCTAAATAATCTGTATAGTTCTCTTGAGAACTCGTGATCTATAGGAAACGATAACATACCCATCGATCCATAACCTAACAACCATGGCATAAAGTAGAATCTAATTAAATAAAAATAAAATGCAACATACAATGGAACAATTGGCCTAGCCAAAAATTCAGGTGTTATTTTGTCGAATATTTTTAGAACAGGATTGGTAAGTTTGACAAAAACTTTCATAAAAAAGAAATTAGAGTCTTCTCTTTGAAAGATATTCATCGCTGCCCTTCCTATAAGCGTGTACATTATAATTCCAAGAATGTAATCTAATACTAGAACCCAAATTGGCATGTTTTATTTTATCATTTTTGAGTTAAAAAAAAAGGGGCGAATAAATTCGCCCCTTTAAATTAATTAAGTATTTTACAGTTTAGTGCTGTCTACCTAGAATAGCTTTTCCGCTAGGAACTCTAACTTCATCAACCATTCTTTGTGTTGCAGCATCAGGTTCTTTAGTCAATAAACTTACAACGACCATTACTACTAAACATACCGGAGCACCGATTAGACCAAATCTTAAGTGGTCTATACCTAACCATGCAGGGTTACCCAAAAATTTAGGATACACATAGATTAGATAAGCTGTTCCAGCCGCAAGTCCAGATAGCATTCCTGCTATTGCACCTTCTCTAGTAGCTCTCTTCCACCATACTCCAAGTACAAGTGGGAAGAATAAGCCTGACATCGCAAAGTCAAACGCCCATGCAACTGCTCCAAGGATACTAGTGATACGCATTGATGCAATGTATGCACCAGCCGCACCTACAACAATTAATAGAACTCGCGCTACTATTAATCTTTTTCTAACATCCGCTTTTGGATCAATCATGTTGTAGTAA
>MDTD01045513.1_pt1 | contig 10552 bp, 8 predicted proteins | sample 811221 | NCBI WGS metagenome assembly MDTD01 (sample SAMN05326646, study PRJNA326480) | marine metagenome | isolation source: seawater | place: Pacific Ocean: South West | collected 2011
TTCAAAAGATAACAAAGATGAGGGAGCTGGAGACCAAGGCATAATGTTCGGTTATGCATGCAATGAAACTGATGATTTAATGCCCGCCCCTATACACTATTCCCATAAAATTTTAAGATTGATGGCAGAAGATAGAAAAAGCGGAATACTCAAGGGGATTGAACCAGACTCAAAAAGCCAAGTAACAATGTTATACGAAAATGAAAAACCGATTAAAGTTACTTCAGTAGTTATTTCAACTCAGCACTCTAAAGATTTAAATCAAGAAAAAGTAAGAGATGCAATTATACCATATATTAAAAAATCAATACCAAAAAACCTAATAGATGATCTTGATCAAAAAGAAATTTATATAAATCCTACAGGTCAATTTATTATCGGTGGACCAGATGGTGACACCGGGCTTACAGGTAGAAAAATTATTGTTGATACTTATGGAGGCGCCGCACCACATGGAGGCGGTGCTTTTTCAGGAAAAGATCCAACAAAAGTTGATAGATCTGCTGCTTACGTTTCTAGATATTTAGCAAAAAATATTGTCTCTGCAGGTGTTTCTGAAAAGTGCTTAATTCAACTGGCATACGCTATTGGAGTGTCAAAACCATTATCTATTTTTATCAAATTAGCTAATAGTGATAAAAATAAAACAGAAAAAATAAAAAAGATAATTGAAACAAATTTAAACTTGTCTCCTAGAGGAATAAGAGAAATGCTAAAATTAAACAATCCTATATACGAAACTACAGCCGCTTACGGTCACTTTGGAAGAAAGCCTACAAATAAGGGTGAATTTTCATGGGAAAAAACAGATATAGTCGATTTATTTAAATTGTAATCTTGAAAAAACCACAAATTTCTTTTAAAAATAATTAAATCTTTTGAACAATCAAAATGGGCTTTGGCCCATTTTTTTTTAGGGGAAATTAAATGCTAAATAGAGGATTAGATAAACAAGAACTTTTACGAATAGTCGAGGCAGTCGCTAATGAGAAATCAATAGACAAAGAGGTTGTGATTGGTTCTATGGAAAGTGCGATTCAAAGAGCTGCTTTAACTAAATTTGGAAACGAAAATAATATTGAAGTTGAAATAAATCGAGAAAGTGGTGAAATTAAAATACAAAAAGTTTTAGATATAGTCGAGAACGTTGAAGACTCAGCAAGGGAAATAAGTTTAAATGAAGCACAGAAAATATATCCAAAAAATAAAAATTTAAAGGTTGGTGAAAAAATATTTGAAGAACTACCACAAATAGATTTTGGACGAATTGCAGCCCAAAGTGCCAAACAAGTAATTTCTAGTCGAGTTAGAGAGGCAGAAAAAAATAGGCAATATGAGGACTTTATAGATAAACAAGGGCAGATATTAAGTGGTATTATTAAAAGGTTGGAATATGGAAATGTAATTGTTGATTTAGGAAAAGCTGAAGGGGTTATTAAAAAAGATGAACTAATTCCAAGAGAAATATTAAAAATGGGAGATAGGGTAAAAGCTTACTGTTATGAGGTAAAAAAGGAATTGAAAGGACATCAAATATTTTTATCAAGGGCGCATCCACAATATTTAGCTAAACTTTTTTTTCAAGAAGTTCCTGAAATTTATGAGGGAACTATTGAGATTAAATCTGTAGCAAGAGATCCTGGCAGCAGAGCTAAAATTTGTGTTCATTCTCAAGACTCATCAATCGATCCCGTAGGAGCTTGTGTCGGCATGAGAGGAAGTAGAGTTCAAACTATTGTCAATGAATTACATGGAGAAAAAATTGATATTATAAAATGGACTGAAGATTTACCTACTTTGATTTCAGAATCATTATCTCCTGCAGAAATTTTAAAAGTTTTAATAGATCAAGAAAGCAGAAGAATAGACATAATTTTAACAGAGGAAAATTTAAGTAAAGCTATTGGAAGACGTGGTCAAAATGTAAGGCTTGCCTCTAAGTTAACTAATTATGAAATAGACATACTAACTGATAAGGAAGACTCGGAGAGAAGACAAGCTGAATTTAAAGAAAGAACAGAAACGCTGATTAAAAATTTGGAAGTAGACGAAACGCTTGGACAGTTGCTGGTATCAGAGGGATTTATCTCAATTGATGAAATTGCACAATCAAATCCAGAGGATATTTCAAAAATAGAAGCAATTGATGAAGATACTGCTAAGGAATTAATTAATAGATCTAAAGAAACATTAATTAAAGAAAAAGAAGCTGTAGCAGAGAAGTTAAAAGAACTTGGTGTTGAGGAAAAATTAGCAAATCTCAAGGGCATAACTCAAGGTATGTTAGTAATTTTAGGTCAAAAAAATATAAAAAAACTTAATGATTTTGCAGATCTTTCTTCTGATGAATTAATAGGAGGATACGACGAAGTGAAAGGAAAAAAAATAAGAATCGAGGGATACTTAGAGGAATTTTCTTTATCAAGAAAAGAAGCTGACGATTTAATAATGGCTGCTAGAGAAATAGTTTACAAATAATGTTATGGAAAAAGATAAAAAAAAAACACTTACTATTTCATCGAGTCTTAAAAAAAAGATTGATACCTCATCGATTACATCTTCGGGAAAAAAATCTTTTTCTATAGAAAAGAAAAAACCCTTTAGATCTAATAAGAAATTTAACAAACCTATCGTCACTCCTAACATCAACGCCAATGCTGATGTAAAAAAGAAGAACTTTGCAAGAAAGTTTGTGGAGCAACAAGCAACCAAAGATTTTATCAAAAAAGAAAATAAACCTGCTGGAAAAAGTAAATTAAAACTTAAAGGGCCGATAGATAAACGTGATTTTAAATTGACTGTATCGAGAGCTCTGAACGTTGAAGAAATTGAGATAAAACAAAGAAGCCTTGCATCCGTCAAACGTGCTAGATTGAAAGAAAAGAAAAAACCTGAAGGGGATGAGAAAAAAGAATTTAAAAAAGTATTTCGTGAAGTTAAAATACCGGAGCAAATTACCATTCAAGAATTATCAAATCGTATGGCAGAAAAATCTAGCGATATCATTAAATTTTTATTTAATATGAAAGTTGTAGCAACAATAAATCACAACATTGATAAAGATACGGCAGAATATATAGTTAAAGAGTTTGGGCATAAGCCAATTGTTGAGGAAAAACCAACTATAGACACTAATAAATCAAAAGAGAAATTTTTAGGTGAAGTTAAAAATAGACCACCAGTTGTTACAATTATGGGTCACGTTGATCACGGCAAAACTTCTTTATTAGACTCATTACGAGATACAAACGTTGTATCTGGTGAGTATGGAGGTATAACTCAACATATTGGAGCTTATCAAATAAAAACAAGTGAAAATAAATTAATAACATTCATAGACACACCAGGTCATGCTGCTTTTACTGAAATGAGAGCGAGAGGTTCAAAAATTACAGACATTGTAGTTTTAGTCGTTGCAGCAGATGACGGAATCAAACCTCAAACAGTCGAGGCTATAAAACATGCTAAAGCAGCAAAAGTTCCTATTATTGTAGCAATAAATAAATGTGATTTACCTGAAAAAAATATATCTAAAATTAAAAATGAGATGATGCAGTACGAACTTATTGCTGAAGATTTGAGTGGAGATACTTTATTTGTAGAAGTCTCAGCCCTAAAAAAAATGAATTTAGATAAACTTAAAGAGAGTATTTTGCTTCAATCCGAGATTTTAGATTTAAAAGCATCTTACAGCGACAAAGCTAGAGGCGTAGTAATCGAGTCCAAAATTGATAAAGGTAAAGGACCAGTTTCAACAATACTTATAAGCAATGGGAAACTAAAGCGTGGAGATTATTTTATTTGTGGTGATACATGGGGAAAAATTAGAGCAATGATTAATTATGAAGGTCAAATGGTAAATGAGGCATTACCATCAATGCCAGTTGAAATTTTAGGAATGAACAGCTCAGCATACGCTGGTGCAGAATTTATGGTAATGCAAAATGAGTTAGAAGCCAAACAGATGTCTGAATTTAGAAAAAATAATTCAGCACAAAATAAAGTTTTAGCAAAAGATAAAACAACATTATTTGAAAATAATAATGAAAAAGATGAATTAAATATAATAATCAAATCTGACGTTCAAGGTTCAAGTGAGGCTTTGAAAATGGCAATCAATAAGATAGAGCATAAAGAAGTAGAGGCAAAAATAATCTTATCTGATATTGGTATGATTAACGAAACTGACGTATCTTTGGCTAAAGCTTCTAACGCAGTTCTAATTGGCTTTAATGTAAAGCCTAATAGAGAAGCAAAAAAACTTGCTGAGGAGCAAAAAATTGATATTAAATATTTTAATATTATTTATGAAGCTATAGACTACGTAGAAAAATCATTATCAGGATTGTTAGAGCCAGATATTAAAGAAACAGTTTTGGGAAGCGCAGAGATTCAAAAAATTTTTAAAGTATCATCTGCAGGAAAGGTTGCTGGCTCTAAAGTAATTAGCGGAGAAATTAAAAGCAAATCAAAAGCAAGAATTATAAGAGATGGTGTTGTTGTATATAATGGAGAGATTCTATCTATCTTTAGAGAAAAGAATCAGGTTAAAGAGGTGGGTACAGGGCTAGAATGTGGTATTAGCATAAAAGACTTTATTGATTTTAAAGAAAAAGACGTTATCGAGTCATACTTATCTGAGAAAATACAAAGAACTATTTAAATGATGAGTCAATCTACACAAAAACCCTTCAGTCAAAGGCAACTTAGAGTTGGAGAGCTAGTTAAACAGAATTTAGGAGAATTATTAATTAGAAATGAAGCTAAAATACCCTTAATTAATACTAAACTAATTACCGTCACAGAGGTTAGAATGACACCTGATTTAAAAACTGCTAGAGTTTACGTAATTCCATTAGGAGGTGCTGATACAAAGGAAATAGTTAAAATCTTGACTGAGTTCTCGCATCTTGTTAGAAGAGCTCTATCTAAAAGGCTAGATATTAAGTTTCTTCCCAAACTTATTTTTGTTGAAGATAACTCATTTGAATATGCTGAAAAGATTGAAAAAATTATAAAAAAAAATAAAGAACATGATAAAGAAAAAAAAAGATACAATTAAGTCATTAGCAATTCACTCAAAAGACGTGGGCTCCACTGAAATACAAATTGGGTTGTTAACAGATAAAATTTTAAATTTATCTGAACATTTTAAAAAATTCAAAAAGGATAAACATTCTACTTTAGGATTAACAAAATCAGTGAATAAAAGAAAAAAACTTCTTAGTTACCTTAAAAAGAAAAATGTTGAGTCCTATCAAAAGGTCATCAAACAATTAAATTTAAGGAAATAATGTTCAAAATACATAAAGAGGAATTAAATGTTGATGGTAAAAAATTAACTTTAGAGACGGGCAAGGTAGCACGTCAAGCAGATGGAGCTATTATTGCGACATTAGGTGAAACAGTGGTTATAGCTACAGCTGTAGGAGCAAAAAAATTAAATGACGGTCAGGATTACTTTCCTTTATCGGTCAATTATCAAGAAAAATATTATGCAGCTGGCAAAATTCCAGGAGGTTATTTTAAAAGAGAGGCAAGACCTACTGAAGCCGAAACTTTAATTTCAAGATTAATCGATAGACCCATAAGACCTCTATTTCCATCAAGTTTTCTGAATGAAGTTCAGTTACTTCCAACTGTTTTATCTTATGATGGGAAAAACCAACCGGACATTTTATCAATTATTGCTTCTTCTGCTGCACTAGCTATATCAGGTCTCCCATTTCAAGGGCCTATAGCTGCTAGTAGAGTTGGATACAAAGACGGAAAATATTTGCTCAACCCTTCCATAGAAGAGTTAAAAGAATCAGAATTGGATTTAGTTGTTGCGGGAACTAAAGACGCAGTCTTAATGGTAGAGTCTGAAACTTCAGGATTATCTGAAAAGATTATGCTAGATGCTGTAAAATTTGGTCATGAAAAGTTTGTTCCAATTATCGAGTCTATTGAAAAATTAGTAAAAAAAGCTGGCAAGCCAAAGTGGGAAGTAGAAGAAATAGATCATTCAGATCTTAAAAAGAAAATTTCTAAAAAATTTGAAACTGGTTTAAGAAGTGCTTTCAAAGAGATAGATAAAAAGAAAAGATCAACAGCAATATCTGAAATTGAAACTCAGTGTAAAGAATTATTTGTTGAAGACGAGTCAATTACTGAAAATCAAGCAATGGCTCAATTAAAATCTTTAGAAAAAGATATTGTAAGAACAGCAATTTTGAAAGATAAAAAAAGAATAGACGGAAGAGGCTTAGCAGACGTAAGGCAAATACAATGTGAAGTAGGTATTTTACCAAGAGCGCATGGATCTGCATTATTTACTAGAGGTGAAACACAAGCACTTGTAGTAACAACATTAGGAATGTCTGACGATGAACAGAGATTAGAAAGTTTAGACGGCATGCAAAGGTCTAGCTTTATGTTGCATTATAATTTTCCGCCTTTTTCTGTTGGTGAGTGTGGAAGGATTGGAACAGGAAGAAGAGAAATAGGACATGGAAAACTTGCATGGAGAGCTATAAATTCATCACTTCCAAAAAAAGAGAACTTTCCTTACACATTAAGAGTTGTCTCTGAAATAACTGAGTCTAACGGCTCATCATCAATGGCAACAGTTTGTGGAACTTCTTTGGCATTAATGGATGCGGGAGTACCAATAAAAGAGCCTGTGGCAGGTATAGCTATGGGACTAATAAAAGAAGGAAATGACTTTTCAGTATTGTCTGATATTTTGGGCGACGAAGATCACCTAGGAGACATGGATTTTAAAGTTGCCGGAACAAAAGATGGAATAACATCATTACAAATGGATATAAAAATTACCGGTATAACATTCGAAATCATGGAAAAAGCACTCGATCAAGCTAAAGCTGGAAGAGAACATATTCTTAGTGAAATGAATAAAGCTATAAAAACTTCGAGAAAAGAGTTTTCTAAACACACCCCAAAAATGGAAAAAATTAAAGTTGATAAAAAAGATATCGCTACAGTTATAGGAAAAGGAGGTGCCACAATAAGAGAAATTGTAGAGACTTCTGGTGCCAAAGTGGATGTAAGCGATACAGGTGAGGTGACAGTTGCAGCGCCAGATGAAGCATCAAGAAATAAAGCAATAGAATTTATTAAAAATTTAATTGCAAAACCAGAAATGGGAAAAATTTATAAAGGTAAAGTAGTTAAAATTATGGAGTTCGGAGCTTTTGTTAACTTTTTAGGAAAGCAGGATGGTTTAGTTCATATCTCAGAATTAGCGGAAAAAAGAGTGGGAAAAGTTGGAGACGTTGTAAAAGAAGGTGATGAAGTTTCAGTTAAAGTTGTTGGTTTCGATAGAGGTAAAGTAAAATTATCGATGAAACAAGCAAACGCTTAAGACATATTTTTAGGATCTGGCATTCCAACTTTATTATAACCAGCATCAACGTAATGAATTTCACCAGTAACACCTGCTGCTAAATCACACAATAAGTATAAAGCTGAGTTACCAACATCTTTAATATCAACATTTCTTTTTAAAAATGAATGATCTTCATTCCATTTGTATAAAAATTTAGCATCACCTATGGCAGAAGCAGCTAGAGTTTTAATTGGTCCAGCACTTATAGCATTAACCCTTATTTTTTTTTGGCCTAAGTCTCTGGCTAAATACTTAACGCTCGCTTCGAGCGCTGATTTACAAACTCCCATAACATTATAATTTGGAATTGCTTTTGTTGATTCGTACGTAAGTGTTAATAAACTTCCATTTTCTCTCATTATTTTTGAGGCTTCTTTAGCAACTTCGGTGAATGAAAAACACGAAATTAGCATACTTTTTAAAAAGTTCTCTCTAGATGTGTTCAAGTACTCACCAGATAATTCAGATTTATCCGAAAATGCAATTGCATGAACTACAAAATCGATTTGGCCCCATTGAGATTTTATATCCTCAAAAAGTTTTGCTATGTCATCTTTTTTTTCTACATCACAGCTAAATGTTAATTTAGAATTTAATTTTTCTGCTAAAGGTATTACTCTTTTTTTTAGGGCTTCACCAAGATAAGTAAATGCTAATTCCGCACCAGCTTCTGATAATTTTTGCGATATTCCCCAGGCTATAGAGCGTTCATTAGCAACGCCCATTATTAAACCTCTTTTCCCTTTCATCAAATCCATGATTTACACCTTTTCAAAAATAAGAGCTGCATTTGTTCCACCAAAACCAAAACTATTAGACATAACAGTATTTAATGTAGTTCCCTTTTCAGTTTTGGAAACAATTGGAAATTTTTTCGCTTCTTCATCTATATCAGTAATATTAGCTGAACCCGTTATAAAACTATTTTTCATCATGATTAAACAATAGATAGCCTCATGGACAGAAGCTGCTCCCAAAGGATGACCTGATAAAGATTTTGTAGAGCTTATTTTTGGAATATTTTCTCCAAAAGTTTTTTTAACAGCATTTAATTCAGTAATATCACCAACAGGAGTAGAAGTTCCATGAGTGTTTATATAATCAATTTTATTTTTTGCAGTCGCCATTGCCATTTGCATACATCTAATTGCACCTTCTCCTGATGGAGCCACCATGTCATAGCCATCGGAAGTAGCTCCATAACCTGTAAGCTCGGCATATATTTTTGCTCCTCTAGCCTTTGCATGCTCGTATTCCTCTAAAACTAAAACACCAGCACCACCAGCAATCACAAACCCATCTCTTGTTTTATCATATGCTCTAGATGCTGTTTCTGGTTTATCGTTATATTTTGATGACAATGCAGTCATCGCATCGAACATAGCAGTCATTGCCCAATGCACTTCTTCACTTCCACCTGCAAAAATTACATCTTGTTTACCCATCTGAATTAATTCCATCGCATTACCAATACAGTGACCGCTGGTTGCGCAAGCAGAACTCATTGTATAATTTGTTCCTTTAATTTTGAACGGGACCGCAAGGGTCGCAGAAGCCGTGCTAGCCATTGTTCGCGGAACAATAAAAGGCCCCATCAATTTTGGAGTTTTTGCTCTTGTTTTATCTGCAGCTAAAATCACATTTTCTATTGATGGTCCGCCTGAACCCATAACAATACCAGTTTTAATATTACTAACTTCATTTGCTTCTAAGCCAGAGTCTTCAACTGCCTCTTTCATGGCAATATAGTTGTATGCAGACCCAGAACCCATAAATCTTATTGTTTTTCTATCAACATAGTCTGCAAGTTTAATATTTGGTTTACCGTGAACATGGCTTTTTAAATTATGCTCTTTGTACTCTTCACAATAAGAAATACCTGATTTAGAATTAATTAAAGATTCATGTACTTCTTTTTGATTATTACCTAAACAAGATACTATGCCAAGTCCTGTTATAACTACTCTTCTCATGATTTAAATAAACCTACTTTTAAGTTTTCGGCTTTATAAATTATTTTTCCATCAGCACTTAACACGCCATTAGCTAAACCAACACATGTCCCTTCTTTCTTTAAAATTCTTTTCATATCAATTTCATAAGTTGCCATTTTAACTTTTTTTAAAACTTCTCCAGTAAATTTTACAGAATTTACACCTAAAGCTCTACCCTTTCCTGGTTCACCAATCCACCCCAGGTAGAAACCAACCAGTTGCCACATAGCATCTAGTCCTAAACAACCTGGCATAACAGGATCCCCCTGGAAATGGCAATCAAAAAACCATAAGTTATCTTTGATATCCAGCTCTGCTTTTATAAAACCTTTTTTGAATTCTCCTGTCTCTTTGGTAATTTCTGTAATTCTGTCAAACATCAACATCGGAGGCAGAGGAAGTTTTGCATTTCCCTCTCCAAATAATTCTCCTTTTCCACATGAGATTAGATCATTGTAACTAAAACTATTTTTTTGCATAAATTTGGAATTGTTTTACTTGATTTAAGAAAGTAATGGTATATATTTCTAATTTAGAATTATTATAAACTACGAAATTTCAATGAAAAAAACTAATATTTTAAACAAATTAAGATCCTCCGGTTTAAGACCCACTAAACAACGAGTCGAAATTGCAAAATTTTTGTTCAACAGAGAGAAAACATTTCATTTTACTGTTGAAAGTCTAGGCAGCCAATTGGCAAAAAAAACAAGTTTAAAATTTGCGCTAGCAACTATTTATAACACTGTTCACGCTTTCAAAAAGGCTGGTCATTTAAGTGAGGTTTTTTTAAGAGGTAAAAATAATACAACCTACTTCGACACCAATGTTTCAAATCACCATCATTTTTTTGACAGTGAAACGTCTGAGCTAATTGATATTAATGAAAGTGAGATAAAATTTGAAAAGATTCCTAAAGCACCAACTGGCAAGAGTATAAAAAATTTAGAGGTAATCATAAATTTGAAAAATTGACAGTTTGTCGCTTGGATATACTTTAGAATTATTATAAACTAATTATAAAAAATGAGTGTAGAATACAAAAAAGATAGTAATGGTAAATGTCCAGTAATGCATGGAGGCGTTACTAAAGCAGGCGAGTCAAACACCTCTAGACTTTGGCCAAATAGTATTAATTTAGACATTTTGCACCAACACGATACAAAAA
>MDTD01136391.1_pt1 | contig 10552 bp, 11 predicted proteins | sample 811221 | NCBI WGS metagenome assembly MDTD01 (sample SAMN05326646, study PRJNA326480) | marine metagenome | isolation source: seawater | place: Pacific Ocean: South West | collected 2011
TTACCACTAAAGTTGCTAAAGCTTCTCCTTCAACATCCTCAGAAATAATCATTAAAGGTCTGTTAGCTTGCACGACAGACTCCAGTAAAGGCACCATAGGTTGTAAATTGGTTAGTTTTTTTTCATGAAGTAAAACAAGAGGGTTATCGAGTTCTGTGGTCATCTTATCTGCATTGGTTACAAAATAAGGTGATAAATAACCTCTATCGAACTGCATACCCTCAACAACATCGAGCTCCGTTTGAATTCCTTTGGCTTCCTCTACAGTTATCACGCCTTCATTCCCAACTTTTTGCATAGCTTTTGAAATCATATCGCCAATTTCTTTTTCACCGTTAGCTGAGATAGTTCCTACCTGCGCAACTTCTTCATTTGCTTTAACTTTTTTTGATGTTTTTTTTAAACTTTCAATTACATTTTCAACCGCTTTGTCGATACCTCTCTTAATATCCATTGGGTTCATACCAGCAGTTACATATTTAATTCCTTCACCAACAATAGCCTGAGCTAAAATACTTGCTGTTGTTGTTCCGTCACCAGCGTTATCATTGGTTTTACTAGCAACCTCCTTAACCATTTGAGCTCCCATATTTTCAAACTTATCTTCTAACTCAATTTCTTTAGCTACTGTGACTCCATCTTTAGTTGTTCGTGGGGCACCATAAGATTTATCGATAACTACGTTTCTGCCTTTAGGACCAAGTGTAGTTTTTACTGTATTTGCTAAAGTGTCCACACCTTTTAACATTTTTGCTCTTGCTTCGTTGTTAAATTTTATAATTTTTGGCATTTTTTTCTCCTAATATTTTATTTACTTTTTGTGACTCCCATAATGTCAGACTCTTTCATAATGCTATATTCTTTTCCGTCGATTTTAACTTCAGTACCCGACCATTTTCCAAATAGAACTTTATCCCCAACCTTCACATCCATTTTGATCATCTTACCATCTTCAGTTTTTGCTCCAGGTCCAACAGCAACAATCTCACCTTCTTGAGGTTTCTCCTTTGCTGTATCAGGTATTATTATGCCCCCTTTAGTTTTTTCTTCACTATCAAGTACTTTGATCAAAACTCTGTCGTGTAATGGTCTAAATTTCATGAAAACTCCTTTAATTTCTAATAATGTGGAATATGGTATGTATTTAAAATATTTCAAGAGTATGATAAAAAAAAAATTGCTCAAAAAAGCCTTGAATTTCAATGAAAATTAAAAAATTAGAACATTTATCTGATGTATACAACGAATATGATGCTTTTCTTATTGATTTGTGGGGAGTAATGCATAATGGAATTAAATTAAATTCATCAGCAATGAATGTAATTGAAAATCTACAAAAAAATGGAAAGAGGATTACTTTTTTATCCAACGCTCCACGTCCCGCAAATAAAGTTGCTGAATTCTTAAGAAGATTAAAAATGGAAGAAAAATTTTTAAAAAATATCATGACATCTGGAGAAGCAGCCATAAATTCACTAAAAGAAAAAAAATTTGGCAAAAATTTTTATCATTTAGGACCACAAAGAGATGACACATTATTTTCTAATTTAAAAATAAATAAAACAACAATTGATAAATGCGATTTTATTTTATGCACCGGTTTATTTGATGATGAAGAAAATAACTTAGAATTTTATAAGAAACTTTTAAAAAATTTTACTTCAAAAAAATTAGTATGCACAAATCCTGATTTAATTGTACATTATGGTAACCAACAAGAATATTGCGCAGGCAAAATTGCTGAAATTTTTGAACTTTTAGGCGGCAAGGTAATTTATTTTGGAAAACCTCATAGAGAGGTTTACAATGCATGTTTAAATCCTAGGGAAAAAACATTAGTAATTGGAGATAATTTAAATACAGATATAAAAGGAGCAAATAATATGAAATTGGACTCAGTTTTTATAACAGGTGGAATTCACAAAACTAAAAACGATGATATACAAATTATTTATAAAATGTTGGAAAAAAATAATGTTTCTGCTAACTTTTTTCAAAGAGAACTTACTTGGTAAATGAAAATTTTTAAAAATTTTAATATAGAAAATAAATTCAAAAATTCTGCAATCGGGATTGGAAATTTTGATGGATTTCATCTGGGACACCAGAGAGTTTTAAAAATAGGAAAAAAAATTGCGAAAAAGAATAATGCCAAATTTGGATTAATGGTCTTTCATCCTTTACCAGTAATGTATTTTAACGAAAAAATTAAAAATTTTAGAATAGATTCTCTCAAACAAAAAATTGAATCTGCTAAAAATTATAAAATAGATTTTTTAATCATAAAGAAATTTGATAAAAATTTTTCAAATTTATCAGCAGAAGATTTTATCAAAAAAATTATTTTTAAAAAACTAAGAACAAAATTAGTTTTTATAAGTAAAAATTTTAGATTTGGAAAAAGAAGAAAAGGAAATATTTCATTATTGAAAAAAAAAGAAAAATTATTTAATTATAAAACTAATACAGTGCCTGCTTTAATAAAAAGAGGTTCTACTATTTCGTCTACTTTAATAAGAAAAAATATATCAAATGGAAAAATTATTGATGCAAACAAGATGTTAGGTAGATCATGGACAATTGAAGGTACTGTAAAACGTGGAGAAAAAAGGGGTAGAAAAATTGGTTTTCCAACTTGTAATTTAGAACTACAAACTTATGTATTGCCAAAATTTGGTGTTTACTCTGTAAATATAATGGTAAATAAAAAAATAAAAAAAAATGGTATTGTAAATATCGGCTACAGGCCCACTTTTGGTAAAAAAAAACTATTATTAGAAGCACATATTTTTAGTTTTAAAAAAAATTTATATGATAAAAGAATAAAAGTCATGTTTAAAAAATTTATTAGAAAAGAAAAAAGATTTAAAAATATTAACTCACTTAAAAAACAAATATCGATGGACATAAAAAAAATAAAATAAAAATGCCTGAAAATAATTTAAATTTACCCAAAACCGCTTTTTCCATGAAGGCTAATTTACCTTTGAAAGAACCAAAAATTTTAGATAATTGGGATAAAATAAAGTTATATGAGAAGCTTAGAAAAAAATCTTCAGGAAAAAAGAAATTTGTCCTTCACGATGGCCCCCCATATGCAAATGGACACATTCATATGGGAACAGCTTTAAATAAAATTTTAAAAGATATTGTAACAAAGTTTCATCAAATGGATGATCTTGATTCAATTTATGTTCCTGGGTGGGATTGTCATGGACTACCAATAGAATGGAAAATAGAAGAACAATATAAAAAAAAGAAAAAAAATAAGGATGAGGTTCCAACTAAAGAGTTTAGACGGGAGTGTAGAGATTTTGCACAAAAATGGATTGGTATTCATAAACAAGAGTTTAAAAGATTAGGCGTTATTGGTGATTGGGATAATTACTATTCAACAATGAGTTTTGATGCAGAGGCACAAATTGTAAGAGAATTAGGCAAGTTTCTTTTAGAGGGTAGTTTGTACAAAGGTTTTAAGCCAGTTCTATGGTCAACAGTTGAAAAAACAGCATTGGCAGACGCAGAAGTTGAATATAAAGATCATAGATCTAATACAGTTTATGTTGAATTTAAAATTAAAAAAACAGATAAAGATTTTCTAAAAAATACTTCAATTGTCATCTGGACAACTACACCATGGACCATCCCAGCAAATAAAGCTTTGGCTTATAATAAAGATATAAATTATTCAATAATAGAAATAGGTGGTAAAAGAATTATTATTGCAGAAAAATTAATCGACTCTGCTATTAAAGATTGCGATATAAAAGACTTTAAAGTTCTGAAGTCATTCAGAGGTGATTTATTTAAAAATTCCATTTGTTCACATCCCTTTGAAAATCTAGGTTACAAGATTGATGTACCAATGCTGGAGGCAAACTTTGTTACTTTAGAGCAAGGAACTGGTATTGTACACTGCGCTCCTAGCCATGGCCCAGACGATTTTAATTTATGCCTTAAACATGGAATGAAAGCTATTGAAACTGTCAATGATGAAGGCAGGTACACAAAAAATATACCTATTTTCGAGGGTACTCACGTTTTTAAAGCAGATGAAATTATAATCAAAAATTTGATAGAACAAAAAAATTTACTGGGACATGGTACTCTTGTTCATAGTTACCCCCATTCTTGGAGATCAAAAGCACCATTAGTTCATAGAGCTACTCCTCAATGGTTCATTTCAATGGAAAGTCACAAATTGAGAAAAAAAGCACTGGACTCTATTGATAAGACTGTTTTTTTTCCTGAAAAAGGTAAAGCGAGAATTAGGTCAATGATAGAGAGTCGTCCTGATTGGTGTATATCTAGACAAAGATCGTGGGGTGTCCCTTTACCAATATTTGTTGATATAAAAACAAACGAGCCTTTAAGAGATCAAGGGGTTATAGAAAATATTGCAAAGATTTATGAAAAAGAAGGGTCAGACTGTTGGTTTTATGATGATCCACAAAGATTTTTAGGAAAAAAATATGATAAAAAAGATTACATAAAATCCAACGATATAGTTGAAGTTTGGTTTGACAGTGGTTCAACACATTCATTTGTTTTAGAAAAAAGAAAAGATCTTAAATGGCCTGCTTCTATGTATCTAGAAGGCTCAGATCAACATAGAGGTTGGTTTCATTCATCTCTTTTAGAGTCTTGCGGAACAAGAGGTAGAGCACCATTTGATAGTATATTGTCACACGGATTTGTTGTTGATGGCAAGGGTATGAAAATGTCCAAATCTTCTGGAAACATAATTTCTCCCGAGGAAATTTTAAAAAAATATGGTGCTGATATTTTAAGATTGTGGGTAGCATCTTCAGATTATGCTGAAGATTTGAGAATAGACCATTCTATACTAGAACAACATGCTGAGTCATATAGAAAAATAAGAAATACTTTTAGATTTATTCTTGGAAATTTAAAAGATAATTTTAGCCCTAAAGATTTAAAAAAAATTGACTATAACAAACTTCCAGATTTGGAAAAACTAATTTTACACAAAATTTTTATTTTAGATACACAAATAAAAGAAAATTTAAGCAATTATAATTTTCATAAACTACAAAAAGATTTACTCAATTTCTGTGCATTAGATTTATCATCATTTTATTTCGATATAAGAAAAGATATCTTATACTGTGATGACTTAGAGTCTGAAAAAAGAAAATCTTGTATAAGCGTTCTTAATGTTATTTTAGAATATTTGCTAAGATGGTATGCACCTGTTCTTTCATTTACAACAGAAGAAATCTATCAACTAGTACTTCAAGACAAATTTAAAAGTATCCATGAGCAAAATTTTTTAAAAACACCTGAGGTTTGGAAAAATAATCAATTATTTGAAAGATGGAATAAACTTATTGATATAAGACAAAAAGTAAATGTTTCAATTGAGGAAAAACGCTCAAGTAAGATCATTGGTTCAAGTCTAGAGGCCGAGGTAGAAATAAATTTACCAAAAGTTGATTTTGAGTTATTAAGAGATATAGATGCTAATGAACTTTTTATAGTTTCGAATGTTATCCAAAATCTCTCTTCAGATAAAAAAATGTCAGTTGTTGTTAAAAAAGCCAAAGGTTCAAAATGTGTTAGATGTTGGAAAATTGTCGCCAAAATTCAGGATGGTAAGTGTTCAAGATGTTTGAAAATAAAATAAAGTTTAAAAAAATTGATATTATTAGTATTTTTTTAATTTTAATAGTATTTTCCATAGATAGAATTTCAAAAATTTACATAATAGATCTTATAAAAACCCAAGGGGGACCAATCTTTATTTACGATTTTTTAAATTTTACACTGAACTGGAATACTGGTATTGCATTTGGACTACTTAGTTCAACTGCAAATGTTTTTTATCATTTGGTTTCTGCCTTAATTTTGTTAATAATAATTTATTTAATATATATAATGGTTAAATCAAATAACTTTGGAAAAATTCTGATCTCTTTAATTATTGGTGGAGCACTGGGTAATTTTTATGATAGAATTAATTACTTTGCTGTTCCAGACTTTGTTGATTTTCATATTAATAATTTCCATTGGTTTACTTTCAATATAGCAGATATTTTTATATCGATAGGAATAATTTTAATTCTTTTTACAGAAATAATTTTTAAATCAAAAAAATGAACAGAACTTTAAAAAACTTTTTTTTAGTCAATTTATTTCTACTTGGTATTTCCTGTGGAGGATGGCAGGATTTTGAGTCGGCGGTAGGAGGATCTAAGAAAAAAACTACTGATGAATATTTAATTCAAAAAAAAGATCCACTTATCTTACCACCCGACTATGAAAAATTACCACTTCCATCGTCAAATAATTCAAGAAATGAGGAAAAAAATACAGTCAAATCAATTTTAGATGATGGCAATAGTTCTTCTGAAAACAGAGGAAAAAAAAGCGATCTTGAAAAAAGTATAGAAGAAGAGTTAAGGAAAAATAATTAGTGTGATTTCAATAGATAAAATATTAAATGAACTAAATCAAAACAATAATGCTTTATTTAGGTCTTTTTTTTTAAATAATAAATTTAATTTTAATTTAAAAAAAATAAAAAATTATAAAAAATTCAAAACTGTTATTATCATTGGAATGGGGGGATCGATTTTAGCTGCAAAATCAATATATTCTTTTTTGATAAATAAAACAGATAAAAATTTTATTTTTATTGACAATTTAAATCTATCTTTTATCAAAAAAGTTATAAAGCAAAACAACCCAAAAAAATGTTTATTTTTAGTTATTTCTAAATCAGGGAATACTATTGAGACTTTAGTAAACACAAGTTTCTTTTCGAAATTTTTAACAAAAAGAAATACGATTATTATTTCAGAACACAAAAGTAATTCACTAAGGTATTTTGCAATTAAGAGAAATATATACTTTATTAACCATAATGCTAAAATTGGGGGAAGATATTCGGTTTTCTCCGATGTTGGAATGTTACCTGCGTATTTAATGGGATTTAACCCAGAAAAATTTAAATCAAAAATACCGTTATTTTTAAAAAATAAAAGAAATTTTTTTAAAAGTTTAAAAAATTTAAAGAAATTAAACTTTCAAAAAAAAAAAATTTTAGTTTTATTGAATTATATTCCTGAACTAACTGACTTTCTTTATTGGTGTCAACAGCTTCTAGCTGAGAGTTTAGGTAAAAAAAATAAGGGATTTACACCAATAATCTCTAATGCTCCTAAAGACCATCACAGTTTATTACAACTTTATTTAGATGGACCAAAGGATAAAATTTTTTACATTTTTAGTCGAAAAAAAGAAAATTGTTTTAAAGTGAATTCAAGTATTTTTGGAAAAAAAAGTATTTTTTTAAATAAAAAAAAATTTAGTCAAATAAGAATAATGCAAAAAAATGCTCTTATAAAAGTTTTTAAAGAAAAAAAAATTCTCTTCAGAGAAATAATAATAAATAAATACAATGAGGAAACGTTAGGATTACTTTTTTTTTCCTTTATATACGAAACAATAGTTTTGGGAAAATTATTTAAAGTAAATCCTTATGATCAGCCTGCAGTAGAGAGGGTAAAAATTCTAACAAAAAAAAACCTAGCTTAATTAAATTTTAAAAAAAAAATTTTTGATCTACCATAAATTCTTTCTTCAATAATATTCAAATTTTGTAAATCAGTTTTATCTCCAAATATATTTTCTCTATGTACCACAATAATGTAATCTTTTTTTAAAATATTTTTATTTTTAATACTAATAAGATTTAAAAAAAATTTATTATCAGAAAAAGGCGGGTCTAAAAAGATTATATTGAATTTTTTATCATTTTTTATTTTTTTTACAAAAGTTTCAACATCTTCTTCATGTATATATGAAAAATTTTCAAGAGATAAATATTTAATATTTTTTTTTAAACTATCCAAAGCTTGATAGTCATTTTCAACAAATAAAACTGAAGATGCTTCTCTCGAAAGTGTTTCAATCCCGAAAGATCCACATCCCGAATATAAATCAAGTATATTTGAATTTTTAATTTTGATGTTGATTTTATTAGAGTGTTCAAGAATATTAAAAATATTCTCTTTAACGCTGTCTTTAAGGGGTCTAGTCTTTAAATTTTTCGGAAAATTGAGTTTTTTATTTTTAAACTTGCCACTTATTACTCTCATTATTTATCAATCACTCTCCACCCAATATCTTTTCTAAAAAAACCATCATCCCAATTTATTTTTTTTAAAATATCTAAGCATTTTTTTCTTGAATTAATTAAAGTTTTATCAACAGATGTAACATTTAAGACTCTACCACCATTAGAAAAAACTCTTCCATTTTTTTCAACTGTTCCTGCATGAAAAATTTGATCCTTAGGGCCTAAATTTAAATTCTCCAAATTTTTAATTTCAATATTTTTTTTATACATCCCCGGGTAACCTTTCGAACATAAAACTACAGTCATGCAATTATCTTTTGTCCAATGGATTTTTAGGTTTTTAAGAGTATTATTAATAGCTGCGTTAATAACATCATCCAGATTCGTTTTTAATCTCATCATTAGTACCTGGCATTCTGGATCCCCCATTCTAATATTGTATTCAATTAAAAAAGGTTCATTATTTTTGATCATTAATCCGGTATATAAAAATCCTTTATAGGGATGACCCATTTTTTTAAGGGCATTCAAAGTAGGTTCGATTATCTTATTTATTATTTTTTTCTCAAGTTCATTTGTAAGAGAATTAGCAGGAGAAAATGCTCCCATACCACCAGTATTAGGACCTTTATCTCCTTCTCCTACTCTTTTATGATCTTGTGCAGAACCAAAAAAACGAAAACTTACGTTATCTACCACTAAGAAATAACTTAATTCTTCACCTTTTAAAAATTCTTCAATTACAACTTTCTTTGATGTTTTAAATTTTCCCTCAATTATCTCTTTTGATCTTTTTAATGCTTCATCTTTTGTATTACAAACAAAAACACCTTTGCCAGAAGCAAGACCATCAGCTTTTACAACTATAGGCAAATTATTTTGTTTTATAAATTTTTCTACCTCATTAATATTTTCAAATATTCCAAAATTCGCGGTTGGAATATTGTTTTCCTTACAAAGTTTTTTCATAAAAGCTTTTGATCCCTCTAATTGCGATGAAAATTTATCTGGCCCAAATACTTTTATTTTTTTTTCATTTAAAAAATCAACAATACCATTTACTAATGGCTCCTCAGGACCAACAATAACTAGATCTATCTTTTTTTCTTTTAAAATTTCGTATATTTTTTTAAAATTATTAATATCTTCGCTGATATTTTCTGCAATTTTATTTGTTCCAGCATTTCCTGGGATACAAAATAGTTTCTTTACGCTTTTAGACTGCTTAAGTTTGTAGCAAAGAGCGTGTTCACGACCACCACTTCCTATAATAGCTAAATTCATATATAGATTAGTAAATACATAAATTAACATGAACAAAAATAAAGCAAAACTTAAATTTTATCCTAACAGGTTTGAAGTAATCGAAGAGGGAGATTATGTAGTTTGTGCAGTTTCTGGTAAGAATATTCTTCTAAAAAACCTTAATTACTGGAATGTTGATCTGCAAGAGGCATACAGTTCTCCTATTGAGGCAAAAGTTAGATATCAACAATTGAATAAAAAAAAGTAATTATTTCCATCTATTATGTGTCCAAATCCATTGTGTTGGATTTCTTAAGATCATATTTTCAACTACTTTATTTATTTTTTTTGTAAGAATTTCTCTATCTACGTCAGTATTATCGCTTTTTACAATTTTTATTGGCTCCAAAATTTCAAGATCAAAGGTGTGATCTTTTTTTCTTTCTAAATATACAGGTATTATATCGCAATCAAATCTTAGTGCTAGCTGAGCTGGCAAAGTTGTTGTGTGCGCAGGTTTTTTAAAAAAGTTAAATCTTTCAGACTCACCCAGTCTTTGATCTACCATTAAAGCGATACTAAAATTGTTTTTTATAAATTCTATAGTTTCTCGCGTGCCCTTTTTACCTTTGATGATTTGATTTTTACAAATATATTTTTTTCTTAAATAAACCATAAATGGATTTAAAAAAATATTATTTAAAGGTCGATATATAGCAGCAATATTCAAATTATTTTTTTCTAATTCCATTGCCATAAGTTCAAAATTTGAAAAATGTCCTGATATAAAAATTACAGGCTTATTAGATTTAATAATTTCAGTAAGTATTTTTCTTCCAATTACGTTTATTTGCGGATCTTTAAACTTATTTAATCTATATTTGTGTAAATATATATATTCGACAAAAATATAGGCATAGTTTTTCCACATCAATTTTATTATTTCCCTTATTTTATTTTCATCTTTTTCACCGAAAACAATTGATATATTTTTTTTAATGATTTTATCTGATCTTATAAGAGGACCAAAAATCAAAAAAAGATTAGATATAATTTTTCTTGCTAAATTTAACCCAATAATTTTTATTAAAAAAAATAAAAAATAAACTAAAATTGCCTCTAAAAAATATTTAATTATTTTCATTAAGTTTTGTTTTAATTTTTTTATCAAAATCTTGTTTTTCGAATATCGTTTTTATTGAA
>MDTD01076519.1_pt1 | contig 10551 bp, 10 predicted proteins | sample 811221 | NCBI WGS metagenome assembly MDTD01 (sample SAMN05326646, study PRJNA326480) | marine metagenome | isolation source: seawater | place: Pacific Ocean: South West | collected 2011
CAAACAACAGATGTTTAATCTCGTTGCAGATGTTGATAAATATGAGGATTTTCTTCCATGGTGCAATAGTTCAAAAGTAATTAGTAAAGAGATTAGAGATACTGATGAAATTATGATTGCAGACCTTGAAATAGGCTATGACCAATTTGTATACACATATCGAAGTGAGATAATTTTATCGAAAGATCATGATTTTATAAAAGTAAGAAATCTAGAAGGACCATTTAAATATCTAACTAATGAATGGAAATTTAAGTCTATTGACAAAAATACTTGCAAAATTAATTTTGATATTGATTTTGAACTTAATATTAAGTTTTTTGACATACTGATGAAAAAATTCTTTGATCTTGCTTTTAAAAGAATGGTAGATGCTTTTCTTGAAAGAGCTAATGAAATTTACTAAGTAATATTCTCATATATCAAATCAATTGCAAATTTTGCACTGTTAGATTGAATTGATTTGCGTCTCTTTTTAGAGAAATATTTTTTGTAGGTTTTTGCTTTATTTTTTATAGCAATGCCAAAATATACAGTACCTACAGGATTTTTCTTTGTTCCACCAGTAGGACCAGCAACTCCAGTAATTGACAAAGTTATATCTGTTTTTGTTTTTGATTTTAATCCCATTACCATTGCTAAAGCAGTTTGATGACTTACTGCACCATATTTAGAAATAGTATTTTTTTTAACACCCAGAAAACTTACTTTTGATTTATTTGAATATGTAACAAGAGAGGTTTCAAAAAAAGATGAACATCCAGGAAGTTCTGTTATTAATGATGATACCAATCCACCCGTACAAGATTCTGCAAGTGAAATTTTAAGGCCTTGTTCGTCACATATTTTTTTTATTTTATTTAATTTGTGTTTCATAACTTTATTATTATTTGAAAAATTAATAATATTATTAACGAATAAATTCCAGCTATAACATCATCCAATATTATGCCTATTGATCCATCTATCATTTCAGCTCTGTTAACAGGATATATCTTAAATATATCGAAAAATCTAAAGGAAACAAAAACCAATAATATTTCAAAATAAGAATGATACGAATTGATAAAAAGTAATGGAATAGATATACCTATAAATTCGTCTATAATGACTTCTTGTGGATCTTTTTTATTATAAATGCTTAAATATTTATCTATTAAATAGTAAGCACTGATAGTTAAAATAATAAACAGGCCAAAGAAATATATTTTACCAAAAGCTGAGAAGATCAAGTACCAAATAAAAATCGTTAAAATTGATCCAATGGTTCCTGGAGCATACTTAATGTATCCTGTGCCAAAGAGGGTTGTAATAGTTTTTGATAGAAACAACATTTATTCATTAATAGTTACAGTTACCCAGCATGCAATTGCTTTAGATTTACCAATAGTGCCAACATTATCAGCAGTTTTGGCTTTTACATTTATAATTTCAGAACTGCAATTACAAAGTTTTGAAATATTATTTTTTATTTTATTTTTATATTTTTCAAGCCTAATTGCCTGACAAATAATTGTTATATCTATATTATTAATTTGAATTTCTTCAAATTTTATATTTCTCTTATTAGCAATAAAAAGTATATCAGAAGAAATATCTTTATATTTCTTTAGTGCAGGGAAATAACTTCCAATATCACCTTTAGATACTGTGCCTAAAAATGCATCAATTAAAGCATGCAACACAACATCTCCATCAGAATGACCAACAGCCGTGTAATCAGACTTTATTTTCAATCCACCTAAACTTAACACTTTGCCGGCTTTTAATTTATGTATATCAAATCCATTTCCAATTTTTATCTTTCTTCTAAGATAGCTTTTTAATAAATTTATATCAGTCTTATCAGTAATTTTAATATTATCTTTATCTCCTTCTAAATACTTTATTTTATTTTTATTGTTAATTTCTATAATTGAAGCATCATCAGTTTGTAGTTTGGACTTACTATTGAGGTTTCTTAATAAGCTTTTAATCTTTATACCTTGTGGAGTTTGAGTATTTATAAAATCATCTCTATTTACAGTATGATAAATTTTTTTATTTTTTTCTTTCAGAGTATCAGTGATTTGAATGAAAGGAATAACAGCATCGTATTTTTTTGTTTGTAACAACTTTTTTATTCTCTTAATTAGATTTCTAGATGTATTTGGTCTTGCGGCATCGTGAATTAATAAATACTGATATATATTTAAATCTATATGCCCAAGCGCATTTTTTAAAGATTCTGATCTCGAAGATCCACCTTCTATAAGAGGATTTTCGCTAAATTCTTGTAAATAAATACTCTCTTTTTTGGTTATTTTTTTTGGAATTGTTATATAAATATCCTTTTTAGTAAATATGTTTTGAAATTTTTTTAATGTATAATCTATCAGCGGTGAACCATAAATATTGAAGAAAAGCTTTGATTTTTTGTTACCAAATCTTTTACTTTCACCTGAACCAAGTAATACTAACGCAGTTTTCATATTTTTATCGAATAATATAAATGAATAAGAAAATAAATAAACTTAACTTCTTAAATCTCCAAAATATTTTATTAGTATGTTTTTCAACATTGTTTGTAGTTTTATCCACTTTAATTTTATTTATGCAAAGAAATGGATATTTCAAAACAATTGATTATGAAAATATTTATATAATTTTATCAATTATATTTATAATATTTTTAATATATTCACTTTTTACTTATTTATATCCTATTATATCACGAGTTAGTCGAAGAAAAGTTAGCACATTTAATAGTAAATTTACTCTTTATTTTATATCAATAGCGTTTGCTCCCGCAATTCTTTTAGGGATATTAGGATTTATACTTATCAGCCTCGGTATAAATGACTGGTTTAACGATAAGGTAAAGAATGTAATTAATAACTCTGTATTTGTTGCTGAAAGCTATCTTGAAGAACATAAAGAGACTATAAAAGGTGATATCTATTCTATGTCGTCAGATTTAAATAATGCAAGTCAATCTCTCTCTTTAGATGAAAAGAAATTGAATATTGCCTTAAGAACCCAAGCTCTACTAAGGTCATTACCTGAGGCTTTTATTTTAAATGAAAGTGGAGTTGTAAAAAATAGCGCTTTTCAAAATAAAGTTCCACTTTATACGCCTCCAATGAATTCTTTTGAACGGGCGAATAATGGTGAAATGGTGATTATGTCATCTACTCAAGTTAATAAAGTTTACGCTTTAATGAAGCTTCAAAATTATGATGATTCTTATCTTTTTGCTGGAAGATCAATGGATGCGAATGTAATTAGCGCACTAAATGAAACAAGATCTGCCAAAACAGATTATTCTATTTTAGAGCGAAACAGAAACCAAATAAGTATAATATTTTTTTTAATTTATATAATCATAACTTTGATATTAATTTTAGTTTCTATAATTTTTGGTATCAAAATTGCAGAAAAAATTGTAACTCCTATTTCTAGCATCATAAAAGCCTCGAATAACATTAGTAAAGGTTCATATGAGGACAAAATAAAAAAATCTAATGACTATGTTGAATTAAATAGACTTGCTGAAGCATTTAATAAAATGAGTAGTGATATTGTTAAACAGAGAAATCAATTAATAGCAGCAAAAAAATATGAAACATGGTCTGATATGGCTCGAAAAATAGCTCATGAAATAAAAAATCCACTAACTCCGATTCAACTGTCATCGGAGAGGTTGTCAAAATTAATTAAAAATAATGATAAGAATAAAGAGATGAATGAATGTATAGAAAGTATTTCAAGACAAGTTGATGAAATAGGTCATTTAGTTAATGAATTTTCAAATTTTGCCAGATTACCAGAGCCAAAAATGGAAAAAATCAATTTAAATAATATTATAAGTGAGTCTCTAACTAACTTTAAAAATCACAAGAATGTCAGAATCTCTCATAAATTTGATAAAAAGGAGATATATTTATTAGCAGATGAAAATCAAATATCTAGAGCTGTACAAAATTTAATTATAAATTCTATTAATTCGATAGAGGAGTCGAACAGGAAAGATGGTTTAATAGAATTAGTAACTAGTATTGAAAATAATCAATATGTAGTTCTTATTAAAGATAATGGAATTGGACTAAAGTATAGTCGGGAGGACATTCTTAAGCCTTATTTTACCACCCGAAAAAAAACAGGCGGAACTGGCTTGGGATTGTCTATTGTTGAAAAGATATTATTTGATCACCATGCAGACTTTGAAATCTACAATAGAAAGGATATAGATTGTGGTGCTGAAGTAAAAATAAAATTTGATTATACCCCATGAAACACATACTTATCATTGACGATGAAATGGATATATTAACTAATGTTAAAGCTATTCTTAATGATGAAGGTTTTATTTGTTATCTAGCTACTAATTCTAATCAGGCACTAGAAATTATTAAGAGTAATAATATAGACTTGTTGTTACTAGATGTTTGGTTAGAAGGTTCAGAGTATGATGGGTTAGAAATATTAGAACTTATCAAGAAAAATTATAATATTCCTATCATACTAATTTCAGGTCACGGTAATATTGACATGGCTGTAGACGCCATAAAAAAAGGGGCACAAGAATTTATTGAAAAGCCTTTCTCTTCTGAAAGATTGATTTTATCAGTAAAGCAAACACTAGAATTAAGCGAAGTAAAAAAAGAAAATATATCTTTAAAAAATAAAGAAATATTTAATTATAATTTTATAGGTAACTCTGTTTCTATAAACAAAATAAGACAATTGATTGATAAAGTAGCGCCTACCTCAAGTAGAGTATTAATTTATGGTGAGTCTGGTACAGGTAAGGATCTTGTTGCAAAAGAAATTCATTTAAAATCACAAAATAAAAATGGACCATTTATAGTTGTAAATGCCGCTTTAATGAGTCCTGATAATATTGAGATTGAGCTTTTTGGTTCAGTAAAAAAAGACAGAGTAAAGAAAGGCTTGCTTGAAAAATCAGAAAATGGCACTCTTTTTATTGATGAAATTGGTGAAATGCCTCTTCAGACACAAGCAAAAATCTTGAGAGTTTTAACGGACAAGAAATTTAACCGACGTGGTGAGGATGAATTCATTCCAGTCAGCTGTAGAATTATTTGTTCTTCAACAGCTAATCTAAATAAGCTAGTTGACGAAGGTTCTTTTAGAAAAGATCTCTATCACAGAATTAATGTTGTTACAATTTCACTGCCAAAATTGAATGAAAGAGTTGGCGATATTGATTTATTGGTTGATCATTTTTCTTTTTATTACTCAAATTTAAATAAAGTTGCAAATATTGACTTAAAACCATTCATACAAAAAAAATACATGGGCTATAAATGGCCTGGAAATATAAGAGAACTTAGAAATGCTGTGGAACGATATATAATTTTAGGCGAAAAATATGAAGAAAGTGAAAATTCAGACGATTTAATAAATGATAATTCTAAAAATGTAATTTCACTTCCACTTAAAAATGCTAGAAAAATTTTTGAGAAGAATTATATATTGTCACAATTAGAGAGATTTGAAGGAAATATATCTAAAACTGCCAATTTCATAGGTATGGAGAGATCAGCCTTACATCGAAAACTAAAGCAGCTTGGAATTAACGAGGAAGAATAATGAAAATAATAATATGTGGTGCAGGAAAAGTAGGCACCAGTATAGCTAGACATCTTGTAAATCAAAAAAATGATGTAACAGTTATTGATCGATCAGAAGAGCTCATTTCTAAATTAAAAGAAAAAGTGGACTTAAAAACAATTGTTGGTTCTGCATCTAATCCATCTGTGCTTAAAGATGCTGGAGGTGAAAATGCAGATATGATTATAGCTGTTACTTTACATGACGAAATAAATATGGTCGCGTGTCAGATGGCACATACTTTTTTTAAAATACCAAGGAAAATTGCAAGGCTTAGAACTGAAGATTTTTTGAACCCTATATGGAGAGACCTCTATAAAGCTGACAATATGCCAATTGACCTAATTATTAGTCCTGAGCTAGAAGTTGCAAGGTCTATTGAAAAACAATTAAAAGCACCTGGTGCTAATGAAGTTGTACCCTTTATGAATGATAAAGTAGAACTAATAAATATTAGCATTGAAGAAAATTGTCCTTTAGTTGACACAAAAATATCGGATATTATTGATTTATTCCAACAAAATGAAGATCCACTTAAAAATCTTAAAGCTTCTATTATAGCAATTATGAGAGGTGATAAATTAATGATACCGAGCAAAGGTGATAAAATCATGGAAGCTGATGAAGTATTTGTAATTGTAGACACAAGTCATGTAAAAAGAGTCATGACTGCTTTTGGACAAGATTTAAAACCTGTAAAAAAAATAATAGTAATAGGCGGTGGAAGAATTGGTTTTAACCTTGTAAAAGACATCGAAGACTATCATAATGAAATTTCAGCTACCGTTATTGAAACAAACCCTGAAAGAGCAAATTATATTGCTGACTATCTTACAAAAAGTTTAGTCTTAAATGGTGATGGGTTAGATCAAGAAATATTAGATGAGGCGAATATAAAAGACGCTGATATGGTACTTGCGCTCACAAATGACGATGAAACAAATATAATCTTATCAGCTGTAGCAAAAAAAAATAATTGTGAGTCATTAATATTAGTAAATAATTCTGAATACGATAAGCTCAAAGATGTTCTTGGTGTTGAAAAGCTTATTAACCCTAGAATGATAACAGTTTCAAAAATATTAAAGCACATCCATAAAGGTAAAATAGAATCTGTTTATTCGATTAGTGATAATCAGGCAGAAATTATTCACGCAAAAGCCCTTAAAACTTCCAGACTTATAAATAAGACCCTTTCTGAGGCAAATTTACCAAATGGAATAAGGATTGGATTAATAAAAAGAAATAATGAGATTATCGTTCCAAATAAAGACACCACAATTGAAACAAATGATGAATTAGTTTTTCTAAGCATGATGAACGATATAGAAGCTGCTGAAGAATTATTCCAAGTTAGAAATGAATACTAATGTCAAGAGTAGTTTTCTTAAATGGTGAGTATAAAGATTATAATAATGCTTTGACTCATGTAGAAGATCGTGGCTATCAATTTGCAGATGGTGTTTATGAGGTATTTTCTGTTAAAGATGGAAAGCTAATTGATTATAATGGTCATATAAAGCGTTTATCTAGATCATTGAATGAAATTAAAATTGATTATCCAATTAATATTCGATCTATTCTATTCCACATGAGAAATATAATTAAAAAGAATTTGATAGAAGATGGATTAATATATTTACAAATAACTAGAGGCGTTTCCAAAAGAGATTTTAAATTTCCTAAGAATCTAAAAAGTACTATTACAATTATTGGCAATAACATACCTAGTGATGATTATGATAGAACATTTGAAAATGGTATTAGTGTTGTAACAACGAGGGACCTTAGATGGAAAAGAGTTGATATAAAAAGTCTAAATTTATTAGCTCCTGTATTAGCTAAACAATTTGCATATGAAAAAAAGGCTCAAGAAGCATGGTTAATTGATGATGATGGTTATGTTACAGAAGGTAGTTCTAGCAATGCATGGATACTGATAGGAAATACCGTATACACAAGACCAATCTCGTCATCAATATTAAATGGAATAACCAGGAAAACGCTTATTAAAGGCTTACACAAATATGGATATAAACTTAAAGAAAAGAAATTTAATTTAACAGATATAAAAAAATCAAAAGAGGCCTATATAACAAGCGCAACTCAGTATGTAATGCCTGTTACAAAAATAGATAATAAAAAAATTGGAAATGGAAAAGTTGGAAAATTTGCAAAAATATTTAAAGATATTTATATGGAGTCAGTACAATTAAGCGATTAAGCCCAAAAAAGACTGTTGCAATTATCATTCATCCCAATATTAAAGATGAACCTTCAGTTATTTCTGATGAATTATTGAATGAAATGCTAGACCTAGCAACAAATCTAAACATCGAAGTCCCTACAAAAAGAATTACTAAAATTAAAAAAATCAACCCCGCAACACTTATAGGCTCAGGATTGATCGATGAAATAAGCACATTAGTTGTAGAGTTGAAAATAAACTTATTAATTGTAAATACAAATCTGACTCCAAGACAGCAAAAAAATCTAGAGGAAAAATTTAAAATTAAAGTTACAGATAGGACTGGTATTATATTGGAAATATTTGCAAAGAGAGCGAAAACTAATGAAGGAAAGATGCAAGTAGAACTAGCCAATTTAATTTACAGAAAATCAAGATTAGTAAGAGCATGGACTCATTTAGAAAGACAAAGAGGTGGCACAACATTTATAGGAGGTCCAGGAGAATTACAAATTGAATTAGATAGAAGATTAATTCAAGAAAAAATCATTCGTATTAAAAGAAAATTAGAAAAAGTAAAAAAGAGAAGGGGTCAGCAAAGAAAACTTCGTAACAAATCTAATTTCAAAACTTTTGCTCTAGTCGGATACACAAATGCCGGCAAATCTCTTTTATTTAATACTTTAACTGGTCAAAAACAATCAAGTAGAAATATTTTATTTGAAACATTAGACACAAAAATAGGCAGAGTTTATCTTAAAGATAATGATTATGTTGGTGTAATTGACACTGTAGGCTTTATAAATAATATTCCAACTCAACTTGTAGAGTCTTTTAAGGCTACATTGGAAGAACTATTTTACGCTGATTATCTGATTAATGTAATTGATATAAATGACGACAACTATAAAGAAAAAGAAAAAATAACCATAGAAACATTAAAAAAAGCTAGTGTAGAAAAAAGTAAATTAAATAATATGATTACCGTATTTAATAAAATTGATTTATATAAAAAGAGTTTTGAAAACAATAATTATAACTTTGTTAGTGCACAGACTGGACATGGAATTGAGGAATTAAAATTAAAACTAAGTGAATATTAGTTTTTTTTTATAATTAAATCTATATCGTTATCTCTTAAAGATACTTCCTGAAATATATATTGTCCACTTTGACTTATTATAAATTTAAGATCAGAAATATATTTTTCATTTTTTTTTATCTTTTCAGGTTTGTATCCAGCAACTTTCTTATGAGTGATTGTGCATGAGAAAAAGTTATTATCTTCAATTGGATTTGATAATATTAGGTCATACCTTCTTTTTCCGTCGTAAATATTTAGAGTAAAATCACAATTTTTCACATTATCAAAATTTGTGATTAAATAAAACATCGTAACAGGATCTATAGAGTTATATATCATGTCATTTGTTACATTTGTTATTTTTGATATATCATAAATTGGGTCAATATTTACATCTGTGATTCTACCATCTCTATAGTTAATTTTTATTGACCTCTCAAAATCATCTTTTTTAGATCTATAAAAATATACATCTGGATTAATCTTTTTATTAATGATTTTGCCTTTAATGTAACCGTTGCTTATTTTATTATCAAAAAAATCTACTAATTTTGTTGGTTCAACATTATATGAGTAGTTAAACTCATTATTACTAATAGTAAAATTTGTTTCAATATTTTGAACCTGCACTTCTCCTAATAATGGTAGTTTTGCAAACACGGAATAAGTCTCTTTCTCTGCTTTGACTAAATTTGTAGATAGCATCACAAATGTAATAGGCACTAAGGAGAAAATCATGATTTTTAATATTTTTAAATTTAATTTCATTTTTTTAATAATTATAATATATCATTCTGATGTACTGTATTGCAGGAAAAAATCAATGTTCAATTGATGCATTAAAATACTTATTGGAAAGATCTGATATCAAAAATGACAGTATATGTGTCTGTGCAAATAATGATGATATTGGTGAGGATACTTGGCAGCCGTCTTTATTGAAATTTGCAAATAATAATAATATACAATCAAAAGAATTAAAGCAGCTCTATAATGTAAGTGATTTGAAATTTTTTTCTCTCGAGTTTGACAGAATTATTGACATCAATAATTTCAAATCAAATAAATTGTTTAATTTTCACTTTAGTTTATTACCTAAATATCGTGGATGTCATACAAACTATCTACAAATTAAAAATGGAGAAAAATTTACTGGCGTTACCTGTCATGAAATAGACAATGGAATTGACAGTGGGAAAATAATTGATCAAGTTCAGTATAATCTCAAAAATAATGATACCGCGAGAGAAAACTATTTAAAATTAATGTCTTCATCAGTGCGTCTATTTATTAAGTTATTTGATTTGTTATCAAAAGGTAATTACAACACAGTAAAGCAAGTAGAAAAAAAATCATCTTATTATGCCCGGACTGAAATTAATTATAAGTTGATTGAAATTGATTTTAATACATCGTTGTTAAATATACATAATCAAATAAGGGCGCTTATTTTCCCGCCTTATCAATTACCAGTAGTAAATGAAAAAAAAATTATAAAAAGTAAATTATTTGACGATCATATTATTTTAACAGATATTAATAATAATGAGCAAATCTACAAATAATATTGGATTAATTGGGATGGGATATTGGGGGCCTAACCTTTATCGAAATTTTTCTAATAACAAGTCATTTTCAATTAAATATATATGCGATATTAGCA
>MDTD01124834.1_pt1 | contig 10551 bp, 11 predicted proteins | sample 811221 | NCBI WGS metagenome assembly MDTD01 (sample SAMN05326646, study PRJNA326480) | marine metagenome | isolation source: seawater | place: Pacific Ocean: South West | collected 2011
ATAAAATTAAATGGTAGGATTGACTGGGACTAGAAAGATTAAAACAGCAATTTTTATTTCTGGTAACGGAAGTAATATGAAAAATTTAATTAAATTTTCAAAGTCAAGAAGCTCTCCAATTTATGTCGATCTTGTTCTATCAAGTAACAAAAAAGCAAATGGAATTCGTTATTTAAAAAAAACTAAAATCGACACCAAAATTTTTAATTTCAAAAAAAAAAAGAGATGAGAAAAAAACTCTAAAAATTTTAGAAAAAAGAAAAATTAGTTTAATTTGTCTTGCGGGATTTATGAAAATACTTTCTAAAGATTTTATAAGAAATTTTAATGGAAATATATTGAATATTCATCCTTCATTATTACCAAAATATAAGGGACTAAATACGCATGAGAGAGTGATACTCAATAATGAAAAATTTTCAGGTTGCACTGTTCATCTAGTTAATTCAAAGTTAGATTCTGGAAAAATAATTTTACAAAAAAAGGTTCGAATAAATAAAAAAGATAATTCAAAATCTCTATCAAAAAAAATTTTGATCCAGGAACATATACTATATCCGAAAGCTTTAAAAAAATTTCTATCTAGGACTTAAAAAAAAAATCAATTTCGATTTTTGCATTCTCTGAACTATCCGAACCATGAACAGAATTTTTATCAATTGATAGCCCAAATTTCTTTCTTATTGTACCCTCTTCGGCGTCTTTTGGGTTTGTTGATCCCATTAACTCTCTATTGGCTAAAATAGCATTTTCTTTTTCAAGCACCATGACAACTATTGGTCCAGATGATAAATAAGTGCATAAATCATTGTAAAAAGGCTTTGTTTCATGAACCTTATAAAATTTTTCTGCCTCCAACTTGTCTATTTGAATTTTTTTTTCTTTAATAATATTAAAACCATTCTTGATAAACATTTCTTTTATTTGGCTATCCAAGTTTCTTTCAACAGCATCTGGTTTAATTATTGATAGTGTGCTCTCAACATTACTCATAATAATCCTCTATTAATTGATTTAATAATCTTACTCCATAACCAGTAGCACCACCAGAATTTAGAGCACCTCCATATTTTGAAAAAGCCATACCAGCTATATCTAAATGTGCCCATGGTGTTTTGTTTAAAACAAATCTTTGTAAAAATTGCGCAGCAGTAGTTGAGCCTGCGCCACCAACATAGTTTATATTCTGCATGTCTGCATTCTTAGAATTTATTAACTTGTCAAAGTTTTTGTGTAAAGGCATTCTCCAAAGTTTTTCCTCAACTTTTTCACCTGCATGAATCAATTCTTTTGATAATTTATCATTATTAGAAAAAAGTCCTGCATACTCAGAACCTAGAGAAACAATTATCGCACCAGTCAAAGTAGCTAAGTCAATCATGAATTTGGGTTTAAATTTTTTTTCAGTAAAAGTTATAGCATCAGCAAGGACTAATCTTCCTTCTGCATCTGTATTTAAGATTTCAATTGTCTTTCCACTGTAAGATTTTACAATATCACCAGGTCTTTGAGCATTCCCACTTACCATATTTTCAACTAATCCTACTACACCTACGGCATTTACTTTTGCTTTTCTTAATGCAAGATTTTTCATAAGTCCAACTACAGCTGCTGATCCTGCCATGTCATAAGTCATATCTTCCATAAATTTTGCAGGTTTTAAAGAATAGCCACCTGTATCAAAACAAACTCCTTTGCCGATGAAAGCTAAAGGTTTTGAGTTATTTTTTACCCCTCTCCACTCCATGGTTACAAGATAGGACCCTCTTATACTTCCTTGACCCACTCCAAGCAAAGCGTTCATGCCTAACTTTTTTAGTTTTTTTTGATCATAAACATTAATTTTTAGTCCATATTTCTTAAGTGTTCTTATTCTTTTTGCATACTCATCTGGGTGTAGAATGTTACCTGGCTCAGAAACTAAATCTCTTGCATAAAAAGTTCCTTGCTCCAAAGCTTTGAACCTTAATTGACTTGAATTACTTAGATCACTTCCTCTTCCTAAAACATTGACAGTGATTAGTCTTTTCTCTTTTTTTGATTTATATTTTTTAAATTGATAAGACTTTAATTTTAGTCCATGAAGGAAATAACCAATAAATCTTTTGTGGTTATTTATAATATTTTCTGAGTAAATAAAATACTCTGGATTTTTTCCAAAATTTATTCGTCCATAGAGTTCTGCACCTAAGTTTTCAACCTCAAAATTTTTGACATTTTTTTTTATAGATACTAAAATTACTTTTTTTTTTGAAGTAAGCTCAAATACCAATAATTTTTTACTTAAATCACTTGTTTTTAACAAATCTGATATATAAGAAAATTCTTGAGCCGAAATATATTTTTTTATTTGGCTCAAACTAAATTTTTCATCCACAAATAAGACTAAATTTGTAGAATTTTTTCTCGATGTGCTTTTTTTAAAGCTTATTTCTATTGACATTTTTAATATATGTGTACTTTAGGTTGTATATTAATTGTAAACTAATAGTTGAAAATATATAAGTACTATTTTGTAAGATTTCAATGAAAAAAATATTATTTAGAAAATTATTAATTGATTGTTTAACCTTTTTTTTCATCACTCTTTTTAGTGCAAGTATAATTATTTGGGTATTTCAGGCCGTCAACTTTTTAGACATAATGATTGAGGATGGTAGGGATTATCTAGTTTATATAAATTATTCATTGCTCAACTTTCCCAAAATAGTAAGTAAAGTACTTCCTTTTGTATTTTTTTTCAGTTTTTTTTATGTAATTACAAGATATGAAATAAATAATGAATTGATCATATTTTGGAACTTTGGTGTCAATAAATTTCAACTTGTAAATTTTTTGTTTATTTTCTCGATTTTTTTAACTTTAATGCAAATCGCTCTAGCTGCTTTTATAGTGCCAAGTACTCAGGATATGGCAAGATCTTTCTTGAGGACATCCTCAGTAAATTTTTTAGATAGTTTTATTAAACAAAAAAAATTTAATGACACTATTAAAAATATTACAATCTATAGTGATGGAAAAGATGAAAATGGCAATTTATTAAATATTTATCTAAAAAAAGATGAAAGTATTAATAATTTTCAGATAACATATGCAAAAAAAGGAAATTTTATTAATAAAAAAAATACTCAAATTTTAGTTTTATATGAAGGAGAACAGATAAATGTTGTCAATGATAAAATTACTAATTTTCGGTTTTCTAAATCAGATTTTAATTTAAAAAATTTAGAAACTAATACAACTACTTATATTAAAACCCAGGAAGTTTCCTCATCAAAACTGTTTAAATGTTATTTAAAATTAAATAAATGGGAAATTTTTAATATTAATACAGAAGATGTTATCATCGAAAACTGTGTAAAAGAAAATCTTAATACTGTTATTAAAGAATTATATAAAAGATTCATAATTCCTTTTTATATTCCAACTTTAATGTTAATTATTTTATTTCTTATCCTAAAGTCAAAAGAAAATATAAATTACTTTAATTACCGACTTTTTATTTTTCTTTTAGGTCTGTCAATCATCATATCCTCTGAAATGAGTTTAAGATTTGTAAAAAACAGCATCTTTGAAAATCTAAAAATTTTTGTCATTCCGATTCTAAGTTTGATTACAATTTACACAATTATATATTTAATACTTAACTCGTTCAAAGAAAATAGATGAAAACTTATATTAAATTTTTAAGTAAAATTTTTTTAAATTCTTTTTTTTATGTTTCGTTGATAATGTTCAGTTTAATCTTTATATTAAATTTACTTAGTGAATTAGACTTTTTTAAAGATTTAGAGGTAGATAATTTTTTTCCAATTTATTTATCACTTTTAAATTCGCCAACTTTTATATTTGAAATGTTTCCTTTTATCTTTCTTATCTCAACTCAACTATTCTTCATAACATTATTCAATAATAATCAATTAAGTATTTTTAAATACTCAGGTTTAAAAAATTCCAATATTCTATTAATTATCAGTTTGATGAGTTTTTTTCTTGGAATTTTAATAATTACTTTCTTTTACAGTTTTTCTTCAAGCCTTAAAAATTTTTATTTAGATTTAAAAACTAATTACACGAAAGATGGTAAATATTTAGCTGTCATAACAAAAAACGGTCTTTGGATAAAAGATGTTATAGATAATAAAATTTTAATTATAAATTCAGTTAAGATAGACCAAAATTATTTGATTGATGCTTATATATCAGAATTTAATAATAGTTTTGAAATTAAAAGAAATATTGTCAGCCCAAAGATAGATATATCAAACAAAAACTGGGTGATTTATAATGCTGAGGTTTTTGACAAAAATAAAAAACAAAAACTTGAAACTCTAAAGATTAGTACAAATTTTGATTACCTTATTATTCAAAATCTATTTTCAAATTTATCCTCACTCTCAATATTAGAGCTTTTACAACTGCGGAAAAATTATAAATCTTTAAATTATTCGATTATAGAAATAGATATACAACTTTTGAAGCTTGTTTCTTTTCCAATTTATCTAGTACTAATGACTGTATTATCAAGTATAATTATGTTAAGTACCAAGAAATTAAAAAGTTCAATACTAAAAATTTCAATTGGTTTATTTTTTTCAGTAGTTATATATTATTTATTTAATTTTTTTAATGTTCTCGGAAAAACTGAGAAAATTAATATATTTAGTTCAATTTTAATACCTATAATATTGTTAACTGTAATTAACTCTATAATAATAAGAAGACTAAATGAGAAATAAATTTTTATCAACTTTAATAGTATTTTTTACAAATCTATTACTGATACAATTTTCGATGGCACAAGATCAATTTATCTTTGATGTATCTGAGATACAAATTTTAGAAGATGGGAATAAAATTATAGGCTCAAAAAGAGGAAAAATTTTAACTAATGATGGTATTGTTATTGAGGCTGACAATTTTATTTATAAGAAAATTGAAAATATACTTAATGCGACTGGTAAGGTCACTATTAAAGATAACATTAATAATTATAATATTTCATCAGATAATATTACTTATGAAAGAAATAAAGAAAAAATATTCAGCAAAGGGAAAACAAAAAGTGAAATTGATTCACGATTCATTTTAGAGTCATCTGATGTTATCTTTCTTAGAAATGAAAAATTATTAAGTTCAAATAGAAATTCTACAATTATTGATAAAAATGAACAAACTTATATAGAGTTAAAAAACTTAAATTTTTTTCTAGAGGATAAGATATTAAAAGGAGAAAAAATTTTAGTAAATATAAATTTCAATTTACCCCAGAATGATAAATTGTTTTTTGATAGTGGAATGTTTAATTTCAACAAAAAAAGTTTTATGGCTAAAGATGTCAAAATTAACTTAAAAAAAGATATATTTGACAATTTAGAAAATGATCCTCGTTTAAAAGGTTTGTCAGCAGAAAGTGAAAACAATATAACTGTTATTAAAAAAGGTGTTTTTACGAGTTGTAATGACGATACAGATTGTCCTCCCTGGGTTATCACGGCTAGTGAAATTAAACACGACAAAAATAAAAAACAACTTATTTATGATAATGCTTTACTTAAAATCTATAATGTTCCAGTTTTGTATTTTCCAAAATTTTTTCATCCTGACCCAACTGTAAAAAGACAGTCTGGTTTTTTAAAACCAAGTGTTAATAATTCTAATATTTTAGGATCATCTTTAAATTTACCATACTACCATGTGATATCTCATAATAAAGATTTTACATTCAGACCCACTTTCTTTGATAGTGACATAAAAATGTTTCAAAATGAATATAGATTAAAAAATAAAAATTCCTCAGCAATTTTAGATTTTTCATTTGTTGATGGTTATCAATCGTCACTATCAAATAAAACTAATAGTATAAGCCACTTTTTCGCTGAGTTTGATGCTAATTTACCTTGGAAAAATTTTACTCAAAGCGATTTGTTTATTTCATTTAAAAAAGTTTCAAATGATACGTATTTAAAGATTTTCGATGGTAATATTTTTAAAAATAAGACTACTCCAGAAGACTATGACGTTTTGAATTCTGAAGCTCAATTGATTTTAAATGACAATAATTTTAACTTAGTAACTGGGTTTAAATCTTTTGAAAGTCTAAATCTTACAAGCTCAGATAGATACCAGTTTATACTACCCTATTATGATTTTGATAAACAATTATTTAGCGATTTCAATAATGGGACAATAAATTTCAAATCTAGCGGTAGTAATGATTTAAACAATACTAATAATTTAAGGACGAAAATTATAAATGATTTAAATTTTCAGAGTTCGAGTATTTTAGCAGATAATGGTTTTAAAAATGAATATAACTTTTATTTAAAAAATTTAAATACTGTAGCTAAAAATGATACACTATATAAGTCTAGCCCTCAGATGGAACTGATGAGTATTATTGAGCTTAATACAAGTCTGCCACTTATTAAACAAACAGAAGATGATGTTAGTTATTTTACTCCAAAAATATCTTTTAGATTAAATCCAGGTGATATGAAAGACTATTCCTCAAGTGATAGATCTATAAATGTTGATGGAATATTTGATATAAACAGACTTGCTATAGATGACTCCTTTGAAGAAGGAAAATCTCTAACTCTAGGAGTTGAGTATAAAAAAACAAGATTAGACGATATAAATAAATTTTTTGAGGCAAAAATTGCGACTGTTTACAGAGATGAGAATGAGAATTTTATACCTCAATCAACTGGATTAAATGGTAAAGATTCTAATATTTTTGGTTCAATATCTAATAGTTTTTCAGATACTATAAATGTATCTTATGATTTTATCATGGATAATGATCTAAATACTTTGAAATATAATTCCTTAAATACATCAATCAATTATAAAAATTTTAATACAACATTTAATTTTATAGAGGAAAATGGAGCTATTGGTGATACAAATACTCTTGAAAATAAGACATCGTTAAAATTTAATGATGAAAACTATATAACATTCAATACAAGACGAAATAGAAAAATTAATTTAACGGAATATTATAATTTAATTTACGAATACAAAAATGACTGTCTAATAGCTGGTGTTAGATATAATAAATCATATTATGAAGACAGGGACTTGAAACCATCAGAAAATTTAGTATTTAGTATAACTTTAACTCCTTTAACAAATTTTGAGCAAAAAATTGATCAATAAGAATTAATTTCATGAGATTCTTTACAATTTTAATTATAATTTTTTTTTCAACTTTAATTAAAATTCCAGCGTTTGCATATGAAAATAAAATACTATTAAAAATTAACAATGAAATTATTACTACTGTAGATATTTTAAATGAAATAGGTTATTTAAAATCTATAAATAAAAATATTGATAATTTAGATAATGAAAAAATTTTTGCAATTGCTAGAAATTCTTTAATCAAATATAAAATAAAAGAAATTGCTTTAAAAAAAATCATACAAAATATTGAAATTAATAATGAAGACTTTAACAGAGTTTTAATTTCTACATATTCAAATACTGGTTATACAAATGTTAGTGATTTGTTAGCTTATCTTAAAAATTTTGATATTAAGCCTGATTTCATAAGGAACAAAATAACAATAAATGCTTTATGGAATCAATTTATTTACGATAAATATTCAAAAAATATTAAAATTGACCCTGATAAATTAAAAGAAAATATTTTAAAAAATGAAAATCAGATCGAATACCTTCTTTCTGAAATCGTATTTGATTTAAAGGAGTCTCAGACATTAAATGAAAAATTTAAAATTATCGAGAATGCTATTAAAAAAAATGGTTTTGAAAATTCTGCATTGATTTATAGTATTTCTGAGACCTCCAATAATGCTGGGAATATTGGTTGGATTGATGAAAATTCAATTAATAAAAAAATCTTGGAAAAAATTTCTAAAATTGATATTGATGAATATACCGATCCTATAACAATACCTGGAGGTTATTTAATTCTTAAATTAAAAGAAAAAAGAATTTCGGAAAGAAATTTAGATATTGATGAAGAATTAAATAAAATAGTTAGAACTAAAACTAATGAACAATTAAATCAATTTTCTAATATCTTTTTAAATAAATTTAAAAAGAATGTCATAATTAATGAGCTATAAACCAATAATATTAGTTGCTGGAGAACCTAATAGTATTTTTTTTGAAATTTTATTTAAAATTTTTAAAAGAAAAAAAATCAAAAGCCCCCTAGTCTTGATAGCTTCACATAAAATACTACATCTTCAAATGAAAAAATTGAATTTTAAAAAAAAAGTTAAAATTTTAGATTTTAAAAAGATTAATCATTATAAATTGAATAATGACTCAATAAATTTAATTAATGTTAAATATAACCAAAAAAAAGCATTTGAGAAAATTAGCAATAAATCAAATAATTACATTAAAAAATGTTTTGATATCGCTATAATCTTATTAAAGTCAAATTATTCTAATAGATTAATAAATGGGCCAATTTCAAAAAAAAATTTCTTAAAAAAAAAATTTTTAGGTATTACGGAATATTTTGCTAAAAAATTTAATAAAAATAAAATAGCAATGTTAATATACAATAATGATTTATCAGTTAGTCCCGTAACAACTCACTTGCCTTTAAAAAAGGTCTCAAAAGCGATTAATAAAAAATTAATTTTTGAGAAAGTACAATTAATTAATGATTTTTATAAAATACGTATGGGTATTAAGCCTAAAATTGCTATAACAGGTCTTAACCCTCATTGTGAAAGTATTAGCAAATTTAATGAAGATGAAAAAATTATCAAACCGACAATAAAAATTTTAAAAAAACGTAAATTTAAAGTATCAGGTCCATTTGCAGCAGATACAATCTTTTTAAAAAAAAATAGAAAAAAATTTAATGTGATTTTAGGTATGTATCATGATCAAGTTTTAACACCTATAAAAGCTCTTTGTGAGTATAATGCAATTAATATTACATTAGGTTTACCTTTCTTAAGAGTTTCACCAGACCATGGTCCCAATGAGAATATGCTTGGTAAGAACTTATCAAATTATTTAAGTTTATACAAAGCTATAACTTTTCTTGAAAAGATAAAATGATCAAAGCAAAAAAAAGCTTAGGTCAAAACTTTCTTGTAGATAAAAAAATTTTAGAAAAAATTGTAAGTATTGAAAAAATTCAAAATAAAACTGTTTTAGAAATTGGTCCTGGAACCGGCAACTTGACGTCATATATATTAAAAAAAAAAACCAAAAAAATTTTTTATAGTAGAAAAAGACGATAATCTTGTAGTTGGTTTACAAGAGAAATTTCATAATAATCTAGAAATAATAAATGATGATATACTTAATATTAATGAGAAAAAATTATCTCAAAATAAGCTGATTGTTTTTGGAAATTTGCCTTATAATATTTCTACTGAAATATTATGTAAATGGATCATCAACTTAGATAATGAAAAATTTTGGTTTGAAAGTTTAGTATTAATGTTTCAGAAAGAAGTAGCAGATAGAATCGTGGCAAAAGTCAATACATCTAATTATGGAAGATTGTCTATATTGGCTAAATGGAAGTTAAATATTACTAAAGTTTGTGACATTGATCCATCTTCTTTCTGGCCTAAACCAAAAATTGAAAGTTCTTTATTAGTTTTTAAACCAAAAAAAGATTTTTTTAGAGTGAGTAAAGCTAAAAATATCGAATTAATCACGAGATCTTTTTTTAACCATAGAAGAAAAATGATAAAAAAACCTTTTAATCAGTTGTTTAATGGTAATGATGAGATAAAAAATAAATTGAGATTGAACTTAGATTTAAGACCTCAAAATTTAAATTTTGAAATGTATTATAATCTGGCTAAAGAATATGAGGAGCTAACTAGTTAGTTTTTCCACGTGTTTCCTAATAAAATCTTTATCATAATCTTTGGAACCATAATTAAGTTCAGCATCAATCAGATTAAGAATTTTTGAAAAACAATTATTTAAACTATCATTTATGACTACATAATCATAATTAATCCAATGTAAAACATCATGACTGAACTGATTCATTCTTTGCTCAACCATAATTTTATCACCCATATGTCGGTTAGATAATCTCTCAAACAATACTTCTTTACTTGGTGGTAAAATAAAAAAAGTAATGAGTCTGTAATCCAATTTTTTATTCTTTATTTGATCTGCGCCTTGCCAATCAATATCAAATAAAACGTGTTTACCTTTATTTAGTCTATCTATTACTGGCGTACGAGTTGTGCCATAAAGATTATTGAAAACCTTTGCATACTCAAGAAATTCCTCATTACCTATTAGCCTTTTAAACTCTTTTTCACTAACAAAGTAATAGTCTTTATTTTGTACTTCGTTTTGCCTAGGTTGTCTTGTTGTATGTGATATTGAGATTTCAAAATTAGGACGTTGTGATAATAAACCAACTAATGTAGTTTTTCCTGCTCCTGATGGAGAGGAAAGAATTATCATTACCCCATCTTTTTGTGTGGGCATTAATTATTAGTTAGCTTTTCCTTCTATAAATTTAACAGCATCACCTACTGTTAAAATTTTTTCAGCTTCACTATCAGATATTTCTGA
>MDTD01140987.1_pt1 | contig 10550 bp, 12 predicted proteins | sample 811221 | NCBI WGS metagenome assembly MDTD01 (sample SAMN05326646, study PRJNA326480) | marine metagenome | isolation source: seawater | place: Pacific Ocean: South West | collected 2011
ATTTATTTCGTTTAAATATTTTAAATCAGGGTCACCCTCAATCAAAAGTGTATCCGATGATGCATCAAGCCTAAAATTTTTTGAATAATATCCAAAAATACAAAGAAAAATTAATAAAAAAATTAAAACTAATTTTGGTTTTTTTAGAAGATTATTTTGATAAAATTTAGCTAACATTTACTCTTAGCTTTTATAATTTAATTTAATTATTTTGAATATCTTTAAATTTCGTGAACATTGCTTCAAATTCAAGCATTACATTGCCTGTTGGACCATGTCTTTGTTTTTGAATAATTAATTCTGCTAAATGTGAGACTTCATTCATTTTAGCTTGCCATTCAGCATGCTCAACTGTTGCTGGTCGAGGCTCTTTACCCTGCAAGTAGTATGCTTCTCTATATACAAACATTACTACATCTGCATCTTGCTCAATAGAACCCGATTCTCTTAAATCTGATAATTGAGGTTTTTTATCATCTCTTTGTTCAACGGCTCTTGATAATTGTGAAAGAGCCAGAACAGGCACAGCCAACTCTTTTGCCAGAGCTTTTAATCCTTGAGTAATCTCAGAAATTTCTTGGACTCTTCCATTATTAGAATTTGATGCTTTCATCAATTGAATGTAATCGATTACAACCATGTCAAGGCCATATAATCTTTTGATCCTCCTTGCTCTATTACTCAATGCAGCTATTGTTATTGCTGGGGTTTCATCTATATACAAAGGGAGTTCAGATATATCTTTTGAAGTTTCAATAAATTTATCGAATTGTTCTTCTGATATTTTGCCTCGTCTAATATCGTTAGATTTAATTCTTGATTGTTCCGCTAATATTCTAGTTGAAAGTTGTTCGGAAGACATTTCAAGAGAAAAAAATGCAATTGAACTTTTCTCACCACTTTCTTGAATTTTTTTTGCAGCATTAAATGCTATATTTGTTGCTAAAGCCGTTTTACCCATTGATGGTCTACCAGCAATAATTATTAAGTCAGATTTATGTAATCCTCCTAGTCTATCATCTAAATCTTTTAAACCTGTTGGTACTCCAACAATACCCTCTTCATTTTTGTATGCATTAGAGGCCATTTCAATTGTTTGTCTCATTGCCTCATCAAATTTAATCAATGAAGAGGTAAATGAACCTTTTTCTGCCAAATCAAATAACAATTTCTCATAATTCTCAATTATTTTTTGACCATCGGTATTTATGTCGTTTAACTTAGCTTGATCAATTACATCTCCAGAAATTTTTATTAATTCTCTTTTTACATATAAGTCAAATATTAGTTTTGAGTACTCAATTGCTTGTCTTGATGAAGCAGAGAATTTTGTAATTTTAACTAAATATTCAGGTATATTTAAGTCATCTTTTTCTTTCTCAAAGTAATTTTTTAAAGTTATTGGATTAGCTAAAAGACCCCCATAGATTAATTTCTCTAAGGACTCATAAATTTTTTTATGTATTGGATCGTAAAAATTTTTTGAAGAGATCAATAAACTAACATCGTCAAAAATTTCATTATTTAAAAGTATAGATCCAATTACAGATTGTTCAGCTTCAATATTATTTGGCAATTCTTCTGATTTATTTTTTATTACATTTAAAGTTTGTGACATTAAGCAATTTTAATATTTTTGTTTAAAATATCAAAACCTATTATTTGTTGGGGAAAAAAATGTATAATTTTTAATTTTCTTCTTGTGCTATAACTTTAATTTTAATTTTTGACTGTATTTCAGAGTGTAGATTTACAAGCACTTCAAATATTCCTAAAGATTTTATTTCTTTAATAGGTTGAATCATTGAAGGATTGACTTCAACCTTTTCTTCTTCTTTTAAAACATTGGATATTTCTGATGGTTTTACAGAACCATAAAGTTCGCGATTTTCTGTGCTTAATTTCTTGATAATATATTCTTTATTTTTTAACTTTTCGTCAACTTCTTTGGCAATATTTTTTTTATCTAAATCTTTCTTACTGAGTTCAGTCTTTATTTTTTCAACTTCTTTTATATTCTCTTTAGATGCAAATAATGCTTTCTTTTGAGCTATTAAAAAGTTTCTTGCAAAGCCTCTTTTTACGTCAATTATTTCTCCTATAGAGCCAACTTTTCTTACGTTTTCTAATAATATTACTTTCATTATATTAGCGCTAAATTTCTTGCTCTTTTTATCGATAAAGATAAATCTCGTTGTTTTTTTTGGCTTACTGAAGTAATTCTAGAAGGTAATATTTTTCCGTTTTCGGAAACAAATCTTCTTAATAACTTAATATTTTTGTAATCAACTACAGGAGCGCCTTTACCCGATAATGGACATTTTTTTTTAAACTTATATTTTTGGTTTTGAAATACACTTAATTTTGAAAAATTGTTTTGAGATCCTTTTTTTTTTATATTTTTTTTTTTCATAAGCTTAGATTATTTCTTGCTATCTTCTTCATTTTTTTTAAAAAAGTCAGTCTCTAAATCTAACTTTTTAAACTTCACGGTCAAATATCTTAAAAGATTTTTATCAATTTTCTCAGTTTTTTCTAATTCTTTTATAGTTTTTCCATTACCTTCAATTTTAAAGTGAAGATAATTTCCTTTTTTATTTTTTTTTATTAAATACGAAAGATGCATTAATCCCCAACTTTCGAATTTAAGAATATTTCCATCATTAGTTTCAATAATTTTTGTATATTTTTCTTGAATTTGTTTTAATTGACTAGGAGACACGTCCTGTCTTGCTATTAATGTATGTTCGTAATAGTTCATATAATTTATATAGAAAAAATCAGGATATACTATTATAAATTTTCAATTACAATATAAAAAAACACTTTATTTATTAACATTTTTATGTTCTCAATAATATTTCCTGGCCAAGGTTCTCAAAATATAGGTATGGCGAAGGAACTATTCCAAAATTTTAGCTACGTAAAAGAATATTTTTTTAGAGCTAACGATCTATTAAATAAAAATTTAGATGAAATAATTTTTAACGGACCTAAAGATGAGCTAAATCAAACTGAAAACACACAACCAGCAATTTTTTTAGTTAGTTACTCAATTTTTAAGGTGATAGAAAATGAGACACAATTTAAAATAAATAATGCTAAATACTTCGCAGGCCATTCTTTAGGAGAATACTCAGCTCTTTGTTGTGCAAATTCTCTTAGCTTTGATCAAACAATAAATTTACTGAAACATAGAGGTCAAGCTATGCAAAATGCATTTCCAAAAGGCCAAGGTGGTATGATAGCAATTTTAGGAGAAAAAATTGAAAAAATTAAAAAAATATTAAATGATAACAATAATAATTTTAAATGTTATATCGCTAATGATAATTCTAATGGTCAAATTGTAATAAGTGGAAAAACTATGGATCTTCAGTTGTTTGAAAACGACTTAAAAGAAAGAAATATAAAATTTGTCAATCTTCCTGTTAGTGCTCCATTTCATAGTCCGTTAATGAAAAATGCAACAGAACAAATGAAACAACTAATTATTGAAACAGAATTTAAAGATCCAAATGTTGAAATTATATCTAATGTAACAGCCAAACCTTCAAACAAATCTAGTGACATAAAAAAACTTCTTATTCAGCAAATTGAGCAACCAGTTAGATGGAGAGAAAGTGTTATTAATATGGTTGAGTTGGGAATTGAAAATTTTATTGAATTAGGACCTGGTAAAGTTCTTTCAGGTTTAATAAAAAGAATTGATAGAAATGTAAAATTAAATCAGGTAAATAATTTAACAGATGCTGAAAATTTAATAAATGATTGATCTTAGAAATTTAAATATAATATTAACAGGTTCCACTGGTGGAATAGGTGATTCTATTTTAGAGAAATTACATAGTGCAAATGCCAAAATTATAGCCACAGGAACAAATCAAGTTAAATTAGATATTATAAAAAGTAAATTTAATGATGTTGAAACAAAGAAATTTGATGCTTCAAATCACCAACAAATAGAAAAATTTGTGGATGAATGTAATGAATTTTTTAATAACAAGATAGATATACTGATTAATAATGCAGGAATAACTTCTGATAATTTAGCGATAAGAATGAAAGAAGAAGAGTGGGAAAAGGTATTAAATTTAAATTTAACCTCAACTTTTTTATTAAGTAAATTTGCAATAAAAAAAATGCTTAAGAATAGAAATGGTAAAATTATAAATATTACATCTGTTGTTGGTCATACTGGAAATATTGGTCAGTCAAATTATGCTGCTTCAAAAGCTGGAATAATTGGTATGTCAAAAAGTCTAGCTCAAGAATATGGGAAAAAAAATATAAAAGTAAATTGTATTTCTCCAGGTTTTATAAAATCAGATATGACAGACAAAATTAATGATAGCTTTAAATTGACGATGGAAGAAAAAATTTCTTTAGGTAGATTTGGTAATCCAGAAGATGTAGCCAATGTTGTAGCCTTTTTATCTTCTAACTTGTCAGATTATATAACAGGAGAGACAATACATGTTAATGGAGGCATGTATTTTAGTTGACAAAGTAGTATAAATACTTATTAACGATTTTAACTAATAGAAAAATTATGTCAGAAGATATTTCAAGTAAAGTAAAAAAAATTGTTGCAGATCATTTAGGTATTGATGAGTCAAAAGTAACTGAAGAGTCAAGTTTCATCGACGACTTAGGAGCTGATAGTTTAGACACAGTCGAGCTAGTTATGGCTTTTGAAGAGGAATTTGGTTCAGAAATTTCAGACAGTGATGCTGAAAAAATACTTACTGTAGGTGACGCTGTAAAATTTATTGAGAACAAAGCAAATTAATTTATAATTTGTATGTCCAGCTTTAATAAAGGTGGAATGATTATTTTTTCCTCACCTTCAGGCGCTGGAAAAACCACATTAGTAAAAAAAATATCAAAAAATAAAAGCTTTTCAATTTCAATATCACATACAACACGTTCACCAAGACCTAATGAAATCAATGGTAAAGATTATTATTTTACTTCTAAAAAAAATTTTTTAAAATTAATTAAACAGAAAAAATTTTTGGAATACGCCAAAGTTTTTGATAATTACTACGGGTCATCAAAAAATTTAGTGATTGAAAAACTTAAAAAAGGAAAAAATGTAATATTTGATATTGATTGGCAAGGAACAAAACAAATTAAAGCTAAAAAATTAAAATATAAACTTTTGACAATATTTATATTGCCACCATCAAAAGAAGAGCTAATTAAAAGACTAATAAAGAGAGAAAAAAAAAATATTTTAACAGTTAAAAAACGTATGAAAGAATTTAAAAAGGATTTATCAAATTGGAAAGATTATAACTATGTTGTTATAAATGATGATTTGACAAAATGTTATAAAAAAATAATTAAAATAATAAAAAGTAAAAAAAAAATTACATATGATAAAAAATTTATACGTCAGCATGTAAAATTATTATTAAATTAAATTTTCATATATCTTACATATCTCCAAATATTTCTCTTTTGAAATATTTTGTGGTCTTAAGTTTAAATCTAAATTTAAATTTCTAGCAACTTCTTTATAGTTTAAGAAAATTTGTTTCATAGGTTTCTTAATCATTTTTCTTCTATGATTGAAAAAAACTCCAGTTATATGTTCTAAATGCTCTATTTTTTCTAAACTGCTAATTTTTTTTTTAGGTGAAAATGTAACTAATGAACTCCATACTTTTGGTTTTGGATAAAAGTAAGAAGGCTCTATATCTAAAATTTTTTCAAAATTCATTTTCCAGGCAGTCAGAATTGATAGTCGACCATAATTACTTGTATTTTCATCAGCAATTATTCTGTCTGCAACTTCTTTTTGAAATATGAATATAAATTTTTTAAAAATTTTATTTAAGTTTTTTAATTTAATAAAAGATATTAAAATTTTTGTTGATATATTGTATGGCAAGTTACCAAATACTTTTAATGGGGTATTACTTTCAAAATTATTGTAACATTCTAGAATATCTTTATTAATTATTATAATTTTATTACCTAATTTTTTATAAAGTAATTTTGATAAATTATTATCTTTTTCAACAACTATTAATCTTTTTGGATTTTTTTTTATTATTTCACTTGTTAAATTTCCAGTTCCTGGACCAATTTCCAAAATTGTATCATTTTCATTAATATCTGCTTTATCTACTATTTTTGATAATAAATTTGTGTCACTTAAAAAGTTCTGTCCCAAACTCTTTTTTGGCTTCATTTTTATTTAATATTTTCTATAAATTTCATCGCATAAAATAGCGATGATGGATCTGACTTATTTTTTCCTAGCATATTTGAATTTGGTCCATGATCTGGAGAAATTCTTATAAAAGGAAGTCCTATTGTGACGTTAATAGCATTAAAATTATAAAGAGTTTTTATGGGTGTTAGAACCTGATCATGATACATACCTAGAACAACATCATAATTATTTATATTACTTTTTAAAAAAAATGTGTCTGCGGAAAATGGTCCATCAACATTAATATTAATATTCTTTAAGTTTTTTATACATGGAATAATTATCTTTTCCTCTTCACTGTATTTATCCACAGTTTCACAATGAGGATTTAGACCTAGAATTGCAATTTTAATTTTTTTGTTAAATAGTCTTTTATAGAAACTGTTTAATTTGATAATATTTTTTTTAATTTTTTTCGCTGTAATTTTTTTAGCTACGTATTTAATTGGTATATGAGTAGTTAGAGGTGAAACTGATAATTCCTCATTATATATTAACATTATTTCATCTTTAGAATTTGTTTTTTTTGCAAGATATTCAGTAATTCCTAGGTATTGTTTTTTTAAAAATGTTTTTTTAGAAATTGGTCCATTTATTAAAATACATTCATTACGTTTTTCTTTAACAATAGAGAGAGCTTTATCGAAACAACTTTTTATATACTTATTAGATTTATTAGATATTTCAGAATATATTTTTTTGTAATTAAATTTAATATTAATTATATTAACAACATTTATTTTTGCTTCCTCAATATTATAAATTTCATTCATATTAAAATTGTAGTTTAGCTTTTTTAGTTGTTTATTAAGTAAATTTTTGTCACCTATTAATATTATTTTTTTTTTTATTTTTTTCTTTTTAGTAAAAAATTTTCCGACAATTTCTGAAAATGTACTATATGGTTCACCTAATATTATTAAAATATATTTAATATGCATTGATAGTGGTATTCTGTTTAAGTTTCTTATAAAATAATAGCGAAAATTGATTTAATTGTTTATTTTTTTCATAATTAATTAAATCCTTTAGCTCTTTATCAATACTTACTATTTGTTTCATTTCTTTTTTATTGTTAATCTTTATTAGTAAATATCCACTAGGATATTTAATTGGTTTTGTAATTTCTTGTATTTTTAATTTCTTTAATAATGAATTTAAATTTTCTGATAGCAATGTTTCTTTTACCCATCCAATTTGACCACCTATTTTAGCACTATCAGATATGCTATATCTAGTTGCAGCTGTTTTAAAATTATTTAATTCGATATATTCTAATATTTCATTATATTTTTTCTGTAGTTTTTCATTTTTTTCAACTTCAAATAATAATTCTGAAATATTATATTCATATTTTATATTTTCAGACATTCTCTTAAGTAATTCTTCTTTCTGCCTTTTCTCATCAATTTTTATTAAAGAATTATATTTTTGAAAAATTAATTCATTCCAAAAAGCTTCAAATTTCATCTTCTCAATAATTTTTTCGTATTTTATTTCTGTCTGATTTAATAACTTTAAAAATTCATCTTCATTACTTACATTTTTGAATTTAAAAAGTCTTTTTTTTATTTGATTATTTAAATTTTCATTATCTAAATTTTCAAATAATTTGGTTATCTCTTTTCTTTTTATTACTTCCTGAATCAATGAATTTTCAGAAATCTTTATTAATTCTTTATTCGATAAAGTATTTAAATTTGGCCTAAGAAAAAGCAAATATTCCTTTTCATTTTTTATATCTAAATTTGTTATTATCTCGTCACCTATTTTATATTTAATTTGTATTTTAGCATGTAAGATATCGATGTTTAAAAAAGATAGAATTAGAAGTAAGACTATTTTAAAATTTAACATAATATTAATTATCAATTAATTTTCCAAAGTTAGGCACTCCAAGTTCTGTAAATGGAATAATTTTTATTAAAAATGACAAACTTTCGTTGGGTTTTAAATTACCATCTCCATAAAATGATTTGTTGTAGTTCAAATTTAAGGAAATACAGTCAGTTTCATAAGAATAAATTAGATTATAAAATTCTGTGAAATTAGAAATTAGGTCCTTTGCTGTGCTAAATGTGATTTTATTTTCTTTATCGAAATATATTTCAGTTGAATTGGATATTGTTTCTTTCTTTGTTAAATCATTGTCTGTTGTGTAATAATAAAAATCTGTGAAAACATTATTTAAACTAATATCTATATACAAGCTTTCTAAATTAGAATATTCCAAATCTCTGTCGTAAGAAAAATTATATCCCAAATCTAAAATATCATTCAAATTATAAACTAAAGACCCAAATAAGTCAGACCTAGTTTTATTTAATTTTGATTTAGATGGAAGTTTTATATTTTCTTTTGATTTTAGCACGTTTGCAACTTTAAAATCTATTATATCTGATCCATCTAATTTAGTTCTTTTAAACTCCATACCTAAACTCAAAGCTTCTCCTCCCTCAACTTGATTGAATGTTCCTATTCTGTCTAGACTAAAAACATTATCGTAATTAATTAATACATCCTTTGATGAAATATCACTATTACCATTAGGACTATATCTAAAAGACACTATTGGACTTAAATAATGAATATGTTCCCTCATTTTTTTTTGCATCGGTAAACTTCCATCAATTTTTAATGTCCCGAATAAGTCATAATTTGAATTATCCTCTAAGTTTGATGAATTGTTTGCGTAAGAACTTGGATTTTTTAAAAGTATATTAAAGTTAGAAGCTAATCCCTTAGTGTTTATAAATTGTTTAGATGAAAACAAAAAATCATTAGTAATTATTGCTTCAGTAATATTTTCATCATATAGCTTATTATACCCGTAAGAATTAAAAGTGAAGCTACCATTATATCTTTTGGGTATTTCAATATTTTTTTCAAAACTAAAATCAGGAAATACATACTGGTATCTGTCACTATGACCTCGAGATAAATCTTCGAATACTTTAAATGATGTATCTAATTTTGAGTCTTTAAAATCCCAGTTTAAATCTAGATTTGAAATTAAAATGTTATCATCATTAATTAGATTTGATGTATCTATTAATTTATGGTTTTTTAAGTAATTGTCCCCTTCAACAGCCTGGAGATTCATTTCAAAATTTAAATTACTATTAAATTTACCAATCTGATTATAAAAAAAATGACCTTTGGTACCGGCCTCACCAATCAAGAAACTAAAATCACTTAAGATTGATGAACTTTGTAAAGCTTGTCTGTATTCATTTTGGAGTAAAAAACTTTTATCAGCATAAAATCTAGGTGTAAAAGTTAGATCTTTTTCCAAGCTTAATACCTTAAAATATGGTGTATTGAAAAAGACCCCAAAGCTCTCTGAACTCGAGTAAGATGGTGTCAAAAAACCTGATTTTCTTTTTACTGAGGGATCTGGATGATTAAAATATGGCATATATAAAGTTCTAAAATCAAAAATTTTTAACCATGAATTTTTGTATTCAAATATTTTTTTACTTTTATCATGAGTAAATTCGTCAGAATTCAACTCCCATCCTCTACATTTTTTATTTTTAATGTTACAGGTACTAAAAACAGCCTTATAAACTTTTAACTCATTATTGTTAGAATAAGAGCTTCTACCTTTCAATAAAGGTTCATTTTCTTCATTTCCAAAATATGATTTTTCAAACTCTACTTTTAACTCATTCCCTGCAATTTCGTTATTTTTAAGATCAATAATTAAATTTTCAAAATTATATTTATTATTGTTTTGATCTATTATAGTTGATTTTTTTGATCTAATAATTTCATTTATAAAATCAAAATCAAATCCATCTTTTAAAATATAAAAATTATTTTCACTATCTTCAATTAATGTTTCTTCTTTAGTATATAATTTCTTTAAATCTCTTATGTAAAATATATTTTTAGAATTAACCTTATATTTGTCTTTAATTTGTAATTTAGTTTTTCCCTTACTATAAATTAGATTTTTTTTCCTTTCATATTTAATAAAGTCTCCATCAATTATTACTTCATTTTTTCTGTCATCAAGCAATACATTTTTAGTGAAGGTTATTATATTTTTTGTTTTTTCATATTTTGCAAGATCTGACTTAATTTTAATCTTTTCAGTAGGCACTATAATTTGAGCATTATTAGCTAATACAATTTTCCCGTCATCGACCACATTAATATTAGAAGATTCTATCTCAATTTCTTCAGAAAATGAATTAAGACAAAAAAAAGTGAGTATAAAAATTTTAAAAAATATTTTTTTAAATATCATAATTTAATTTTCATTTATTTTAATTAATCCAATGTTACATATAAGAAATAGTATTAAAAGCGGAGCCCA
>MDTD01002234.1_pt1 | contig 10549 bp, 8 predicted proteins | sample 811221 | NCBI WGS metagenome assembly MDTD01 (sample SAMN05326646, study PRJNA326480) | marine metagenome | isolation source: seawater | place: Pacific Ocean: South West | collected 2011
CTCTTTCATATCCAGGCCAACAACTTTTTCTACATGCCATTTATATATATATATTATAAAAATATAACTTTTAGATATTATCAATATATTCTTCTAAAAAATCATTACCATTCTCTATTTCACTTATATTCTTATTATCTTTCTTGATATTAAGTTTGAGTTCTTCGACGATTTTATAATCATCATACTTATATTTATTTATATCATAGTATACTTGCAAGTAATACAAACTTGAAACAAATGTTACTAAAGATAATAATATATATTTGTAATCTATCAAACCCATATATAAATAAACTAACATGCTAATATAATAAATATTCATACATCTCTCATAAATATTTTCACAAACAGTATTATAGTCTTTATATAATCTAATCTGTTTCATATCTAAATTAGATAAATCTTGTCTACGATTATTTATCTTTTTATACAAGTCCTTCAATTCTATATAATTTTTTAATAGACCTTTCATATATCTATTACTTGTTTCAAATCTGTCATTTTCACCTTCTATATCATCTATTTTGTTTCTCAATTCTTGTACTTTCAGTCTTAATTTTATATTTTCATTATTATATTCTTCATTTAATTTTAAAATATACTCATGTGTACTATTATCAGTTTTCATAATAGCTTCTTTGTTATTTGTAAAGACATTGATACTCATAGTTTCGAGTTCTGTAGACATTTTTATAAATTATAATTTATAAGCATTTTATCAATTTATAAATATGGAAAATTTAATTGAGAAGATTAAGAAAATAAATATAATTTATGAGTGTATAAATTGTCAGAGAACTACTAAAAATCCACATGTAGTAGAATGTATAGATATATTAGATAATATATGTATAGAATATTATTGTGAATCCTGTTGTAAATATTTAAAATAACTTAAGCCGAACACATATCGCATTGTTGATAATTCTCCTCATCTTCTATCTTTCTCTTAATATTTGGATCTAATGTGAATTGCTGTGAATTTACAGCTGGTTTTGATCTTATATAGTAAGAACCTGTTTTTAATCCTTTCTTCCAGGTATATAGATGATATTTGATTAGTTTTTCATGCGTTGGATCTTCAAAGAATACATTCAAGCTTTGACTTTGATCTATGAAATAACTCCTATCTATTGCTAAATCTGCAATAACTTTTTGTTTCAATTCCCAGGCTGTTTTATATAGATCTTTAGTCTCTTGTGGTATCCTTGCTATTTTCTGTATACTTCCTCTATAATACAATAATTTTTGTTTCATTTCATTATTCCATAAACCCATTCTTATTAAATCATCTAATAACCAATGATTAATCACAGTAAACTCTCCTGATAATGTCCTTCTTGTATACAAATTTGATGTATATGGTTCAATACATTCATTATTTCCTAAAATTTGTGAGGTAGAAGCAGTAGGCATGGGAGCGACCAATAAACTATTTCGAATACCATTTTTGTTAATTTTGTTTTTTAGTGATTCCCAATCATACGTCAATTGGTAATCATGTCTTCCTTCCAATCTCCATAGATCAAATTGAAATTGGCCGCGTTCAATACTAGAACCGGTATAAGATGAATAAGAACCTGTTGTACCAATCAGTTCGTCCCTAGTTGGTTGAATTTCTACCAATATACTTTTTATTTTATTTCTAGTATTAAAATTGTCACATTCTTCACTTAGTCTGGGTTCAACTCCGAAGTGATCGTATTCTATATATTCACTATATGTTCTAATATTTTGTAATTGAGAGTTATAGAGGATGGATTCATTAACACTTTCATCAAGAGATGAATAATATATACATTCAAATATCCTCTTATTCAGTTCTTTGGCTTCATTACTATCGAAAGGGTAACCTAATTGAATAAATGTATCTGCTAATCCTTGGACACCTAATCCGATAGGTCGATGTTTTAAATTACTGATTTTAGTTTTAATAGTAGGGTAAAAATTATTATCTATGATTCTATTAAGATTTCTTGTAAGAATTCTAACAATATTTTCTAATTTATTAAAATCAAAACTGGGTTGTAATTTTTCTTTTAATTCTGAATAACCTATTACTTTTTCGTCTTTAGAAAACTTGATCATAGGAAATGTGTTCATTCCATTTTCGGTTTTTAAATTATCGATAACATTTTTAGTCCAATTACTACAGTTTGTTTCTCTAATTGTTAAATTATTTTTGAGTAATATATTTTTAGCAAGTTTACACCAATTACAATTATCTATGGTATAAAAATCAATAGGGATATCTGTATTATAATTATATGTTATACATTTACTGAGTGCTATAGATGCAAGATTACAAACTGCATGTTCTTTATCATCACTGTATTCTACAATTTCAGTACATAAATTACTGCATTTTATAGTACCCAGGTTATTTTGATTACTTTTTCTATTACATGAATCTTTATATAACATGTAAGGAGTACCAGTTTCTCTTTGACTATTTGTTATTTGTTTAAATAAATCTCTGGCTTTAATAACTTTTCTGAATTTACCTTCTTGAACATATTTATTATATTTACTTTCAAATAGGTAACCATATGTATTAGTTAAACCAGGGCATTCATCAGGACACATTAAATACCAACAATCATCATTTTCAACACATTTCATAAATAAATCAGGAATCCATAATCCATAAAACAAATCTCTAGCTCTTTCTTCTTCGTTACCATGATTCTTCTTTGCATCCAAAAATGAAAATATATCAACATGCCATGGTTCTATGTATTGTGCACAAGATCCTAGACGTCTACCACTCTGATTTATATATCTCATTAACATATTTTCAGTACGAAGTAGAGGGATTATACCTTCACTTCTCCCACCAGTCTTACGTATGTATGAACCTTTAGCACGAACATCAGATATAGATTTACCTATACCACCAGCCCATTTTGAAATATTAGCCATATCCTTTACGGTGTCGAAAATACCATCAACAGAATCTGGTGTTGTAAGTAAAAAGCAACTACTTAATTGTTGATATTTAGTACCAGCATTAAAAAGTGTTGGAGTAGCATGTATAAAATCAAGATTTGACATTCCATCATACGTTTCTTTAACCCTATCAAAGTTTGTTTTATGTATTGCTAATGCTACTCTCATAAAAAGATGTTGTGGTCTTTCAATTACTTCATTATCAACCTTTAGTAAATAGGATTTATAAAGAGTTTTGAAACCAAAATAAGAGATGAGATAGTCGCGTTTATAGTCGATCATGTTTTCAATTTTGTCTTTGTTATTACTGATGATGTTAAATATTTCTTTATTGATAAGTGGTGAAAAATTACCTAAACAGTCTTTATTATGATGTAGGATATTGACGATTTCTAGCATATTATCTTTAGTATTTTTATGATGATTGTTTATGGCGATATCACCACCTAGTTTTCCATATTCAGGATGAGTAGTTATCATTTCCATACATAATTGACTAGAAAGTTCATCAAGATCTTTAGTTGACATACCATCACTCATTCGTGATACCACTTTTTGGGCGATAAGACCAACATCGATACATTCATAATTACTGCTTAATTTTTGTAATCTTTCAATAATCTTATCGAAAGATACGTCTTCAAAACTTCCACTTCGTTTCTTAACTCTCATTTTAATAATTAGTAAATTATTTTATAAATTTCAATTTATAAAAATATATTTATAAATTAATAATGAGTACACATATTGTATCCTTTGATATAGGTAAAAAAAACTTTGCTTTTGTAATTGACAAAGTATATAAATCTCGTATAAATAAATTAACTAAATTTCCAAAAAAGGATAGATATAATGTAGATGGGACAACTACTGAAAAATTCGAAAAAGAACTTCTCAAACTCTACAAATGTAATCAAACTGTATTAGTACGTAATTATGATCTAACTAAAGATTGTAATTCTAAACTTACTCTTGATCCTCAAACATACCTCAATATGGTTGAAGTATTAGATAAATATACCAAATATTGGGAAAAGTGTGAACACATAATTATAGAGAAGCAGATGGCCTTTCGTGGTAAATATAATATGATGGCTATTAAACTTGGTATGTTCTGTTATTCATATTTCAAAATTAAATTTGGAAATACTAAAGTTATAATAGAATATCCTGCATTTCATAAAACACAAGTATTAGGTGCAAAAAAGGTTGATGTTAAGGTTAAATATAAACGAAAGAAATGGGCAGTAGTTAGAGCTAAAGAAATATTTGATTATAGAAAGGACAAGATAGGATTAGAAGGTTGGGAAGATAAAAAGAAGAAGGATGATGTTAGTGATTGTTCACTAATGAATATAACATATACATATTTAAAGTTTGTAGATGATAGTTACTTTAGTTAATCACAATGATAACTTTTCTTTTGTTTCATCCATTTTTCACCTTCGATTTTTCCTAGACGATGACATAGATCGCATATAATACTAGATCTACAAACTTGACATATTTTGTTATATTTATTTATTTTTATAATATATATTAATTTTTTATTAAAAGAGGAGGGGTACTTCATGTTTGTTTAATTAATTAAAAAATTAATTAATTAATCAATTTGTTTCGATGAGATTATTATAGATGTACCAACCTAGAGATAAGAAATTTATTACATCACGTTTTGGAACATTTTCATTAGAATTCATTTCAACAACAAAATTAAATTTTTGTATTAATTCGGAGAGATAGGTAGTATAAGTTTGATTATATTTATTATTTTTAACATTTTCTAAAATATTTTCTAATAATATAATCAAATTATTATTCATATTTGAATAATAATAAATATTCTTATAAATTAGTAATTAATTATCAACATTAGTTGTATCTTGCACCAATGTATTTATTTGATAATCCTAATTTAGCAAGAGTTTCCTTAGTGTTGTTTAGTTTAGATGCCTGTTGTTGTGAATTTGTAGTACTAGTAACTAAATTAGCGCTTCTCACACTCTCATCATCAATCATTGTCTGAATTTGGATCTTCCTCTCTTCTAATAATGGTAATACTTCGTTGTTAATTCTAGTCAGTTCATCATTTAAAGCATCCAAATCAAAACCAACTTCTCTATCCCGTTGTCTATTGTTGTTTGTACCAATAGGTGGAAGTGCAATTAAGGTGTTAATATAATCTAGAACTACCTGACTACCGGGAGTAACTTGGGAAGCATTAGGTTTACCAGTAGTGTATTCTAATACATGTGCACCATTTTGGATCTGTGATTGACTAGGATTTAATAATGCTTGAATACCACTAATTAAATTATTCATTCCCTCTCTAGCTTGAGAAATAGAATCTTCGTTATCTGCTTTCATTTGTTCAAGGTCTTGTAAACTTCTAGGACCTCCACTTGCCATAATATGTGCCTTTTCCTTATAATCTCCACCATAATTATTTACTGGGTATAAAGCTGATTCAAAAAAAAAACCTTCACGGGGTCTCTGCTGAATAAAATTTTCAGGTTTAGAACCTCCATACTTTGATTTAGTCTTGGGAGAACTTCCAGCATAACTCCTAGTAGAAGGATTGATACTTCTGTAACTCAGATTAGCATTGTAACCAGAATGTGTGGGACTAGTATTGGAAGTATTCTTAGGATTAAATTGACCAAAGTTGGTTTCACCACCAGTTCTTAGAACCTGGTTTGACCCACTTTGTCTATAGGCATAAGGTTCATAGTATCCTGGATTACTTCCAGCAGTATTGCCTTCAAAACCAGATTGAGAAAATCCACCCATAACACCAGAGCCAACGCCAGATAGTGTTCCACCATAAGCATATGGATAGTAAGCGGATGATTGATTACCGCTGATAGGGGGTAATTGTTCTCCTACAAGATTGTAAGATTGGTCGAGTTTAGAGTTATTATTTATAGCTTTCATGCTGTCTTGAGTTAGACCAAGTTGGGATTCGTAGTTTTGAGGTCTAGAGTAGTAATTATGATTTCCGATCTTCAATTCGGATTCTCTTGCAACACCAAAGTCACATGAACCATCATCGAATTTTTTAGTATAAGGTTGGACAAAATGGTCACTGATAATATTTCTTCTAAGTGACCTTGAATCCATACAATTATTCTGGTTAAAATATCTTGAGGATTGCATAAGGGGTGCGATATCATCTCTTATTCTGTAGTTCGCATCAGTATGTACTCTGAAATTATTGGCTGCCATTTTATATAATAAAAAAAGAAAAAAAAAAATAAAAATAAATAAATATTTTAAGAAAAAAAATTATTTAAATATATGTCTACTCCCCTTTTAAAAAAATATATTTCATATCAACAAGAACTCAATCTGATTTATGGTGAAAATAACTGTGCTGTTCTGATTATGAATGGTTCTTTTTATAATTGCTATGAATTTAATACTCCTCAATTGAAAGTTGGTAACGCTACCAAAGTCAGTCAAATTCTCAATATCATTCTAACTAAGAATAGTAAAAAGAAATCTCATTCCATCTCAAATCCCATCATGTGTGGAGTACAAGTTGAAACAATCTCTCGTCATCTGTCTACTCTCATATCTAATAATATGACCATCGCTATATATAATCAAATTGATAATGATTCAGACCCTAAAGAACACTATCTACATAAAATATTTAGCCCAAGTGTATATATTGATAGTGATTCTCCTACACATAATAATACACTCCTATCCATCATAACTAACAGTTATACCTGCATTAACACAAATAATACTCTATATTCAATTCACTTATCCCATATAGACCTATCTACCGGTAATAACTACCTTGTAGAACACTATAATCTAAATAATGTCAATCCTTATATTTCTAAATATATTCATTCCATAAATCCCTCTGAAATAATCTCTAATGTTAATGATTATAATTTTAATAATATCCTTAATCATCCTATTCAAAATAAACCTGAATACAATGACCGAAATTACCAAGAAACATTTCTAAAAAAAATATTCCCTAATAACTCACTTCTAACAATCTTTGAATATCTTAACTTAGACAATAAACCAGATTTAATATTTTCTTATCTTCATCTTCTTCAATTCGCTTATGATCATGATCCTCAAGTTATTTCTAAAATAAACAAACCATCATTGGAGGTTATTCAAAACAATCTTACACTTAATAATGATGCACATCATGAACTTAATATCTTTAATAGTGATAAACCTTCTATTTTCTCGATTATTAATAAAACAAATACTAAATTTGGTGAAAGAAGATTAAAATATCGTTTATTCCATCCTATATATTGTAAAGATACACTTAATATGCGTTATGATAATATTTCTTATTTTATGAATAATTATAAAACTACTAAAAAACAATTAGGTAATATACTTGATATAGAAAAGTATATTAGGAAATATTATATTTATTCTCTACAACCACATTCATTAGCTAACTTAAATGATTCATTCATTATTATATCAGATATATTAAATAAACACAATAATAAATTTAATATTAATAAAGATGTTATTGATAATTGGTCAGAGTTTTATAATTATTATATAACACAATTTAATATAGAAGAAATGACCGATTTTAAATCTTCCTTCTTTAATATTGGTATATTTCCTGAAATAGACATCTTAGATAAAAAAATTAATGACATTAATTCATCCTTTAATCATATAGCAACACTATTAGAAAATGATAAAGGTGTTGGTGTTAACCTTCAAAATGATCAAACATATAAAACAACTAAACGTGCTTGGAATAGTATCAAAGATGAAACTAGACAGATTAATCTAACTATTGGTAATGAAGAAATGATTTGCAAGTTATCTGACTTTGTTAATGTTGAGAATAGTAATAAAACGTATGTTAGACTAGAATGTAATATGGTTAAAAAATTACATGCACAATTATACAATTACGAAAAAGAAATATCATCTCTTATTAAAACAGAATATTATAAAATAAGTGATCATATACAATCAAAATTTGGAAATGTGATTAAAGATGTTATTGATATAATATCCGAAATAGATATATCTGTATGTGGAGCACAAGTATCTCAAACTTTCAATTATAAAAAACCTACCATAGTTGATAGTGAAGGATCTTTCATCAAAGCTAAAAGTATCAGACATCCAATCATAGAACAAATAAACGATAATACCGAATATATTCCAAATGATGTTAATCTACATAATTTACTACTATTTGGTCTTAATTCATCAGGTAAAAGTTCTCTACTTCGTTCCATAGGATGTAATGTATTATTAGCTCAAATAGGATTTTTCGTACCAAGTACTTCCTTTGAATATTATCCTTTTAAGAATCTAATTTCGAAGATAAGTAATAATGATGATTTATATAAGGGACAATCAACGTTTATATCAGAGATGTTAGAATTAAAAAATATATTAGATAATAGTGATAATAGAACGTTAGTATTATGTGATGAGTTAACATCTGGTACAGAGACTAATAGTTCAGTTGGAATTGTGTGTTCAACTATACTTAGTTTATTAAAGTTGAATTGTTGTTTTTTATTTACGACTCATCTTCACGAGATATTAGAATTTGAAGAAATAAAGGATAATAAGGAGTTGGTTATTAAACATTTTAAAGTTAAGATGAGTGATGGTAAGATTGGATTTGATAGGAAGTTAAGAGATGGGAGTGGTGATAATAATTATGGTATTGAGATTGCTAATTATTTAGATATATCACCACAATTTATAAAAATGTGTCACAACTTTAGAAATAGATTTATAGGTAATAGTTTGAATATACTTGATAATAAAAGAAGTCGTTATAATAGTAAAGTAATAGTAGATAGTTGTAGTATGTGTGGTAGTAAAGAACAACTTCATACACATCATATTAGAGAACAAAATGAGGCGGATGAAAACGGTATGATAGAACATTTTCACAAAAATAAAAAATTTAATCTTCTAGTAGTGTGTGAAAAATGTCATCAAAAAATTCATAATCAATAAAAATTTATAAATTTAATAAATTTATAAATAAACATGGCAAGAACAAAAAAATATAAATCTAGAAAAATTAAACGAAAAACTAAGAGATCTAGAAAATCTAGAAAATCTAGAAAATCTAGAAAAGGTAAGAAGAAGACTAAGAGAAGATCTGGGAGAAAGACTAGAAAAAGTCGGAAGAGAAAAAGTCGGAAGAGAAAAAGTCGGAAGAGAAAAAGTCGGAAGAAGACTAGAAAATATAGAATAGTAGATGATAATTTAATTCAGGAAGATAGACTAAATTTATGCTTTGTTAGAACTCTTCCCGTAAAAAATGATACATCATATGAACCTATTAATTGGGATATAAATTCTAAAGAAAGTCTAATTAATTATTTATTCAAATTAAGACAAGAACATGTTGGAAGTATAGATTTCAAGAAAACATATATTAAACATGGTGGTTGGGGGGTAACATATAAATATGAATTAGTTGTAATAGGGAACAATAATAATATACCAGAAGAAGAGTATGAAAAATTAAGGTCATATCTTCCATTTAAATTTGTGGTTAAATCATGTAAATCAGGTAATCGTCCTGAAAATTTTAGAAATGATGATAGTTCGTGGGATAAATGTGAGCCACAACGAATCAATACAAAGTTTCCTGAAGCAAGATTAACTAATATTTACGAATTCATAAATGACTGTCAGTCTGACTTGGGACCTGTTAGTCCATGCATAATTCAGATGATAAAACATCCTCTTTATGACGATAAAGTTATTATGCCTTTAGCTGATGGTGACTTATCAGATCTATTAAAAGAGAATGTTCTAACTCATTATTCTTTATTAGACATAATGCATACTATAGCTCATTCGGTATTATGCCTCAATAAAAAAGGATATTATTATTTTGATATTAAATTAGAAAATATATTATACAAAAGAATATCTAAATCTATTATACATATTATGTTTGCTGATGTAGGTTCTTTATTCCAACCTGGAGATAAAGGAATAATTTTCACTCCTGGTATTAATAGTGTTCCTCTCCTATGGGAACCAGATATATACAATTACTGGGATAATCGTATGCAATCATATAGTATTATACGAATGTGTGCTTCATTAGCTGAGAAAATAGCAAGTCAAACTAAAGATTATTCAATATTGGATCGCTTACCGACGGAGATAGACGGATTGAAAAGTATTCTTATTAAAATACCCACACTTGAAAAATTAATAACTATCATAAAGAAAACTCATAAAAATAATTATGATAATCATGATAAAAATATTTATGATAAGAGTTATTCTCAATCTGATATAAAAAATTTAGAAAATGCTAGAACAGAATTAAAAAGAATAAAAGAAGAAGAACTAAGAGAAAGAGAAGAGTTTTTCTCAGCACATTCAACCATCTCTAGTGATGATGATGATGAATTCTTTTCTGCAACCTCAACACAATAAATAGAAAAGAACATAATAATAAAAAAGATAATAATATCTACTAATTATAAATGGCAACAAGAAGAATACGCACTAATAGAAAGACTAAGAGAAGATCTAGGAGAAAAGGTCGGAGAAAGACTAAGAGAAGATCTAGGAGAAAAGGTCGGAGAAA
>MDTD01041304.1_pt1 | contig 10549 bp, 10 predicted proteins | sample 811221 | NCBI WGS metagenome assembly MDTD01 (sample SAMN05326646, study PRJNA326480) | marine metagenome | isolation source: seawater | place: Pacific Ocean: South West | collected 2011
CGGCAGGCTTCGGCTCGACGATCCTGTTTCGAAGCACCTGGACTGGTTCGATATCCAGGACGTCCATCCGGACGATGAATCGATCACGATCAGGCGCCTGCTGACCCACTCGTCGGGCCTGCCGCGCGAATCCGATTTTCCCTACTGGACCGATCCCGATTACCCGTTTCCGACCCGCGAACAGATCAAGGAAAAGCTCGGCGAGCAGCAGACGCTGTACCCGGCCTCGCGCTATTTCCAGTATTCCAATCTCGGCCTGACCCTGGTCGGCGAAATCGTCGCCGCGGCGTCGGGACTGCCATACGACCAGTACATGCGCGAATCGCTGCTCGACCCGCTCGGCATGTCCGACACCTATACCGATATCCCGGTCGCGCTTCACGGCGAACGCATGGCCGTGGGCCATACCGCGCTGGGCCGCGACGGCACCCGTGATGAAGTTGCGCCATTCCAGGCCCGCGGCATCGCACCGGCGGCCGGCTACGCCTCCAGCGTCAACGACATGGCGAAGTTTGCGATGTGGCAGTTCCGTGCCGTGGACGGCGACAGCGAGTTGCTGCGCGCATCCACGCTCCGCGAAATGCAGCGCGTGCACTGGATGGACCCGGACTGGGAAACCACCTGGGGCCTGGGCTTCAGCGTCGTGCGCGAAGGCGAGCGCACCTTCGCACGCCACGGCGGCGGCTGCCCGGGCTATTACACCGAATTCCGCATCGAGCCGAAAACGAAGATGGGCGCGATCGTGTTGACCAATACCATCGGCTCGTCTCCCGGCCAATACGCGGCCAGGGCGTTCGACCTGATTCAGCCGGCATTGCAGAGTGCGCTCGATTCGCCCGAAGACGCGCCGGCTCGCGACGGCAGCCTGGCGCGCTACGCAGGCGTCTACGGCAGCATCTGGGGCCAGACGGTGGTCGTGCCCTGGGAAGACGGACTGGCCATGCTGGACCTGGCAAGCTCGAACCCGGCCGCCGATATGGAACGCCTGCAGCACGTCGAGGACAATACCTTCCGACGTTTACGGGATGACGACGAATCGCTCGGCGAAACGATCCGGTTCGAGATGGACGAGGACGGAATCGCAAGACGCTTCACTCGGCACAGCATATGGGAAGAGCGTGTCGAATGATGCGCTCGCAAGACCGATTCGGGCGCACCGACCCGTGATTGACTTCCAGTCTGCAAATCACAGAGGAGTAGAACGATGAAAAACGATAAAGGCATTACCCGACGCCGCCTGGTCCAGGGTTCCCTGGGCGTGGCTGCGCTTTCGGCCACCGGCGGCCTGTTGGCGGCGGGCACCCCGGCGCAGACCGAAGGACCATTCTTCCCGATACATCCGCAGCCCGACACGGATGCCGACATGACGCTGATCGAGGGCCACACCAAGCATGCGCTCGGGGAGGCGGTCGAGATCTCCGGGCGGGTACTGGACGAAGACGGCAACGCGATACCCGACGCACTGGTTGACGTCTGGCAGGCCAACGTGCACGGCCGGTACGCGCACGAGGCCGACCCCAACCCGGCGCCGCTGGACGAGAATTTCCAGGGCTGGGCACAGTTGAAGACCGATGCCGAGGGCCGCTACCGGGTCAGGACCATCAAGCCGGGCGCGTATCCGGTGATGGACGGCTGGAGCCGCCCGCCGCATATTCACTTCAAGGTTGCCAGGAGAGGCTTCCACGAGCTCACCACCCAGATGTATTTCGCCGGCGATCCGCTCAACGATGTCGATCGGCTGCTGCAGTCGGTGCCCGAAAGCGAGCGCGGCATGCTGGTGGTCGATTTCCAGGCCTCTACCGACGACGATTCGAAGCGCGGCGAGTTCAACCTGGTGATGCGACGGGCATGAGTTCGGCCGAAATGAAAAACGCCGGCCATCGAAATGACCGGCGCCTTCTTTAAGGTACCCCGTCACGCAACGGGGCGCTCGAGCATCAGAGGAAGGTGACTTCGCCCGTGCTGATGTCGTGAACCGCACCGACGACCTTCACCTGGCCGGCATCAACCAGGCCGCGGACCACGTCGCTGCGACGCAGCAGTTCGTTGACCTGCATGCGGACGTTGGTTTCGATCACGTCGTTGACGAACGCGGTATTAGCCGAGCTGCGGTCGGCGCCGACCGGCGTGCTGACCGCGTCGATGGCCGGCTCGATTTCGTCCAGCAGCGCGGTCAGGTTGCCCAGCTCCACGCCGTCGCACGCGCCCTTTACTGCGCCGCAGGCGGTATGGCCCATGACCACGATGAGCTTGGAGCCGGCCGCCGCGGTGGCGAACTCGAAGCTTCCGAGCAGGTTGGTATCGACCACGTTGCCCGCGACACGCCCGACGAACAGGTCGCCGACGCCCTGGTCGAACACGACTTCCGGTGCCGAACGGGAATCCAGGCATGACAGCACCACGGCGAACGGAAACTGGCCGCTGCTGGTGGCTTTCTGCTGCTCGATCAGGTCGCGGTCGATCGACTCGCCGGCGACGAAGCGTGCATTACCCTCCTTGAGCAGCGACAGGGCCTGGTCCGGTGTCAGCGCCGCCTGGGCCGCCTGGTCGAACGTCTTGTAATGGTCGTCTGCCCAGGCCAGCGGCGAAACCGCCATGACGGCAGCGGCGATCAAGGATGCAACCTGAATTTTCATGCGTGTTCTTCCTTTGGTTTCAGTTGAGTGAGAATTATTCGTATCGATATTACTTCAGCAATTGTGAAGAAACCTTGACGGCCGTCATGCTTTTTCAATCTCGTCCCAATGGATTACGCCCGCGGTGGGGCGCGTCGAGTCAGCGGCAGATTCCCGGCGCTTCCAGAGGCGTGCGGGGCTTGTCGTCGGCACCGCACTGGTGGCGCGCGAACCGATTCGGTATGATGTGAATCGCGTCACGCAAGGCTGGCAGCTCGACTTTGACGGGCAAGACCCGCATTCAAGAAAATGGATGAAACGCACTTGATTGCCGAGTCCCGGCTGCGAGTTACGCTTTTCGGGACCTTCAAGCTCGACGCACCTGATGGCGAGGAAGTCGTCGTGCCCGGGAAGCGGGCGCGGGCCCTGTTGGCGATTCTGTGCCTGGAGCCGGGCGTGGCAGTCGAGCGCGTGCGCCTGTGCGAGCTGTTGTGGCGTGGCCGGTTCAGGGCGCAAGCGCGAGCAAGCCTGCGCCAGACCCTGCTCGGGCTGAAAAAGCAATTGATGCCGTTCCAGGCGGATTTCTTCGATGTCACCCGGGATACCGTCGCCGTCAACCCGGCGGCCGTGTGGTCCGACCTGGCTGAACTGGAATCGGCGCTCGCCCGCGGCCCGAAGTCGCAAGCCAGCGAATTGCTGCTGAAGATCTCGAATCGTCCGCTGCTCGGGCGCCTCGAATTCGGCGAGGCGTTCCAGCAATGGCTGGACGCCCGGCGCGCTCAGGTCGAGCAGCGCCTGCAGCGGGCCGTCGAGGAGGCGCTTTCGGATTTACACGGCCGCGGAGACGCGCGCGAACACGCTCGGCTTATGGATGGCTGGCGGCTTCGGCGCCCTGCAAGCGCGGCAGACGAGTCCGACGCGAGAGTCCGCATTGCCGTCCTTCCGTTCAAGACCCTGTCGCCTGACCACACGGCAGACCACATCGCCCAGGGATTCTTCGACGAACTGATCACGACCCTGGGACAGGTGCCGGAGTTGCTGGTGGCGGGGCGCGGATCTTCGCTGAACGTCGCCGGCGCCGGACTCCCTCTGCCGGAAATCGCCCGTACACTTCACGTTTCCTACCTGGTCCAGGGTTCGGTTCAGCGCGACAGCGACGAGATGCGTGTCCATGTTTGCCTGGTCGACGGCAACAGCGGATTCGAGCGTTGGTCGCAAGGCTATCGTGGCAACACCGGCAACATATTCGGACTTCAGGAAGACATCGCCCGGGCTGTCAGCCGCGAATTGGGCAACACACTTGGGCTGCAGATGCAGGCGCCGAAGCATCGCCGAACCACTTCCAGCAAGGCCGCATACGAGCTCTATCTCCAGGGCCGCGCGCTGACCGCGCGCGCGATCGGCGACGGCGTGCTGGCCAAGGCCGTGGAGTTACTGGAAGCCTCCCTGGCGATCGACCCCAAGTTTGCGGCCTGCTGGACGGCGCTGGCTGAAGCGCACGTCTACACCGCCGTCTATACCCCCTGCCTCGACCGGGCCGCGCAATCGGCGCGGATGGCCGAATGCGCGATGAGGGCGATCGAACTCGAGCCCAACCAGGGCCACGCGCGCGCCATGCTGGGCATCCATCGCTGGACGCTCAACGATCCGGTCGGCGCGCTGGACCTGGCCTACGAGGCCTACCGGCTGGAGCCGGACAATCCCGATGTCGCATTGCGGCTGGGCTCTTTCCTTCTCTACATCGGCCGAACGCGCGAGGCGCTTCGCTACATCGAGGCCGCGATCGACCAGGACCCGGTCAACGGCCGCAACTTCGCGATGCTTTCCGTCGCTCACCTCAACCTCGGAAACCTCGAAGCAGCAATCATGGCAGGGCAGCGAATGGTCGATCTCGGCCTGCCGTCGATGTGGCTCGCGGTCGCCACGGCGGCGTCGGGAGATCGCAGGCTCGCGGTGGAGCAATACTGGCAGACGAGATTGTTGATGAACACCGTGATCTTTCCGCCGGCCGGCACCAAGCCGCTTACCGGGCCGGCCCTCGATACCTACTGGCGGATGGCAGCCAGGGGCGTTTGCAGCGGACGAACGGTCCATCGGAAGGTCTACTGCACCATGCTCGACTATCTCCACGCAACCCTACCGGATCCCAGCGACACCAGCATCGTCGCCCCGGCCATCTGGATGGGCTATGCCGGGATGGTCTTCAAGACCCTGGGCGCGCAGATCACCCCGGCCAACATGTACTGCCTGATGTCGCTTTGGGCCGATATCGACCCCATCCGCAACGTTCGCCTCCATCCCGATTTCATGGTGTTCGCCGAGAAGGTCGGCCTGGTAGCCGCCTGGAAGAAATACGGCTGGCCGGATCTGCTGCCGGCCCCTGACAACCGCTGAGTCGCCCCAACACAAAAACGCTGACTGGCCCCCGAAACGGCCCGGGGTCGATGCGCCAGGCGCCGAGTATTGCGACCGGACAGCATCAACAAAGGTGGTTGGTCGCCGATTACCCGGACCGGCCCGCCGAGACGATCAGCCCGTCCACCGGTGCATTTCCTTCGGTGCGGATGACTGCTTCGGTTAGCTCGACCGCTTGCAGGCCCGAGCCAGCGAGTGCTGCGCGTACGTGATCAGGATGCTGGCTGTAACGACCCGTTGGATGCAAGTGACTGCCGGGACAGTTTGATTTCTCTACCGTGAACGCGAGCAGGCCGTTTGGCTTGAGCGCCCGCGCTGCCGATGACAGGATCGCGCTCAGGTCGCCGAAGTAGGTCAGCACGTCAACGAAAGCGCAGATGTCGAAAGATTGCTCGTGCTTGTCCAGGAAGTCGCCCAGCTCGGCTTCGACCAGCGAATCGTAACGACCGGTCGCCCGGGCGCGCTGCAGCATGGCGGACGATAGATCCACGCCGACCAGCTGTCGCGCATAGGGGCGCAGAAAGCCGGAACACAGTCCAGTGCCGCAGCCTCCGTCGAGCACGTCCAGGTCTCTGTTGGCTCCCGGAAGTCGATCAGCGATCGCGTCGGCGATCAATTCCGGCGCCCGGTAGTCCAGTGATCGAATGTGCTTGTCGAAGTCCGCCGCATATGCATCGAAGCTGGCCTTGACGGCGGCGTCGGGCATCCGGGCGGGCGCCTGGGCTCTTTCAAGCGCCTCGAGCATGAACATGGCGGTCGGATGACCGGGAACCCGCTGGACCCATCGGCGATAGGCCTCCAAGGTGCGGCGCAAGCGAAAGCGCGAGAGGCGCCCGGCTTGTTCCAGCTGCAGCAGCGCACGGCAAAGGCTGTTGTGTGCCGGGCTGAAGCCGGGTTCGATCGCGATGACCTTCTCGTAGGCCTGCACGGCTTGTTTCAGCGCCCCGGCGCTGCCCAGTGCATTCGCCAGGGCATGCCATCCCGCGGCCTGGCCCGGCGCAAGCGCCACAGCACGCCGACCGACGGCAATCGCCTCGTCGAAGCGGCCCAACTTGCGCAACGCGACGCAGTGATTGGTGTGGTTGCCCGAATCGAGCGGCCGTTCCGCGACCAGCGCGCGGCAAAGCGGCTCGGCTTCCTCGCAGCGATTCATGTCGTTGAGGAGATTGCCGAGATTCCTGCGAATATCGTAATCCTCCGGATTGCGCGCATGGGCTCTGCGCACCAGTACCAGCCCGGCTTCGTGGTTGCCGTCCATGTGCTCCAGCACACCGAGAAAATGCAGCGCCTGCGTCAATTCGGGGTGGCGCTTCAGGATGCGCTTGTAGCGGCGTCGCGCTTCACCGAACAGGCCGCGCCTGTGTTGGGCTTTGGCCTCCTCGAGTTGCTGGAGCAAAGCCGGGGACACTGCTCGACTCACGCGACCTTGCCCGGCATCAGCACAACGCGCGAAAACCCACTTCAAGAATCACTCAAGGACACACCGGCGTCTCGAAGCCGTCGAAAAAGACAAGTCCACCGTCGCGTGGTGCGACCTCCAGTAGGGAAACCAGGTTCAGGGTCGCAGCGCCGTCACTCACCGCCAGCATCAGCTGCAGATCGCTCGCCTGATCCGGCGCGTTGCCGGTGATGGTGCATAGCAAGGCGCCTGGATCGGCGGTGCAAGTGGACGTCAGCGGGGCGGGCAGACCAGGCTGGATTGGGTCGATGCCGCGCTGATGGGTGAACACGCCCGACAGCGGATCGCCGTCCGCATCAGCGGCCAGATAGTCGATCGGCGCGATGCGAGACCCCGTGGTGCGGGTCTGCACTTGACAGACCACCATTCCCTCGGGCGCGGTATTGGCCGGGCAGCTGCAATCGCCCGCGCGCAACGATTGCGTCTGCGGGACCGCGGCCAGGGCCAGGAAGGGCCGATCGTGGAGGCGGCGCAACAGATCGGGCGGCGGACGGCGGCCGGTTATGGCGTGCAGGCGCTGGGGCAGCATCAGCGTGTCGACCTGCGTGATCTGTTCGCAGCGCTGCGAGTTCGGGAAGAAAAGCAGCAGGCTGTCGGGTCGCACGGCCAGTTTCATGCAAGCGTGTCGAAGCGCGCTGGATGCCAGGTAGTGCCCGGCCTGAATCTCCACAAACGCGGCAAGACGCCGATCGGTCAATTGGCCGCCCGACAGCATCACGACGGGTTCATGGGTCGCAGCACCGGGCTCGGACGTTGCCGCACCGACCTGCGACGACACCAGCAGGGCCGGCAGCAGGATGAGTGCCAACACAAATCGCAGCCGGAGCGACCTGCGCACCCTGCTCTGACGTGGGCCATTCAACTCAGAACGGCGGAATCGAGACATCGCCGTCGCGGCTGAAAGCGAAGCATTGGGCCGCGCCCAGGGCGCCGTTGACCGTCGGCCGATAACAGTAGGACACGTCGACGAAGTAAAGGCTGACATTCTCGGCCGGCTCACCGCCACTCGAACCGCCGATGGAATTGGACGAAACCGCGACGTCTCGAAAATTGATGCTGAGGTACGGTTCAGCCGCCTGGCAGGAGGTGCCGCAGTCGGCATACTGCCTGTACCTCACGACGCCCTTCATCGACGTTCCGGTGACCAGCAACCGAAAGAAATCTTCCGATGCGGTATCGACGCTCTTGGTGAAGCTGAAGTCCTGAACGGAAGGAATCCCTCCGGATGGCGGAACGCCGCTGACCGAACTGCTCTGACCCCAGGACCACGCCAGCACGTCCACGCAGCCGACATCGGTCGGCCGCTCGCTCTCTCCCTCGATGCCGTCGATGCACAGAACGCCCGCATCGTTGGTCTGCGCCATCGCGAGGCCCGGATGAAATCCCACAAGGCCAAGCAGGAGAAGAATCAAATTCTTGAACGGATTCGGCATTGGCCTGACTCTCTGGTTAGGAATGGTTGACAAATCGAGCATACCTGCAAAGCGGACCCCGGCTCGCGAGGACATGGAAGAAATGACGCATTATTGACGTTCACGCCATTGATCCGTCTTCCGGATCAGGCGCAGAATCAGCTTCGCAAAAAAATCGCAAACGTCAGTTTCAAGTCGGAACGAATCCAGAGCCGAAAGGCTCGCAGCTCGGGCTCGAAGACCAATCTTTCGGCATGGAACGTACGCTTACATCCAAAAAAAGGGAACACCCATGAAAAAGATTTGTGCCGTTGCCGCCCTGGCAATGACTGCAGGTTGCGCGACGCTTACCGAAGATGCCATGACGCCCATCGCCTTCTCATTCAGCGACGGCTCGAACGGCGAGTGTGTACTGGAGAATAAGCGAGGCCTCTGGAACGCCGGAATTCCGTCGACGGTATACGTCAGGAAATCCGACGATTCGCTGCGCTACAGGTGCAATACCACTGATGGCCGAGAAGCCGTCGGCGCCATCGAAAGTGAAATGGGCGCGAAGATCGTCGCGAGTGCGGTTTTTCTGGACTTCGGAATCACGGATGCGATCACTGACAAGCACCGCGATTATGTCGCGAGCTTCGTAATTCCGATAAGAGCGATCGAAGACTGAGTCTTCGCTACGTTCGAGGCAAAACCCATCCTGCCGACGTCGATAATCGGCGCGGCGGATGGTCGGAAGGTCTTGATTTCAGCTTCCCGGGGAACGCCGGCTGGCGTAAAAATGACGATAAATTGACGATAGCATTATTGTGCTACGCATCACACTCCGATTAGATTCTCTTCATGGCCTGACACATCGCCCACCGACCTTTCTTCGCGTGGGGTGCCCGAAGCCGAATTGGGAGAAAAGTACATGAAGAAGACCCTCGCAGCACTGCTGATTCTTTCCGCCTCTGCCGCCCAGGCGGGCCATCTAGACGTGATCAGCTTCACGCTGAACGAGAAATGCACGCTGGGACAGTATCTCGAAGTCGTCGAAGACTTCAATGAGTGGGGCAGCACCTACGGCTACCAGACGGAGATTGCCGTGCCGTCGTTCAGCGACAACCTCGAAACGATCTACTGGCTCGGCCGCAGCGCCAATGCCGAAGCTTTCGGCAAGGCCCACGACGCCTGGGAGGCCGCGCAGACCGACGCCAACAGCGTTCCGGCTCGACTGATGCAGCGCTTCGGAGAGTGCGGCGGTGGCAACGATACGCGGCGCGCTTACAGAACGTTCCCGTAAGCGGCTCGCGAACCTGGCCACACCATAGGCTCCGGTGCGCAAAACGGCCCGAGCTGGCGGATGGACCCGGCCCCGCTCGAACTCGTCGGCGGGACAATCGGCAAACCGGTCTTTCGGTTCGATCACGGATTCGACTCATCTCGGCCCGAAGCATGGGCTGCGGCGGGCGTTGGCCGCAGTACACCCAAGGGCCCGAAAGAATGAGGGAAAGCGTCTTCTGAAAGCGAGCGATCGTCAAAGTGAAGATCACCACCACAAAGCGCGATCAAACATTGATCGAGTCAACAACCAAAGAGGAAACACCATGAAACAGTCCAATCTCGTACGTACGTTTGCAGCCACGCTCTCGCTGCTGTTTGTCCTGTGCGCTGCCGCGCCGGCGGCCGCTCAACTCCAGGTCTGGGAAGACTTCGAAGTCTCAGATGCCACCTGGAGCATAACGATGGTCAAGCTCGATCCGGGCACCCAGAATATCTACCTCGAAGGCCTGAAATCGACCTGGGTTGCGGCCAACGAAGTGGCCAAGTCTCTTGGGCATGTAGAAGACTATTCGATCTATGCCAACCAGGCGGTCGCTGCAGGCGCCTTCGATCTGCTGCTGGTGATCAAGTTTCCGAGCACGGAAATGACTGGCCCGAGTCGTGAACGATACAACACGTTCATGGAAGCATGGGGCAAGGAGAATCAGGAAGCAAGCAACGAAAAGGTTCTCGAACTGTACAACGAAATCCGTGAAATCCAGGGCGAATACATGCTCCGGGAAATCACGATCAAGTAAACCAGGGAACCTCTGAATGGCCCTGCGTGGGCGCCGTCGCGCCCACGCAGGGTTGTTCAGAGGGTCCCTAGCCGTCCACTACGCTGCAAGGGCGGTGTCTCTTGCAGCGTAGCTGGATTCCCTTAGAGCAAAGATGCAAGGAGAACTGCCATGTATCGCTCAGCTCTTGTGCGAGCAGTCGCAGGCAGGACGGTAGACAGTCAGCTGGCCTCATGCCCGTTCACCGGAGAGGAGCCATGAGCACGACGGCCTCGAGCCTGGACCACCGGATGGGTGGCCGCGTTCCGGCTAGCGCGTTGGTCCGCTTCGTCGATCGATGGATCTTCGTGCTGATGGCGGCGTGGTTCGTCGTAATCACGCTCACCGGGTTCATTCCTACTTCCCTGGAGAAGATCGCCGCCAGCCAGGCCGGTATGCGGCCACCCTTCCCCTTCATGCTGCATGCGCACGCCGTACTGATGGGTGCATTTATTTTGCTGCTTCTGGCCCAGGCCATTCTGGTAGCAACCGGCAGGCAGCAGCATCACCAGAAGCTTGGCATGGCCGGCATCGTGATCGCCCCCGCTCTGGTGGTGGTGGGTTGTCTTC
>MDTD01074258.1_pt1 | contig 10548 bp, 9 predicted proteins | sample 811221 | NCBI WGS metagenome assembly MDTD01 (sample SAMN05326646, study PRJNA326480) | marine metagenome | isolation source: seawater | place: Pacific Ocean: South West | collected 2011
GCACTGCGAATCGTCTTACATCATTCTTCTCTACCGTACTCCCCATAGCACATAAGTTGCCTGATTACGGAGAGACAGAGTTAAAAAACATGTGGTTCGATTGTATTGATACAAGCTAGGAATACCCTAATGATAGATTTTAGAACTAAAGACCTCAAAGGGGATCTGTTCGGCGGCCTTACGGCCGGTATCGTTGCGTTACCATTAGCTCTAGCTTTCGGTGAGGCTTCGGGTGCTGGCCCAATTGCAGGGCTGTATGGAGCGATTTTTGTCGGCTTTTTCGCCTCTTTGTTTGGCGGAACTGGCTCTCAGGTGACTGGACCTACCGGACCCATGGTCGTGGTCTTTGCAGGTGTCTATGCGGCGCTTGACGGCAACCCCTCGCTGGTATTTACAACGGTCGTTTTGGCTGGAGCCATTCAAATTGCCTTTGGCGTTTTCAGGCTCGGACAATTCATCAGGCTTGTCCCATACCCGGTTATCTCCGGATTCATGAGCGGTATCGGCTGCATCATCATTGCACTACAGACCTCGCTTCTACTCGGTCATGAACCAGAAGAAGGCGGCACCATTGGTGCGCTCAAAGAAATCCCTCGCGCCGTGGCTGATCCGAACTTTGTAGCGCTTATTCTCGGGGTGTTGACGTTGCTTATTGCCTTTAAATGGCCCTCGCGGCTTGCAAAAGTAGTACCGCCACCGCTAGCGGCTCTCATTATTGGCACGCTAACTAGTTTGTTTCTAACAGGCGCTCCGACTCTGGGCGACATTCCCACGGGATTACCCAGTTTCATCATGCCAAGCTTGAATCAGGAAACAATGCTGATTGTGTTCCAAGCGGCTGTTACGTTGGCGCTGCTTGGGTCGATCGATAGCCTTCTTACGTCGTTAGTGGCAGACAATATGACGCGCACCCGTCACAATTCAAACCGAGAGCTCGTCGGACAGGGCATCGGTAATGTGGTAGCGGGCATGTTCGGAGGTATTGCGAGCGCCGGTGCAACTATGCGAACAATGATCAATATTCGAACTGGTGGCACCACGAAGATTTCTGGAATGTTTCACAGTCTATTCTTGCTGGCTATAGTTATAGTCTTGGCTCCTCTAGCAGAAAAGATCCCTCACACCGTTCTGGCAGGAATCCTTATAAAAACAGGTTGGGACATCATTGATCGCGCTTATATTCTCAAGGCTCATCGAGGCCCGCGTTGGGATCTTGCGCTTATGCTGCTGGTTTTGACGTTGACCGTCTTTGTCGATCTGATCCAAGCTGTTGGAGCTGGTGTCGTGCTCGCCTCTCTCGCCTTTGTTAAGCAGATCGCTGACGAGCAATTAAAGTCTTTACGGGACATCGCTAATGAGGATTTGTCTGTAAACTTTTCTGAGGAAGAGGCGAAGTTAATAGCTGACGCGCGCTCGCGTATCAACGTATTCGGCTTCGGTGGGCCACTAAGCTTTGGAGCGGCCGCGGATTTTAGCTATCAAATACGAGAGAAATCAAAAGGCCACAGTCAGGTAATGATCTTAGATTTTTCGCAAGTACCCTCCTTAGATCTTTCGGCAGCGCGCGCAGTAGAAACGATTACGGAAGACGGAAAAGTCTCTGGCAAACTGGTCTTTATTTCAGGAATGACTGATAAGATTCGTAAAATGTTGACGGATTTGATGGGAGAAATAGTGCCTCCGGAACACTATTTTGACTCACGTCGCGAGGCTATTTTTGCCGCAGTCGAATTTGTGGAGAGCATAAAAGCAGAAACGCCCAAAGAGGCGATTGCGAAGCCTTCGCCCATCTGATTCATTTAGTCACTTGAGAGACTCTATTCGCATGTGATCTAAATCGCATGAAACCGGAAGAGAAGAAATAAGCAATGGGTTACGCTTTTTTTCTGATTCAACTACTACCTAAGGTTTGACTCTGCTGGCTTATATTATCGAAGTTTGCTCGGCTCCCTCCGCGGAATATCAGCATAGGGACAGATATCCGATTTTCACAGTGACCCAAATGCGATAATTGCAGAATCGCTAAACTGACTGATGACCTGCAGATTGCTGATTGTTCTCAGAAAATCAATGACCAAAAGCCTGATGTCCAATAGCCAATCGCACCCCGGGTCTGGCTATTTCCGCTGGATCGAAGCAACGCTTGGATAAGCGGTCATTGACAATAAAAGCTCTCACAAGTTTGATGACTGACTTTTTATTTCTCGGGGCGGCATACGAACCTGATCATGGCTTTTGAAACACTGAAACTTTAACATTGTTATCGTGTTAACGGATTTGAGTTAACAAGACTGGCACGAAATTGAGTTTTGGCCGACCTTGTTGGAGAGAAGTCGATGCGGATAAAAACAGCTGTACAACATCAGCTCACAGCACGTCCCTGGTGGATGCAACTGCTGCTGGCATTTTGCATTTTCATGACATTTGTTTATCTGCCTTGGGATGTTCTGATAAAGCCGTTGCAAAAAGATCAGGAGGTTTGGTTTGGCGTAGTTTTTACTGGCTGGTTCGCCAAGCTGGGAGGCTTGCTGCACTGGTTGGTCTATGGCGCAGCAACATATGGTTATCTGAAGATGAAAAGCTGGATGCACCCATGGTCCCTGATTTATCTTCTTCAGGTTGCATTCGGGATGTTTGTTTGGAGTCTTATTCAAGAGCGTGACGGCGTCCCGGCGGAAGGCTTTTTTGTCGCGAGCCTTTTTTTACTCCTCGCCCATTTTAGCTGGCGAGAACGAGGCAGGTTCATTGGATAAAATGGAGTCACAAATGTACGAGAGACCTATTTTTTCGGCGTTTCGGAGGGTTCCACTTGCCGTCATCACATGCCTGGCTCTTCAGTTCTGTACTCCGGTTGAGCACAGTGAGTCGAATGTGGAATTCACGACTGAGTTCCCCACCGTTTTGGAAGAAAGTTCTGCGCTGGCCTTTGAGGATGATTTGGTCTGGACGCTTAACGACAGCGGCAACAAGGCCGTCTTGTACGCCGTGTCCCTGCAAGGACAGGTAGTGGCTGAGGTGCCCATTCGCAATGCTCGTAATATCGATTGGGAGTCACTTGCGCAGGACAAGTCGCATTTTTTTGTGGCCGACACCGGGAATAATCTGAACAGCAGAGATAGTTTTAGAATCTATCGCATACCAAAGCCTCGATTGGATTCAAAAGACATCACTGCAGAGCTGATCTCGATAAGATATGCAGGATACGAGTCGGGCAACATGGCTTCCCATAATTTTGATGCCGAAGCGTTAGCGGTTCGTGGCGCTGAGCTATGGTTGTTCTCGAAAAATCGCGGTAATGGCAATTCAGATCTCTATCGATTACCTAAGTTGCCAGGAAATTATCTGATTGAGTCTACTCAATCCCTGCCGACACAATCTTTAGTAACAGCTGCAGACATTCATCCAGAGACTTCTGAACTGGTGTTAGTCAGCAGTCGACGGGAAGGTTCCGGCTTTCAATCTCTGATCTGGTTTGCTCCGACAACTGACGAAGGAGTCGATTGGGATCGGCATCAAAGTGCTGAAATATTGCCCTCAGATCAGTGGGAAGCCGTCGTGTGGCTCGATGAGACTGAAGTATTGCTCAGTCACGAGAGTAACGCCCGTGGGTTCGCGGGTCTTGGTCGGTTTAAGAAGCGCTTGGCGAACCAGGCTCGAACAGACTAGTGGTTGAAATCTAAAGTGCTGATTGTTCGGAATGATCAACTGTGCTTCCGTTTTGCCAGGCAGCCACCAGACATCCGGTCACAATCATAGAGGTGCCCAGCAATGTCGTGAGGGTAATGGCTTCAGAGAAAAAAGCCCAGCCGAGCAGTGCGGCCCAGGCAAACGCCGAATACTCAACGGGAAGCAAGGTACTTGCTGGCGCGCGGGCATACGCCCAGGACATAATTAGTAGTGAGAAGAGGCCAAGTATTGAAGCGGCAAAAAGCTGCGGGGCAATTGTTATCGATGGAACTTCCGCAAGGATCGGGGCCAGCGCACCAAAGACGAGTATGATCGTTAAGTTTTGAAAAAAACCGATTTCAACGGGTGTCGCCAACAGCGCCTGCTGCCTTTGCAGGATGAGGTTGTATGCATACAAGATTGCCGAGCAAAGAACAGCTAAAATTCCTTGCCCTAGTTCGAGACTGTAGTCTCCGTTCAGCCGACCGCCGGCAACTATCCCGGCACCAAAAAGAGCAATAACTGATGCGAAAACCGTTCGACGATCGATTTGCTCGTGCAGAATCAACGCGGACAAGAAAAGTGCGATCAAGGGCGCAATGAACGATAAACCAATTGCTTCAGCTACCGGTAAAAATTTTAAACCCCAGAAAAAGAGAAAAGCCATAAGAGACACTATAAAGCCGCGCCACACATGCAGTTTTAGAACACTTCGTGATGGCCAGGTTGATTTCTGCCAGCAATACAATCCACCTGCAAGTGCAATCGTTATCAAGCTGCGCCAGAATATGGCGTTGAAGGCGCCGATTTGCAGTGCCAGTCCCTTCATGGTTACGTCCATACCAGAATAAGTTGCGATACCGACTGCTGCAGCAGCGAACGCGGAAATTAGGGATTTAGGTTGGTGCTGCACGGATGCTTGGTGTTATTACGCGAGTCAGCTTCGAAGAATACCCCAAACTATGGCAATGAACGAGAGCCGGAGATCTAGCCTCGCTAGTTCGAGTTCGCGTCGTATTCTGCAGTCTTGGAGGCGCTTGGCCTTAGGTTGTGTCCGTTGTGAAAGGCCTGGTCCTTCCGTCCACGATTCCGAATTGGCCGATCAAAATATCGGTTACCGTTGGCTGGATCAGGTTTGTGTCGACCAAGGGCACCCTGCTTTTTAACCAAGAACGCCTTTGTTCTGGCAGGGCTCGTGCTTTGGCTCAAGTCAGATAAGGTTTATGTTACGCGGATTTTGTTCAACCATTCCATTATCCTACGTATGTGGCCTGCTATAGTTATTTAAGCGACGCTGGGCATGCTTTTGAGAAACAGACTAAATTTTGATTACTGTTTCTCACGATTCATGATCCGATTCTTTGGTAAATATGCTAGATTCTAGGGAATTGACCTAGGCCAGTTAACACACGCTTCAAGCGAGGCTGATTTTGGGACAAATAGTGCGTATTTTTTCGGTTTGCCTAGTCTGTTGTAGTTATGCATTTTCACAAACAAATATCAGTGGCGTTTGGCTTCTGAAAGGGCCGGGGACAGAAAGCGCGATTCAGCTTACGCCGTTGGGCGAACGAATTCGCTCGGAATATGATCTACTGTTGGATGACCCCAGCCTTTCTTGCACGCCGGCCAGTGCCTCAAGGGTTTGGGCTAATCCAAATTCTCGGATCAAAATTTCCGAGCAGCAGGACGCGATTGAGATCAGCTACGAATTTTTTGACTTGCGCCGCCGTATTACTGTAGGCGATAACTCTGTCTTGTTGGATTTGCCGAGCACTAGAAACCTGTCTGGTAAGCTGTTTCCGGAGATGGGCTCATCCGTCGCCTTTTATGAGGGTTCTCGATTGGTTATAGAGTCGCGCAATCATGCTCCTGGTTATATCCGGACTTCGAGAGGAATACCCCAATCGCCCAACACTATCGCGGTTGAAGAGCTTGAGGTTAAAAATGGCGAGCTTCATATAACGCATACCTATAGTGACGATTCGATATTCGAAGTGCCTCTGGTGCTGGAATATTCGTTTCGCAGAATTGAGGCTGAGAACGTAGATATCTATTCTTGCACGGATGCTGATTATGATTGGTTTCTTGAGCTGAATAACGCTACGTATGACAAGAGAGACAGCGGATAAAAGACTTTGCCGTGAAAGAAAGAAATCTTCTGATGGCCGCGATTGGGTTAGGGCTGTACCTGCCCATGATTCTCGAAGCCCATCATTCCACCAATGCCAATTTTACCGAGGATATTGTCTCTGTAGAAGGAACGGTTGAGCGCGTGCGCTTCGTGAATCCCCACGCATCGCTTTTGATTAAACATGTCGATGCTGAGGGAAAGGAGGTTTTCTGGCTTATCGAGTCCGGTGCGCGAACCACGCTTGAGCGTCAGGGCGTCACATTCGAGCATCTGGAGATCGGGTCAACGGTGACAGCAACCGGACGTAAGGGAAGACGTGACTTCACGATGTATCTTAGGAAAATCACCTATGAAGATGGCACGGAATTTATACCACAACCGGAACTCTTTTAGTGGCCATGCACAAGGATTGTGGGAGACCTATCAATATACGTTTAATCTCACGGTCTGAACCGCTCGTGCGGTTCCATTCTCATGTTTTAATAGCGTTGCAGTGCACTAGGCAACTGGCAGGTAACTCCAATGCGACCACTATCCTAGTAAATGTCCTGACATAAAAATATCTCCTCTGGCTGGAAGACTGCATCGATGATCGGGAATCTCTGGGTTATAAAGATGACGGTAAAACGCGCCTCGAGCTGTGATACACCAAGCTTTGCACCTATTTAGAAAAGCTCGGGCATAATCCGGATAGGTGTCAGCCGCTCCATTGTGTATCCGGACTAGAAGGGCAGGAGCCGGTACAACAATGCTGCGCTGATACCCCCGACAAAGGGACCAACCACAGGCACCCAGGCGTAACTCCAGTTGTTTGACCCTTTGCCGTCGATTGGCAGCATGGAATGCGCTATCCGTGGCCCTAGGTCTCTGGCGGGATTGATCGCGTAGCCGGTAGTTCCTCCCATGCCTAGTCCAATCCCGAGAACAAGAAGCCCGACGGGGAGTGCATCCAAAGCGCCCAGACCCACATCAGGAACGGCGATGTAAAGCACACCCAAGACCAGCACAAAGGTCGCGATGATTTCACACAGCAGATTGATCGGCGTATTTGGGATGGCAGGCGCAGTACTGAAAACTCCAAGTTTTGTCGCCGGGTCTTCGGTGGCATTGAAATGGTCCTTGAACTGCAGCCAGCAGCACACCGCCCCGAGAAATGCACCGACCATCTGAGCGGTAACATAGGCAGGCACCAATGCCCACGAAAAACCTCCTGCCGCAGCCAGCCCAATAGTCACCGCAGGATTAAGGTGAGCTCCACTGACGTCTGCAGTTATAAACACCGCTATGAATACAGCTATTCCCCAGCCCCAAGCGATCACTATCCACCCGCTCTCATGGCCTGTCGTTCCAGTTAAGGAGACATTGGCGTTAACGCTGTGTCCCACCAGGACTAGTATAAAAGTGCCGAGGATCTCCCCGAGAAATGCTTCCATAGCAGCTGCCTGTTCAGTGTGTGTGCTCGGGTTTTTTCTGCGGGTGAGTATGCCTTAAAGACGGCCCCCGCAGTTTCGAAAATTACCTTTTTAGAAACCAGGTACTATAGGCAAAAATCATTCCAGCCGCCACTTTCTGCATTTCGATAGGCATCAATGACTGTGGGTCGCAGTTGGCTTTTTAATCGGGGCCTGGAGGCTTAATTTTGAAGTGCGGGTAGTATTTAAGCTGTTCTTTGTGGCGCATGCGGATGCAAGGCTGGACAACTGCCCTTTGGGCCGCTAGGTTGAGGGAAAAATAAATCGCGTTAACCCCTCGGGTCGACGCAGAAAAAGTTCCCTCTGGGATAAACAAGCAGCACTGAGAGAGACTAAAATCCATGAAATTCGATTTTGACACTATGACCGCGATGAACAAGCATGTTGGACGCAGGGAATTGCTGAAGTTTTTAGCTGCCAGCCCGTTACTCACAAGTTATTCTGCATTCGCTCAGGAGGCCGAGGAAGTGCTGGGTGAGCGCTTGCTGGACCCATCGGAGGTCATAAACGTATTCGAAATGGAAGCGGTTGCGCGAAAGAAAATACCGCCCGCACATCTCGGTTACCTGAATACGGGCGTCGACAGTGATAATACACTGAGAGCCAATCGAGATGGGTTTACCCGATTTCAAATTAAACCCCGGCGACTTGTGGATGTGAGTGCGACTGACACTCGGGTCAACATCCTTGGCACTTCAGCGAGTTCACCGATCTTTCTCTGCCCTGTTGGCAGTCAAGGGGCTTATCATCCCGAGGCTGAACTGGGTACTGCAAGGGCGGCGGCCGCAAAAGAGCATCATATGGTCCTGTCAACTCAATCTTCGACTGCTGTGGAGGCTGTTGCCGAAGCAAAGGGCGCGCCTATTTGGCATCAGCTTTATCCGACCGACCGCTGGGAATATACGGTTGCTATGCTACAGCGCGCTGAAGCCGCTGGATGCACTGCGGTTTGTTTAACGATTGACTTGCCTGGCGGACGCAACACGGAAACCCAGTCAATACTGATGCGAGAAGATGACAGGACCTGTTCAAACTGTCACACAGGGCAAGCTAAGCCAATGTTCGATGGGCTGGATATGCGCGGCGTAGGCCTGAACAACCCAGCTTTGACTTGGGATGTAATCGGTCGCATGAAAGATGTCACCTCCATGAATGTGATTATCAAGGGAATCGAGGTTGCGCCAGATGCAGCCCTCGCGGTGCAGCATGGCGCTGATGGCATTTGGGTCTCTAACCATGGCGGGCGAGCGACAGAGACTGAGCGGGGCACGATCGAATGTTTGCCCGAAATTGTCGCAACCGTGAATGGCCGAGTACCTGTGATAGTCGACAGTGGATTTCGTCGGGGCACCGACATCTACAAAGCGCTGGCTCTTGGAGCTTCAGCGGTCGGGGTCGGTAGACCCTACTGCTGGGGTCTGGGCGCATTTGGTCAAGCCGGTGTCGAACGAGTGTTGGACCTTCTGAACCGTGAGTTGCTGATAACAATGCGGGGAAGTGGCACGCCGACCATAGCATCCATCAGCTCTGACTACGTTCATGATGCCGGCTACCGAGTTCCCCGAGGGAAACTGGGCCGCGAGCTGATTTAGTCGCAGCAGATTTTGGATTCTTGTTTTTGGAGTTACGCGTGCAAAAAGCGTTGTTAGGGCTGTTATCAGCAGTTTTCTGCTCCTTCGTCTGCGCCCAGGTGAACGATCAATGGAAAATCATTCATGCTGGTTCCCTGCTAGCTGATGCGAGAGAGGGGGCGCGAACAGAGCAGAGCATCATTGTCCGAAATAACTTTATCGTCGATGTGCGTGATGGCTATGTCGAACCCAGCGAAGTCAGCGGGGCATCAAACGCCAAACTGATCGACTTGAGTAGCCAGTTCGTTTTGCCTGGGCTGATTGATTCCCACACCCACATATTGAGCCAGCAGGAGTCCAACTCTCGGGAAATTCGCGTAACTCGCAGCGACGAATTGAGCACGCTGATGGGTTATGAGTTCGGGATGCGCACACTCCGCGCCGGTTTCACTACGATTCGAAACGTAGGGGGCGCGAGGAACGCCATCTTTGCTCTACGTGATGCAATAAATCAGGGTATCGTAATAGGGCCACGCATCAAAGCAGCAGGTCAGGTAATCACGCCAACCGGTGGTCATGGTGATGGTGGCGGTTTCCGCGATGACATATTTCTGCATCCGCATACCGGAGTTTGTGATGGCGTGACAGAGTGCCGAAAAGCTGTCCGGACACAGGTGAAGTTCGGTGCTGATCACATTAAATACGTCGCTACTGGAGGAGTGCTAAGTCTGACAGCCACCGGTACTGAACAGCAGTTCACGAATGAAGAACAAACAGCTTTGGTTCAGGCAGCCCACGCGATGGGACGAAAGGTGGCGGCCCATGCGCACGGAAAAGCTGGCATAATGTCAGCGTTGCTGGCCGGCGTGGACTCTATTGAGCATGGCTCCTATCTCGATGAGGAAGTCGCCAATCTGTTTGTGCGAACTGGCGCTTATTTGGTTCCTACTCTGATAGCAGGTTATACGGTTGAAAGGATTGCCACTGAGCAACCGCAGTTTTTTATCCCTGCAGTCAGGCAAAAGGCTCTTGAAGTTGGCCCTATCATGCGCAATGCCTTGAGGATCGCTCATGAGCGAGGGGTAAAAATTGCCTATGGCACTGATGCAGGCGTTAATGATCACGGTACAAATGCCTATGAGGCGGTCTTGATGGCTGAAGCCGGCATGCCCGCAAGAGAAATCCTGATTGCCGCAACAATTAATGCAGCCGACCTGATGAGTCTAACTGCAGTGACGGGCACAATTGAAGCGGGAAAGGATGCGGATATCATTGCGGTTAGAGGCAATCCGCTGGAGGATATCTCGGCTTTGATGCAGCCGACGTTTGTGATGGCTCGCGGCAATGAGATCAACTTGGCGGTTCCGCCGTTGGACCTTTTCCCTTGGCCAGATCTTTGAACCTTCGCTTCATTGGAGAGTCTCCCGGAGTCTTCAAGCTGACTTTAGAGACTTGTTGTTTTCGATATACCCAGGCCGACCTGAAATATTTGCGGTAGGCGGGAAAGCGGTATTTTACTTTTTTGCAATCGATCAATGATCCCTTGAGACACTCGACCGAGAACCATAAAAAATGCGGTATTGTTGTGGTTGTTTCGTCAATTTACAGGCGAAGGCGATAACGAATACTTGGAGCAAGACTATGGAATACGACACCGTTGTGCTTGGTAGACGGAGCATTCGCGGCTATTTACCCAAGCCAGTTCCGA
>MDTD01084239.1_pt1 | contig 10547 bp, 8 predicted proteins | sample 811221 | NCBI WGS metagenome assembly MDTD01 (sample SAMN05326646, study PRJNA326480) | marine metagenome | isolation source: seawater | place: Pacific Ocean: South West | collected 2011
AAAGAAATTAAAAAAGCTAAGGTATTAGGATTGATATAATGGAAATAATTTTAGTTGAAAATATATCTAAATTAGGAAAAATCGGTGATAAAGTTGAAGTAAAAAACGGTTATGCACGTAATTATCTACTTCCTCAAGGTAAAGCATTAAGGCTTAATAAAGAAAATCTAGATTACGTTAATAAAAAAAAAGATGAGCTTAATAAAAAAAACAATGCACAAAAAAAAGAATTTAAAATGATTGCAGAAAAAGTTAACAATAAAACACTCACTTTTTTTAAAGAGTCAAAAGAAAATGGAGATTTATACGGAAGTATTAAACCTAAAGAGATTTCTCTAGCTTTTGAAAAAGATTTGAAAGTTAATAATGTTAAACCCTCAAATATTATTTTAAAAAAAGATATAAATAAAATTGGTTCATATACAATTGACATAAATCTATTTGCTGAAGTTTCAGCTAAAGTAAAATTAATAGTAAAAAAGACCGAGACAAAATAAAATTTTCCTACTTTTCCACAGGCAAAAAAAAAAGTGAGTAACTTTCAATTTTATCTTTTTCTTTAATTCATTTAAATTTCGATTGTGGAAAAAACTAATTTAACAATTGCTAAAAATAATACGTTTAATCAGCCAAGTAACATTGAGGCTGAGCAGTCCTTATTAGGTTCTGTGTTAGTTAATAATGAAATTATTGACGAAATATCAAGTATTATAAATTATGAAAAATTTTTCGATCCAGCTCATAAAAAAATTTATAGAATAATCGAAACTTTAAATAACAAAGGTATGATCGCAAATCCAATTACAATTAAAAATTTTTTTGAAAATGATAAAGAGTCATCTCTAAACGATGTTGGCGGATCTGAGTATTTGGTAAAATTAACCAGATTCTCTGCCTCTACAAGACAGGCAATTGAATACTCAAAGATAATTCACGAAAACTTCGTTAAAAGAGAATTATTAAGAATTTCAGAGGAAATTACATTAAACTCGACTGATCAAAATCTGGAAAAATCTGCTGAGAACATAATAGAAGATGCTGAGAGATTATTATTCGACTTGGCAGAAAGAGGTTCTTTCTCTCAATCATTTATAAAATTTAATCAAGCAGTGGAAAAAAGTATTGAGATGGCAACTGCAGCAATGCAAAGTGGTCAAGGTCTTGTTGGAGTGCCGACTGGCTTAACAGATTTAGATGAAAAACTTGGTGGTTTACATAAATCCGATTTAATAATAATTGCTGGAAGACCTTCGATGGGAAAAACTTCTTTAGCAACTAATATTGCGTACCATGCAGCAAGATCAATTGAAAAAAATAAAAAAAAGGCTTCGGTGGCTTTTTTTTCATTAGAAATGTCATCTGAACAATTATCCACTCGTATACTATCTGAACAATCCAGAATTACATCTAATGATATTAGAAGAGGAAAAGCAACAGATGAGCAAGTTAATAAATATATAGAAGTTTCTAGAAATATTTACGATCTACCTTTGTATATTGACGAGACGCCTGCTATTACTATTGCTACACTAAGTAATCGTGCAAGAAGAATAAAAAGATTATTTGGACTTGATCTGATTGTTGTAGATTACATCCAACTAATGAGAGCAAGCTCTATAAAATTTGAGGGTCGAGTTCAAGAAATTTCAGAAATAACTCAGGGCTTGAAAGCGCTTGCAAAAGAATTAAGTGTTCCTGTATTAGCGTTATCTCAATTATCGAGAGCAGTAGAACAAAGAGATGACAAAATACCACAATTATCAGATCTTAGAGAGTCAGGATCAATTGAACAAGATGCTGATGTAGTTATGTTCGTTTATCGTGAAGAATATTATTTAGAAAAAAAACAACCAAAATTAGGATCAATTGAGCACGCAGAATGGCAAACAAAAATGGAAGAGATTAATGGATTGGCTGAGATTATTATAGGCAAACAAAGACATGGCCCCACTGGTAATGTACAAGTTGAATTTGAAGGCATGTTCACAAGATTTAAGGATCGTAGTAAAAATTAACCTTTTAGATTAAATAATGTAATATATACCTTATAAGGTATATGTTATTAAAAATTTATAAACTTTTTGTAATAAATTTATCAAAAATTACTTTAGGCTTAATTTTAGGTCTCGTAATTACATCGCTTTATTTTTCAAAAAATTTTAATATGGACGCTTCTTCTGATGCTTTATTGCTAGAAGGTGACAAAGATCTAAAATACCTCAGAGAAATTAATGAAAGATACGGTGCTAAAGAATTCTTGTTTTTAACTTACACGCCTGCCACCGATTTTTCTGATGAAGAAACAATAATAAATGTTCAATTACTAAAGTCAAAAATTGAAAAACTTACGTGGGTTGATAATGTAATAACAATAATTGATGTGCCTTTATTAAAAAGTTCAGATGAACCTTTAATGGAACGGCTTAAAAATTATAAAACATTAGCGCATCCAGAAATTGATAAAAAAAGAGGATTTAAAGAAATCATAGAAAGTCCTATTTACAAAAATTACGTTGTTAGTGAAGATGGAAAAACCTCTGGAATAGTAGTTTATTTAAAAAAAGATGAAAAACTAAATGATTTCATCAAAGTTAAGCAAGAATATTTTGACGAATTTTCGAAACGAAAGCCAAGTGAGAATGAGAAAGAAAAATACAAAATTTTTTTAAAAGATTATGAAGAATATAAAAATTTATATAACAAAAGAAATCATCAAAATATTAGTGAAATCAGAAACTTGATTGGTAAATACGGTGATAATGCAAATATTCATCTAGGAGGAATTCCAATGATTGCGGATGATATGATGTCTTTTATAAAAAGTGATATTTTAGTTTTTGGTTTTGCTGTTTTCATTTTTATTTTATTAACTCTTTGGGTAATTTTTAAAAATGTAAAATGGGTAATCATGCCTTTGCTAGGGTGCTCTGTTTCAGTCATTATCATGATTGGTTTTTTAGGTTTTGTTGGATGGAAAGTTACAGTAATTTCATCAAATTTCATTGCGTTAATGTTAATTTTAAATATGGCAATGAATATTCATTTAACAGTAAGATTTTTACAACTTAAAAAGGATCTTGTTAGTATTCCAAAAGAGGAAGTTATAATTGAAACTAGTAAAAAAATGTTCTTACCTATTCTTTATACTGTTTTAACAACAATTTGTGCATTTTTATCTTTGATCTTTAGTGGCATCAAGCCAATTATAGATTTTGGATGGATGATGACTATAGGTCTTTTAATTTCAATGTCTGTAACTTTTTTTCTTTTACCCTGTTTGTTAAATATATTAACAAGTGAAAATGAAATTAATTTAAAAGATACTACAAAATCAATTATAACTTCCTCTTTATCTAATTTTACAAAAAACAACACTGTAATAATTTTTAGTTTTGCAATTCTAATATTAATTTTAAGTATAAGAGGAATAGTAAAACTTGAAGTAGAAAACAGTTTTATAAATTATTTCGATAAAAATACTGAAATATATAAAGGTATGAAAAAAATAGATGATGAATTGGGTGGCACAACACCATTAGACATAATAATTAAATTCCCAATTAAAAAAACCAATAAAAATGAAGATGACGATGAATTTTCCGAATGGGAAGAGGAAGATAAGAAAAATGACGATAAAGCTACCTACTGGTTTACAAGAAATAAGATTGATAAAATATTAAAAGTACATAATTATTTAGAAAATCAACCTGAAATAGGTAAAGTTCTATCATTTGGATCGATTATAAATGTTGCTGAAGATTTAAATGGTAAAGAATTGCAAAGCTTAGAAATTGCAGTTTTATACAGTAAAATTCCAGATGAGATTAAAAAGGAGATCATCTCTCCTTATATTTCTGTAGAAAATGATGAGGCAAGATTAAGTGTTAGAATTAAAGATTCTTTAGATTCTTTAAAAAGAAATGAATTAATTAAAAGACTGAATAATGAAATAGAAACAAAATTAAATCTAAATAAAGAGGAATTTAGGTTAACTGGTGTTCTAATTTTATTCAATAACTTATTACAAAGTCTTTTTAAATCTCAAATATTAACTTTAGGTATTGTGATGATGGGTATCTCTTTTATGTTTTTTGTTCTTTTTAGAAACATAACAATTTCAGCCATTGGTGTGGTTCCAAATTTTTTAGCAGCTTTTTTTATTTTGGGTATTATTGGTTTGCTTGAAATACCACTTGATATGATGACAATAACTATAGCGGCTATAACTATTGGTATAGCTGTTGATAACAGCATACATTATATTTATAGGTTTCGAGAAGAGTTTAGTAATCTAAAAAATTACAATGCCACATTGGAAAAATGTCATAGCACTGTTGGAATTGCAATTTTGAATACATCCATAACAATAATTTTTGGCTTTTCAATATTAGTATTATCTAAATTTATACCGACAATTTATTTTGGGGTTTTTACTGGTATTGCAATGCTTTTAGCTTTAGTTTCTGTTTTAACTTTACTTCCAAAATTAATTTTAATTTTTAAACCTTTTGGTAAAGAAACAGCTTAATATGAAAGTTTTTATAAAAGATTTTTTTAATACAATTTCTATTTTTGATTTAATTTTTATTTTAATAATGGTTTATATGATTATTCAATGTACAATTAAGGGATTCACATTAAGTCTAATATCTTTTATGAAATGGATACTTGCATTAGTTTTAACAATTTACCTTGTTCCTAAATTTCAACCCTGGGTTTCAGATTACATAGACTCTCCATTTATAAACAATGTTGGTTTAGGTATTTTAATTTTTTTAGTTTCATTATTTCTTACTGTAATGATTGGTAAAGTTTTTAGAAGTTCCATGAAATGGACTGGCTTTGGTCCAATGGACAAAACATTTGGTTTATTTTTTGGTTTTTTTAAAGGATATGTTGTTTCAGTTTGTATATTCACAGCTGTCAATTGGTTTTATCCTTTTAATAATTGGGATATAGATGTAAATAAAGCTATATCATTTAATCTAATTAAGAATGGAAGTTTAATATTAGTTGATGAGTTTCCAAGATACGAGGATTTAGAAAATACAAAGGAAAAAATTGATAAAATTTAATTTTGATAAACCCCGAGAAGAATGCGGTATTTTTGGGATTTCTAATTTTCAAGACGCAACTGCACTGGTTGCTTTAGGTTTGCACGCTCTTCAACATCGTGGCCAGGAGGGATGTGGAATTGTGTCATTTGATGGGAAAAATTTTCACTCAGAAAAAAGACAAGGATTAGTTGGAGATCATTTTACAAAAAGTGATGTAATTAAAAAGTTACCTGGAAATTCTGCAATCGGTCACAATAGATATTCTACAACAGGTGAAACGTCTATAAGAAATATTCAGCCTTTTTTTGCTGATCTACATTCTGGTGGATTAAGTATTGCACACAATGGAAACCTTACTAACGCCATTTCTTTAAGAGACAGTTTAGTAAAAGATGGTGCAATTTTTAGAACTACAACTGACACAGAGACTATTGTACAACTTATCGCAAAATCTAAGAGGGATAAAATAATTGATAAAATTATAGATGCTTTATTTCAAATACAGGGAGGATACTCACTGGTAATAATGACTAACAAAAAACTTATAGGAGTAAGAGATCCTTTTGGAATAAGGCCATTAGTTATTGGTAAATTAAAAGACTCCTTCATTTTTGCTTCTGAAACCTGTGCACTAGACATTATAGGTGCTAGTTTTGTAAGAGAAGTTGATAATGGTGAAGTAGTATTTATAGAAGATAAAAAATTAAGGTCCATAAAACCTTTTCCAAAACAAAAACCTAGACCGTGTATCTTTGAATATATCTATTTTGCAAGACCTGATAGCTTAATTGATGGTAAATGTGCATATGAATTCAGAAAAAATTTTGGTGTTCAGCTTGCAAAAGAAAATGATATTAATGCTGACATTGTTGTCCCTGTTCCAGACTCTGGAGTGCCTGCAGCAGTAGGCTTTTCAGAGCAGTCAAAAATAAGATTTGAATTTGGATTAATAAGAAATCACTATGTAGGTAGGACATTTATTGAACCCTCTCAAAAAATAAGAAGTTTAGGGGTAAAGTTGAAATTAAGCACCTCAAAGAGTGTCGTGAAAGATAAATCCATTTTATTAATAGATGACTCTATTGTGAGAGGAACAACTTGCTCTAAAATAGTCAAAATGCTTTATGATGCAGGAGCAAAAGAAGTTCATGTAAGAATTGCGTGTCCTGAAATTAAGTTTCCAGATTTTTATGGCGTTGATATGCCAACTAAAAAAGAATTATTAGCTAATGGAAAAAATTTAGATGAAATGAGGGATTATATTAACGCTAAAAGCTTAAAATTTTTAAGTATTAATGGATTATACAAAGCTCTGGGTAAAGAAAAAAGAAACAATTTATACCCTCAGTTCAGCGACCATTATTTTACTGGTGATTACCCTGTAAAGCCTACTGACGCTCAAAGTCAGCTAAATGTTACTCAACTTTCATTATTAAGTAGCAAATCCAATAATTAATTTATCTCTACTAATCTTTTTTTTGTGTCTAGATAATAAATTTTGTTATTAGCTATTATTGGTTTATTAAATATTCTATAATTTAAATCTTTTATTGAAATAATTTCACTACTTATTGGATCTATCTGAATAATCTTTGATTTTTTTGTCGTAAGGAAAATTTTATTTTCAATTATCTTAATATCAATAATCTCACCAATATTTTTAAATTTAATACTCTCATTCAATAGAATTTTTTTATAATTTTTCGACCAATGTATTTTACCATTTTCGCTATTTAAACAGATTAAATAATCTTTGGTCGTTACTAGAAATATTAAATTTCCTGAAATAATAGGTTTAAAACGTGAGTCTATGTTAGCTGACCAAAGTAAAGATGAATTTTGACTATCTATAACATTAAGCGTACTTTTAGTGCTTATAACAATTTTATTATCGAAAACTGTGAGCGGGTGTGCATAAAAAAGATTTGAAGTTTTATTAGCACCGGCGGGTTTGAAATTTTTGATCCAATTTAATTGGAAATTTGGCATCTTTAAAGAATATAAATTACCATTACTATTTAATAAATATAAATTATCTTCTTGAAGAGCTAAAGAGTTTACATAATTTGTTTGAAATAAACTTTTATCTGTAAAAAAATTTCCTGCTTTCTCTCCATTTTTAGCATTTATTGCAATAAGATTATTATTTTCATTTACTAAAAATAATATTTGATTTTTCAATTTTAAATTTGAAAAAAAAGGAATATTATAGTTTTTAGCCCAAACTAATTTTTTTTTATTTATATCTAAACAATACAAGTATCCTAGATTGTCAGCCACATAAATAAAATTGTTAGATATAAATTTTATTAATTTAAGACTATTTTTTTTTGTTTTTTTATCATAAAAATTAAATCTGAATATCTCATCTTTTTCGTTAATTGAGTAAACAAAAATTGTTCCATTCCGATCATGTAAAATCATATTTTGGTTTTCTAGTAAAATTTCAGGTTCAATTCTAGAATTAATCTTTTTGCTTAGTAGCTTAATATTAAATTCATTATTGAAAGCGAAATTAGTTAATTTATTATTTTGACTTAAAAATTTTTCTGACCAATTTTGATTTATTTTTACTTTATCTAAGAAACCCCTCTTCTCAAAGTGAGGTTTTTTTTCCTTGTTAAACATATCATTTTGAGGAAATACATTTTCTAATTTTTTATTTTTATCAGCTATTTTTGTTTTTGATTTAGTCTCATCATTCCAAATACCTGTTTTGTTATCGAAAGAGCAGGAATTGAAAAGTGAAATTACAATGATAAAAAAAAATATTTTACTCATTTATTGGATTTAAATAGTAATTCTTCGAATTCTTTTGCCTTATTTTTTTCACCAGATATTAAATAAAAATCTCTCATTATTTTTGTTGCGCTGCTTTTCCAAATTGAACTAGAATTTATAATCGGTTTTAGAGTTCTTAGAATAAGCTCTTCTTTTGTAACAGTTTTATCGTATGATTTAAAATCTTCTCTCATCAAAAATAGTGCTTTTTTAATTCTTATTAACTCCTTTTTTTCATTATCAATTCCAGAATTAATTAGTTTGTCAAAAACTAAAATAATATTTTCATCCCTCTCAATCTTATTGTCAATTAAAAGATTTAAAGCTAGAGGAGAATAAAAATCGTGTTTCTTCTCTATAATTTCTAGGAGTTCAATCTTTGCATCTTCTATTTTTTTTAATTCTAATAAAATAATTGTTTTATTAAATTTTTCCGAAATTAAAATATTTTGTTTTTTCTTGTGTTCATCAAAAAAAAATAATCCTAAAATTATAATTATTAAGATTGCGATTATTGAGATTAATATTTTTATGTTTTTTTTTATAAATATTATTAACGAATTTTCTTTTTCTTTATCTAAAGCATCTTCACTCATTTTTAATAACTATTTTGTTTCTTTGGAAATTTATTTTTTATAACATCTTTAGCATATTTTGACACAGCATCTTCTATATCTTTTTTAATATTTGCATATTTTTTTACAAATTTAGGGTAAAATCCACTTAGACCCAATATATCGTCAGTTACTAATATTTGACCGTCACATTCGATTGAGGATCCTATTCCAATTGTAGGTATTTTAAGTAATTTTGTTATTCGCCTCGATGCTGATTTTTTTACACATTCTAAAACTATTGAAAATGCCCCTGCCTTCTCAATTTTCTTAGCTTCATTTTCCATTTTTTTAATTTCGCTTAAGCTTAATCCATAAACTCTAAATTTTTTATTAAATTGAGGTGTAAATCCAACATGTCCCATAACGGGAATACCTAAGCTAACTAACTTTTTTATTACTTTATAATTATTTTTATTACTCTCTATTTTTACCGCATCGCATTTTGTTTTTTTTAGTATGTATTTTGCATTTTTAACTGCATACTTTATGCTGCTATAAGTCCCTTTTGGCATATCAACTACTAACAAAGATCTTTTTATACCTTTAGAAACACTTAGTGCGTGCTCTATCATAGTTTCTATTTTAACTTTATGGGTGTCTTTCATGCCGTAAAGCACGTTAGCAACTGAGTCTCCAACTAGAATAATATCACAATATTTATCAAGAACTTTAGCAAAATTTTTAGAATAAGCGGTTAAACAAACTAATTTTTTTTTATTCTTTTTTTCAATAATTTTTTTTATTTTTTTTTTCATTATTCTAGCTCGATAGTACTTGGCGGTTTAGAGGTTATATCATAAACAACTCTATTTATACCCCTCACTTTATTAATAATTTTATTGGAAATTTCATTTAAAAAATCTTTTGGTAAATTAAAATTTTTAGCTGTCATTCCATCTTCTGATTTTACCGCTCTCAAAAGACATGTATATTCATATGTTCTACTATCTCCCATTACTCCAACAGTTTTTAGGGGTAATAGTGCAGCGTAGGCTTGCCAAATTTTATTGTATAAGTTTTTATCTATAAGTTCATTGATAAATATAAAGTCAGCCTCTTGTAAAATTTTGACTTTTTCTTGAGAAATTTTACCAGGTATTCTTATTGCTAACCCAGGACCAGGAAATGGATGTTTTAAGCTAATTTTTTTGTCTAATCCAAGAGAGTTGCCTAGCAACCTTACCTCGTCTTTGAAAAGTTCCTTTAAAGGTTCTATTAATTTTAAATTCATTTTTTTTGGTAAACCTCCAACATTGTGATGTGATTTAATTTTTGAACTTTTTGCGCCACTAGTAGATTTACTTTCGATAACATCCGGGTAAAGAGTGCCCTGTGCTAAAAATTTTATTTTTTTATTTCTTTTTGCTTCTTTTTCAAAAATTTTAATAAACAAGTTTCCTATAATTTTCCTTTTTTTTTCTGGATTTGATATATTTTTAAGTTTTTTGAAGTAAAGGTTAGATGCTTTTATAATTTTTACATTTAATTTATATTTTTTTTTAAAAATTTTATAAGTTGAATTAAATTCATTTTTGCGCATTAAACCTGTATCTACCATAATACAAATTAATCTTTTTTTAATTGCTTTATTTATAAGTAGCGCTACGACACTGCTATCAACACCGCCGGATAATGCACAAAGAACAAATTTATTCTTTGTTTCTTCTTTAATGTTATTAACTAATCTTTTTACCTCAAAATTAATCTTCCAATTTTTTTTAATTTTGCAAATATCAAAAATAAAATTTTTAATAATTTTTTTTCCGTTTTCTGTGTGTGTGACTTCAGGATGAAATTGTATTCCATATATTTTTTTTTTTTCATTTGAAATAATCGTAAAATTTGAGTCCTTAGTAGATGCTAAGAGTTGAAAATTAGATGGCATTTTAGTGACTGCATCCTGATGACTCATCCATACATTTACATATTTTGTTTTAAAAAAATTTTTGGTAAGAGGCGAATTCTTTTTTTTTTTTAAAATGGAATTTCCAAATTCTCTAGTTTTTTTTAAACTTTTAACTTTTCCGCCTAGATTTTTAGCTATAAGTTGTAATCCAAAACAAATGCCAAGAATAGGAATTTTTTTTTCAAA
>MDTD01113786.1_pt1 | contig 10547 bp, 10 predicted proteins | sample 811221 | NCBI WGS metagenome assembly MDTD01 (sample SAMN05326646, study PRJNA326480) | marine metagenome | isolation source: seawater | place: Pacific Ocean: South West | collected 2011
ATTAACTGCCTCTGGTAAAGAAGTTCATTTAGTCGGAAGAAATGAAAGCCAAACTCAAAGTTTAGCTCAAAAGTTAAATTGTAGTTATACTGTTTCGGATGTTTTGGAAGATAGTTTTGTGGATAAAATTAAGTCAGACATTCAAGATATTAAAGGAGTTGCTTACTGTGTTGGATCAATAGATCTTAAACCATTAAGAATGGTTAATGAAAATGATTTCAACAAATGTATGAAATTAAATCTATATTCTGCTGTGAATTTAATTAAAGGTTTTCAAGAAAGTTTGAAAAAGAACAGGGGTTCAATTGTTTTATTTTCAACGGTAGCTGCCCAAAGAGGATTTACTAATCATTCAATTATTGCTTCAACAAAAGCAGCTGTTGAGGGATTAACAGTTTCTTTAGCTGCTGAATTTGCGCCAGATATTAGAGTTAACTGTATTGCTCCAAGTTTAACAAATTCTAAAATAGCTGAACCAATGTTGAAAAACAAAGCTTTAGCAGACGGTATTGCAAAGGCTCATCCTCTGAAAAGACTTGGAGAAGGAAAAGACTCTGCATCACTTGCAAAATTTTTAATAACTGAAGAAAGTTCATGGATTACAGGGCAAATTATTGCTGTTGATGGTGGAAGATCTAAACTATCTTAAGTTTAATGACAGAATTTGAAAACGCTAAATCATTATTTGATGATGGAGTTGATTTTTACCAAAAAGGCAACTTTGAAAGTGCTAAAATTAGTTTTGAGGATTGTTTAAAAATAGCACCAACAAGTCAACCAACCCTAGAAAATTTATCTAAAACATATATTGAACTTGGAGATTTAAAACAAGCAGAGGAGAAACTTATTTTTTTAATTGGACTCAAAAAAGAGAAAGATAATTTAGCATACAAACTTTTATTTAAAATTTATTCACTACAAAATAATTATACTAAACTTGAAAAATTATCAAAAGAGGCTAATAGTGAAAAAAAATTCAATGAAGAATTTAGTATTAAAGGCTACTTATTCTATCCAAGTTTTTTTAATTCTTTAGAAGATATTAAAAGTATAAGAAAAGAATTTAGCAAAAAAATATCAAACTTATCATCCAATTATACTTTACCTCAATTAGAAATTTCTAAAAACTTAGTCGTACCACCAAATTTTGAGTTGTCATATGATGGAAATGATAATTTAGAAATTTATAAAAATCTTATAAAAGTTTATGAAAAAATATATCCTGAAATTGGACAATTAAAAAATTACAAATTTCCATCGAAAAAAAATGGGAAAATTAAAATTGGTTTTATTTCGGAGTATTTTACTAATCATACAATTATGAAATTGTTTAAAGGTATTATTTACAAGCTCAATAAAAAAAAATTTGAAGTGTATGTTTTTCACTCAGATAAGACTAGGCCAGGATCAAAATTCAGGGAAATAAATGAAAATGTAATTTTATATGATTACGAAAATATTATCTTACCAATTAAGTTTAATGATAAAGTTGATACTATAAGAAGAAAAAATCTAGATTTACTTTTCTATCCTGATGTTCACATGTCTGCTAATCTTTATTATTTAACACTTATAAAATTAGCTAAATATCATATTGCTTCTTGGGGTCATCCTGAAACTACAGGGAATAGCAATATTGATTTTTTCCTATCCTCAAAACTATTAGAATCTGAAGGATATGAAAGAAACTACTCTGAGAAAGTATTAATGACAAATTATTTACCTATGTATTTTTACAAACCAAAAGTTCATTATCAACTTACTAAAGAACAATTATCGAAAACCAATATTTATTTTTGTGGTCAATCTCTAATAAAAATGCATCCAATATTTGATACGGTCATTAACAAAATTTTAAATAAAGATAAAAAAGCAGAGGTAATATTTATAAAAAGTAGAAATAAAAATATTACGAAACAGTTTATAGATAGGTTAAAAAAGAATATTAACAATAACTTTGACCGTATAAAATTTATAGAGCGTCTTGAAACTGAGGAATATATAAACAAATGTGGTTCTGCATCAGTTTTGCTAGATACTTATTGGTTTGGAGCTGGGAATAGTTTTCACGAATCAATGTTTTACGGAACTCCAACCATCACTCTACCAACTAAATACTTGAAAAGTCGGATCGTTACAGGTGCCTACAAACAGATGAAAATTGAAAATGCTCCTATTGCCAATGATATTGAGGAATATGTTGAAAAAAGTGTTGAACATGCAAACTATAATGTGAACAAAGCTTTAGAATTAAAATCTCATTACAAAAATCAAGCAGATAAATATCTTTACGAAAATGAAAATATAATATCGGACATGGAAAATATATTTGAGTCTATTATAAATAAAAACTAATTATTTATTAGATCTTTTGAAACATTCAATAGTATTTTTCAATAAACACGCAATTGTCATCGGTCCAACTCCACCTGGAACAGGTGTTAAAGCTTTAGCTACTTTTGAAACTTCATCAAATGCTACATCACCAACTATTCCTTTTTCAGTTTTGTTTATTCCAACATCTATTACAATTGCATCTTTCTTGACCCAATCACCTTTTACAAGTTCAGGAATTCCAACTGCAGCAACTATAATATCACCTTTTAAACACTCACCTTTTAGATCCGCAGTTTTAGAGTGAGTAATAGTTACAGTACAATTTTCTTTAAGTAAAAGTTGGGTCATAGGTTTACCATTTAAATTTGACCTACCAACCACTACCGCCTTTTTTCCACTTAAATTTGGTTCAATTTTTTTAATTAACAAATAACATCCTAGTGGCGTACAAGGAACTGAACTTTCATATCCAGATGAAAGATTTCCTACATTCATTGGATGAAAACCATCTACATCTTTTTCTGGAGAAATAGACTCAATTACTTTTTGTTTGTTTATATGTTTTGGCAGAGGTAATTGGACGAGAATACCTGAAACAGTATCATCTTTATTAAGCTCATCAATTTTTTCTAACACAGTTTTTTCATCAACCGTATCTGGGTACCGTATTATATCAGACTTAAGACCAACTTCGATGGCAGATTTTTCTTTATTTTTTACATAAATTTTACTTGGTGCAAGTTCCCCAATTAAAATAACAGTTAATCCAGGAACTTTATTGTGTTTTGTTTTTAATTGAGCAACCTCTTTTCTTAACTCTTCTCTTAATTCTGCAGCCGCTTTTTTTCCATCTATTAGTATCATTTTTATAAAATTGGTTTTATGTAATACTCCATACACATTTGAATGATCCATATCAACATAAGTAATATTACTGGAGATATATCAAATGCTCCTAAATTAGGCAGATATCTTCTAATTCTATTTAAGAATGGTTCAGTCATTCTATAAGTAAAATCAAGAATAGAATAAACAAACCTATTACTTGTATTTAAAATGTTAAATGCAATAAGCCAGCTTAAAACGACGTTTGCAATGACTACGTAAGAATAGTATTTTAAAATCGTCATTAAAACTATGTAAATAATTATCATTTCTTCTCTACATAAATTGATTGACTAGGGAATGCAAATGAAGCTTCATTATTTTCGACAATCTGTTTAATTTGAATAGCCAATCTTTCTTTTACAGCTAACCATTCATCCCAATCATCCGTTTTAGTGAAACAACGTACATACATATCGATTGAACTTTCTGCAAAACTATCAACTCTTACCGCATATCCAAGTTCTGGTTTAAAATCTTCATTTGTTTTAATATAATTTTCAATTTCATTTCTTACTGTTTTAAGCTGATCTATCGTTGAGTCATATTGCAGGTTAATTGTCCAACTTATGATCCAATTTGTTGTTTGACTTATATTAATAACTGCATTTTCGGCAAATTGAAAATTCGGTATAATTGCAATTGATTTATCAAATTTTCTAACCACTGTAGATCTAAAACCAATTTTTTCGACAATTCCCTCGATTATACCCTCAACTAAAATCCAGTCTCCCATTTTAAATCTTTTTTCAACTAAAACTAAAATTCCTGAAATTAAATTCTTAAATAAATCTTGTGCACCAAGCGCAACGGCTACACCAAATAATCCTAAACCTGCTATAATAGGCCCAATCTTAATACCCCAAAGTTCTAAGACTGCTGCGGCACCCAAAATAAAAATTAAAATTTTAATTGATTTCACTATCCAACTTATTAATTCTCTAGTTAGAATTTTTCCAAGTCCACTTAAAACATATGATACAGGCTCTATAATTTGATGAATTGTCCAAAATATTAAAATTGTTATTAAGGTTCTGTTTATATTGTTCACAAACTCTCTAGTATCTGCTTCAAAAGTTAAATAGTAACTAGAGAAAAAAAAACCTAGAACAATAGGTAAAAATCTTACCGGCCCAATTAAAGAACGTACGAAAGTATCGTCCAATTTATTTGTAGTTCTCTTAGAAATAATTTCTAGTTTCTTTATTATTAATTTACTAATTAGCCCTCTAAAAATTAGGAATAATAAAAAAATTCCTATTCCAATTAGAATTTCAAAAAAATTTATACCTAGAATACCCTTTTGCCAAACAGATAAAAATAAATCTTTAAAATTTACAAAAACATCCATGTTAAACTTTATACAATAAAAACTCTTCTTCCCCTGGAGTAAATAAGAAAATTTTTTTCCACTTTACCTCATTTAAAACGGAAGATGTTTTATCTCCTATACACATTAAATTGGAATTCATCCAGCTGTCAATTAAATGATATTTTTTTATTATATTTAGGAAGCTTTTAGCGCTATTTTCTGAATATATGAAAACTATATCTGGAATACTTTTTTTAAGTTGTTTTATAATATCACTATTAATATCATCATTATAATCAACTGAATAATTTATCACTCTAGTTATTTCATATCCTTCGTTTGACAGTTCATTGTCTAAGTCGAAGGAAATAGTTTGGCCACTTACATATAAAAGCCTACCTTCTTTTTGGTCATGACTCTGTAATATTAGCTCTTTAAGTGCTCTAACATTTCCATTTGATGAGATCACATTTTGAAAGCCTAAACTTCTTGCAACTTTTTCGGTGCTAGATCCTACACAAAAACATTTAATAGTTTTATTAACACTATCTAAATTTAAATATTTTATAGAATTAGAACTCGTAAAAATAATAGCGCTGTAATCTTTGAAAATTATTTCATGATAATTTACTTTTTTTATTTTAATTACTGGCAAATGTGAAACGGTATGACCTAATTCTTTAAATCGGTAAATTAAATTTGAGCAATCTTCTAATGGTCTTGTTAATAATATATGCATTATTTTTTGTAATTATTTATTGCCTCTGATTTCAGATAATTTCCTAATTCTACACTCGCTTTCAAATAATTTGAAACTTTATCTTTAATTTTTTTAAAATATCTTTTTTTACCATCCACTGAGAAGAGTTCACCAGAAATTTCAAAATTATCTTCATTTACTTTTGAAAAAACACCAACAGCTGTATAACAATCACCTTCCAAAATATTTAAAACTTTACGTTCCGAAATAGCAGAAATACTAGATTGTTTATCATTAATTTTACTTAAGAAATTTATTATATTTTCGTCATTTTCTCTACACTGGATTGATACAACACCTTGACCAGCGCTTGGTGTAATTTCATCTGTTGAAAATTCTTGTGAGATTAATTTATCTAAGTTAAGAGATTTTATCCCTGCCTTAGAAAGTATAATACCATCATACTCTTTATTATTTAATTTGGAAATTCTGGTATCCACATTTCCTCTAATAGTTTTATAAATCAAGTCATCTCTGATTCTCTTAAGCTGAAATTCTCTTCTAAATGATGAAGTGCCTATTATTGAATTTGAACTTAACTCTTTTAATTTTTTATTGCCTAAACTAATAAGTATTTCCTCTGGAGGGTTTCTCTTCAAAAAACAATTTGTAGTTAAACCTTTGGTCTCTTCAGACGGCATATCTTTAAGAGCATGTACTGCTAAGTCTATTTTTTTATCAATTAGATCTTGCTCTATTTTTTTTGAAAACAGACCTTTTCCACCAATTTCATTTAATCTATCTGTTTGATTTTGATCACCGGCTGTAGTTATTTTAACAAGCTCAATTTCACCTGAAAAAACTTTGCTAATTTCATTTTTTACTCGGTCAGCATAAATCAAGGCTAATTTGCTGGCTCTAGTACCAATTAATAATTTATTTTTTTTCATTAATAGTTTTATATTTAAATCTTATATTCTAATTGTACTATCTAAAAAATTATGAATAAAAAAATTACAGTTTTAGGCATTGAATCTAGTTGTGATGAGACTGCCGCGTCTATAATCCAAGAAGAAAATGGAAAAATAAAGATTTTATCGAATATAATTTCTAGTCAGTTTGATGTGCATAAAGAATTTGGAGGTGTAGTGCCTGAATTAGCTGCAAGGGCACACACAGAAAAAATTGATTTAATTACTGAAAAAGCAATTTCAGAAAGTAAAATTAATATAAATCAAATTGATGCTATAGCGGCTACAGCTGGACCGGGGCTAGTTGTTTGTCTTACTGTTGGACTAAATTTTGGTAAAGCTATTGCCGCATCATTAAATAAACCTTTCATTGCTGTGAATCATTTAGAAGGTCATGCAATTAGTCCAAAATTTAATTCAGAATTAAATTTTCCATATCTTTTGTTATTAATTTCTGGGGGTCATACACAATATTTGTTAGTTGAGGGCTTAGGTAATTATAAGAGATTAGGGACCACTATCGATGATGCTTTAGGTGAAGCTTTTGATAAAACAGCTAAGATAATTGGCATTGAATTTCCTGGAGGTCCTAAAATAGAAAAGTATGCAGAAAAGGGCAATAAAGAAAGATTTAAATTACCTAAACCAATTTTAAATAGAGGTGGATGTAATTTATCTTTTGCAGGTTTAAAAACAGCTATTCTTCGAATTCAACCACAAATAAAAAATCAAAAAGATAGATTTGATTTAGCTGCATCATTTCAAAAAACTATCGAAGAAATTCTTGTTGAAAAAACCAAAGTAGCATTTCAAATATATTTAAATGAAAATAATTATTTTAATAAAACATTTGTAGTAGCTGGTGGTGTTGCGGCTAATAAAGGTATTAAAAGCAGATTAACAAAATTATCTGCTAATAATAAATTTGAATGCTTTTTTCCTGATTTGGGCTTATGTAGTGATAATGCTGCGATGATTGCTTTGGTTGGGCTTGAAAAATTTAAAAAAAAAATATTTAATAAATTAAACTTTAATGTAAATCCAAGATGGCAATTAGATGAGAAAGCTCAATTTTTAAAAGGCGCAGGTGTGAAAATTTAGTCATGAGACATTGGTTACTTAAATCAGAGCCAGATGTTTGGTCAATAGATAATCAAATTAAATGTAAATCAAAAGGATCTATGTGGGATGGTGTAAGAAATTACCAAGCTGCAAATAACTTAAGAAAAATGAAAAAAGGAGATATGTGTTTTTTTTATCATTCCAATATTGGAAAAGAAATCGTGGGTATAGTTAAGGTAATAAAAGAAGCATTTACAGATCCAACAGACATCACAAAAAAATTTGTTGCTGTCCAAGTTAGGTTTGAAAAGAAATTGAATCATCCTGTTAGCTTAAAAGACATTAAAAAAACTAAAGAATTAAAAGATTTACCACTGATTAAACAAAGTAGACTATCAGTTATGCCAATAGACACTAAATACTGGAAAATTATTTTGAAGATGAGTAAAATAGTCAAATAAATCATGCCAAAAAAAAAGAAAAAAAGAATAAGTAAGAAAAAAAATAAGAAAAAATTCTCAAGAAAAAGAAAGTCTAAGAAAATTTCTATAAAAAAATTAAGAAAAGAAAAGAAAAAAATAAAAAAGTATAAATTAAAAAATAAATCTAAAGATTCTGGAGAAAAGATTTATAAAACAAAATCTGAATGGGTTAAAAACGCATTGATTAATAAATCGATGTATGAAAAAAAATATAAAGAGTCTATAAGAAATAATAATGACTTTTGGGCCAGAGAGGGAAAGAGAATTACCTGGATTAAACCATACACAAAAATTAAAGAAGTCAATTATAGTAAGACTGACGTTAGTATTAAATGGTTTTATGATGGTACACTAAATGCATCTGCAAACTGTATAGATAGACATCTTAAAAAGAACAAAGATAAGACTGCTATAATTTGGGTTGGAGACGATCCTAAAGTTCAGAAAAAAATTAGTTATAAACAATTGCATGATGAAGTTAGTAAAACAGCCAATGGATTAAAAAAACTGGGTGTTCAAAAAGGAGATAGGGTAACAATATATCTTACAATGATACCTGAGTTGGCTTACACAATGCTTGCTTGTGCAAGAATTGGCGCGATACACTCTATAATTTTTGGTGGGTTCTCAGCGGACGCTATTGCAGATAGAATTAATAATTGTAAGTCAGATTACATCGTAACTGCAGATGAGGGTATAAGAGGTGGAAAAACAATTCATTTAAAATCAATTACAGACGAGGCATTAATACATTGTCCAAATGTTAAAAAATGTATTGTTGTTAAAAGAACTGGAAACAGAATTAATTGGGATGAGAGTAGAGACGTTTGGTACAACGACATGATTAAAGGTGTACCATCTCAATGTGAACCGGAGGAGATGGAAGCTGAAGATCCATTATTTATTTTATATACATCTGGTTCTACAGGCAAACCTAAAGGTGTGCTTCACACAACAGGAGGCTATATGGTTTACGCATCCATGACTCATCAATATATATTTAACTATAAACCAAAGGATATATATTTTTGTACAGCTGATATTGGATGGATTACGGGACATAGCTATATAATTTATGGGCCTCTGGCTAATGGTGCAACAACAATAATGTTTGAAGGTGTGCCAACATATCCAGACTCCTCTAGATGGTGGCAGATTGTCGATAAATACAAAGTTAATATATTTTATACTGCTCCTACAGCAATAAGAGCCTTGATGGCTCAAGGAGATGGGCCAGTTAAAAAAACATCAAGAAAGTCCTTAAAATTGTTAGGAACAGTTGGTGAACCTATTAATCCAGAAGCTTGGGAATGGTATTATCGAACAGTAGGAGATAACAGATGTCCAATTGTAGATACTTGGTGGCAGACTGAGACAGGAGGAATTTTAATATCTCCTCAAACTGGAGCAATAGATCTAAAACCAGGCTCAGCAACAAAGCCTTTTTATGGAATAAAACCTATTATAGTTGATCAAACAGGAACTGAAATTAAAGGTGAGGGTCAAGGAAGATTGTGTATGTCTCAATCGTGGCCAGGACAAATGAGAACTGTATACGGTGATCATCAAAGATTTATTGATACCTATTTTTCACAGTTTGAAGGGAAATACTTTACTGGTGATGGTTGTAGAAGAGATAAGGATGGTTACTACTGGATTACTGGAAGAGTTGATGATGTGATTATTGTGTCTGGTCATAATCTTGGAACAGCAGAAATTGAAAGTGCATTTGTATCTCATCCTAAAGTTGCTGAAGCGGCAGTAGTTGGTTACCCTCATCAAATTAAAGGAAACGCATTATACTGTTATGTTACAGTTAACAATGGAGTATTAGCTGATGGTGATTTAGAAAGAGAGTTAAAAAATCATATAGCTAAAACTCTGGGTCCATTTTATAGACCTGAACTAATTCAATTTTCCCCTGGATTACCAAAAACAAGATCTGGAAAAATAATGAGAAGAATATTAAGAAAAATTGCTGCAAATGAATACGATCAACTCGGAGATACAACTACACTTGCTGATCCAAGTGTTGTTGATAATTTAGTAAATAATAGAAAAAATACTTAAAAATTTATTGTTTGATAAAATTCTTTCTTAATAATATCCCACTTTAAAATCATTGAATTTAAAACTATTTTTCTATCTAATAATTTTAGTTCATCCGCTATAGGAGACCATTCATATAATGCTAGAGCACTGTTATTGAAAGGCAAATTGTTATGGTATTTTTCCCAATTAATTTTGGCAAATCGTTCTTCAAATTCATTTTTTGATTTTTCTATAATTTCAATCGGCATTTGATTTTTTTCCTCCTCAGATAAAATTTCAAAAAAAATTTCTTTTGCTTTATCAGTATCATGCTTTTGTGAATAATCTTTTAGATACGAGATTGAATAGAAACATAAATCTTGAAGCGCAACTGCATATATATTCCACTTAGCTTTATTAATTGATCCCAAAAAAATCTCGTCCTCAAACATCAAAACATATTTTGCTCCCATTCTAGTCTTTAAATATCCATATAATGTTACTTGACTAATCCAAGCTGACTTTTTTTGAATAAAACTTTTGAGATCGTTGTAATTCTTGATTTTTTGCTTTGGTTTGAAGTAGTTTAGAATTGGTTTAAAGTAGTCAATTAAGTACTCTAATTTTAAATCTTTCAATTTAAGCTTGTATTTAATTGCCATCTTTTATTTTTCCTTGGTTTTCTACCATTTTTAAGACCATTTTAGGACTTCCAATCCGTTTTCAAATCAGTATGGTTTCATCTTTTAACCTATAGGGAGGATTAA
>MDTD01082540.1_pt1 | contig 10546 bp, 8 predicted proteins | sample 811221 | NCBI WGS metagenome assembly MDTD01 (sample SAMN05326646, study PRJNA326480) | marine metagenome | isolation source: seawater | place: Pacific Ocean: South West | collected 2011
GAGCAACTTACCCATGACGCGCGACGACGACGAGACGGACACAGAGAACACACACGGAGAACACACACGGAGAACACACACAGAGGCACGGAATGCACGCATCCATGAATCCAAGACGTGCATGAATCCATGACGTGCGTGAATCCATGAACGTCCGCGCGTTGGTGCCGCATTCGCATTCGCGCGTCTCTCGGTGACGGATCGCGAGGAGTTCGTCGTCGTCGTTCTCTTCGTCGTCATCATGCTCGCGCGCGCGCTCGCGCGAACGGTGGCGACGTCGAAGACGACGACGTTGGCTGGACGCGCGCTCGGGAAGACGGCGGCGGCGCGACCGCGAGGGCGAGGGCGACGGGCGACGGTGGTGCGAGCGCGGTCGACGGTGACGCCGACGTGGACGATGATGATGGCGACGACGACGCGAATGGACGATTCTCGACGCGCGTCGACGTCGACGTCGACGTCGGTGACGTCCGCGTCGACGAGGACGAGGACGCGCGCGAGACGACCGAACAGGGGCGACGGACGACGCGGTTGGAGCGGCGGACGACGCGTCCGAGAGGACGAGGATTTTGAATCAGAGTCGGAGGAGTATTTCGCCGGGTTTCTCCCCGATTCAAAGTCCACGCCTCTGGTTCCGGAGGACGCGAGAGGCGGTCGCGCGAAGAAGGGGAAGGCGTCGCCGCGCTTCAACGGCGAGGCGTACAAGACGCCCGCGGAGCGACGACGAGCGCGAGACGAGGGTGATCGTCTGAACAAAGCGCTCGCGAGTTTGGGCGTCGCGAGCCGACGCGGTGCGGACGATTTGATATTCGGTGGTCGCGTCAAAGTGAACGGCGTCACGGTGACGGCGCCGGCGACGAAAGTCAACGTGAACGCCGACGTCGTCATGGTGGACGGGAAAGTCATCGAGGGAGGAGTGAGCTTCGTCAAGGAGCACACGTATTTCATGCTCAACAAACCCAAAGGCTTCGTGTGTAGCGCTAAGCCGAACTCTTCGGGAGGTAAAACCGTACTCGATTTGTTTGAGCAGTGGCGAGAGGAGTTTACGTCGCAATTTCCCGGAAAGCTCCCACCGAGACTCTTCACCGTCGGCCGACTCGACGTGGCCACCACGGGATTGCTCTTGGTGACGACAGACGGTGATTGGTGCCAGCGCGTGGCGCATCCGAGCAGCGAGGTGGTGAAGCAGTACATCGTGACGGCGAATAATAAACCGACGCGCGCGCAAATTTCTGAAATGGCCAAAGGGACGGACGTGGACGGCGCGCACGTCGTTCCCGTGCGCGTCGAAACCATGGGCGGGGACGGTGGACCGAAAAATCGAATCTTAGTCGAGGTGGTGGACGGTCGTAATCGCGAGGTGCGCGTCCTGTGCTCGAACGCGGGCGTCGACGTGAAAAATCTCAAAAGAACTCGCATAGGAGGTTTACGCATGCCCAAGGAACTCCCCTTGGGCAAGTACGTTCGGTTACAGCCGCATCAGGTGGCACACGTGCTCGATAAAGGGTTGGCGCGAAACGGTGGCACGTTTTAGAGAAGGCAGCCTACACAGTTGTAATTACAATAGTTTGAACGCGCGACGTCGGGACGACTCGGTCACTCGCGACCCTTGGCGTACGCTCTGCGGAACGCCGTGACGCCCGTGGACACGACGTTGAAGCTCACGCCAGCGAGGAAAAGAATGGCGAAGATCTCTTCGTCGACGACTGGAATGCCGAATTCTTGGTTGACTTGTTCGAGCGGCCCCAAGCCGCCGGTTTCCACGTCGCCGACGAACGCGAACACCGTCCCGAGCATGGCCAATCGCCCGTTGAAAAGCTCGTACGGTTTTTGTCCTCGAACGTTGGCTTCGTACGCCTTTTCAATCTCCGAGAACGCCGCCTGCGCGCGTTGTCCCACGTGGCGTCCGCTCACCGTGCGAATCGGATTACGCAAGCCTTGCGAAAAGCCGAGTAAGAGAGCGCTTCCGAGCACCAACCACACCAGCACGACGCTCTCGACGTAAAATCCGCCGAGCTCGAGCGCATCACGCGCGAGTTCCATCGGATTGACGTGTCTCGCCACGTACGACGACTCCAGGGTCAACTGCTCGATCGGGCCGTCGCCTCGCGTGAGCGCGTCGCCGATGGTCGTTCCCAAAAATCCGAGCATCGCCGCGCGTCCGAGTCCGAGCTCGACTCCCTCGAGCGCGTCGGCGTCGGCGTCACCGCCCGCACCCCCCACACCGACCGCTCCGGTCGTCGTCGTCGTCGCGCGCGCCGGTCGTCGTCGTCGTCGCGAATCCGTCATCACCGTCGACGTCATCACCCGCGCCGCCGCCGACGTCCCGCTCCCCCTCATCGCGCCCGTCGCGCCCGACGTCTTCCTCGCCGACGACGCCGACGTCGACATCTCCATCGCGTTCGCTCGCACCCTCGTCCGCATCGTCGCCTTCGTCGTGGACTCACGCGCCGAACACGCTCGACGCATCGCCTCCCGACGTGTCTCTGTGCGTCTCCGTCTCTCTTTTCCTCTCTTGTCCTCTCTTTTCCTCTCTCGCGCTCTTTGTCTCCGTCGCGACAGTGTCGAGCCGACGACGAGGCGCGCGCGCGAGGGACGAGGAGGAGGAGAAGGATGGTGGTGATGTCCGCGGTGATGTCTTCCTCGACGACGTCCTCGACGACGTCCTCGACGACGCGACCGTGCGGCGCTCGCGGCGCATCGTCGAGGAGACGCGCGAGACGAGAGCGCGTCGTCGCGTCGGCGACCGCGGTGGAGGAGCGTTTACCGCGAACGACGCGATTAGGCTCGTCCGGTGTGCTCGTCACCGACGTGTGCCTGGGAACGATGACGTGGGGCGTGCAAAACACCGAGGGAGAGGCGCACGCGCAGCTCGACTACGCAATCAAAGAGCGAGGCGTCAACTTTATCGACACGGCGGAGATGTACCCGGTGCCGATGAGCGATCCGACGTGGATGCCGGGGACGACGGAGAGATACATAGGGACGTGGCTCGCGCGCAATCCCGACATTCGAGAGGATGTCGTCATCGCAACGAAGATTGCCGGTTTCGGGGCGCCGGCGAAAATCGTAAACAACCGTTTTCCAAACAGAGACCGACCGGGGGAGGCGACGGGTCGTTTAGACAGAGATTCCGTGCTTCGCGCGTGCAACGCGAGTCTGGAGAGATTACAGACCGACTACATCGATCTGTATCAAATTCACTGGCCCGATCGGTACGTCCCCATCGGCGCGTTTTACGGCTCGCCCGCTTACGATCCGGAATTAGAGCGCGCGGACTCCGTGCCCATTCGAGAGACGGTGGAAGCGCTCGGTGCGCTCATAGAGGCGGGTAAAATCAGACACTACGGCTTGTCGAACGAGAGCACGTTCGGGGTGTGCGAATTCGTGCGAGCCGCGGACGAACTCGGCGTGCCCAGACCGGTGTCGATTCAAAACTCGTTTTGTCTGTTGCACCGGTCGTTTGAAACCGAACTCGCCGAGGCGTGCGCGGAATCCAACTACGACATCGGTCTTCTCCCCTGGACGCCCTTGGGTGGCGGGGCGTTGACGGGCAAGTATCTCGACGACGCGCGCAGTCCGTCCGACGGTCGGCTCGTCAAGTACAAAAAGTACGGTTTCCATCAGCGCTATTTAAACGCGCCGTCGCGTCTCGCCACCTCCGAGTACAAAAAGATTGCCGACCGCGAGGGCGTCTCTCTCGCCACGCTTGCATTGGCGTGGTGTAAAACGCGCTCGTACGTCTCCAGCACCATCATCGGCGCGACGACGATGGATCAACTCAGAGAAAACATAGACGCGTTCGCGCCCTCCGTGTGCCTCTCCGAGGCTGCTCTCCGCGCCGTCGACGAGGTGCACGAGCGATGTCGCGACCCATCCATTCAATCGGACGAGCGATGACGTCATAGACGTCATAGGAATCGTCACATGTATCGTCGCACGTATCGTCATCACGCGTCGCGCGCGCGGTTCCCTCGCCTCGGCGCTCTTTGTTTTTCACACCGGAGAGCGGAGACGCGATGGCCCGGAGAGCGAATCGTCACTCTGACGACCGCGCGTGCACCCTCGCGCGTCGCGCGTCGAGTCGGCGATCGGTGAGAGAGTATGGTGTCGTTCTCACTCGCACCGCGCGCGCGCGTCGTCGCGGTGCCGTCTCGCGATGCGCGCGCGCGTTCGACCGGCGCCAGCGCGTCGCCGACGCGTCGTTTCAACGGTCGCGTGACGACGCGCGCGTTCGCATCGCGAGACGATGGACACGGCGCGCGACGGACGACGAGGCGAGCGATGACGATGGTTTCGTCGTCCTCGACGGCGGTGAGGCGAACGTTCGCCGCGTCTCGCCGCGCGTCGACGATGAACACGTCCGCATCTTCATTCGTCTCTGGAGTATTTTCAGACGCGACGCCGGAGGAGGGCGAACGCGCGCAATACCTGGCGACGCTGTCGGTGTGTCTGGCGATGCTGAGCGTCGGGTGCGCGTGCGGAGCGATCGCGGGTGCGTTGGTGTACATCGAAGCGGGAACGGTTCTCGGCACGTTGACGACGACGGCCAAGGGCGCGGTGGTGGCGGCGCTCCCGTTGGGGGCGACGTTTGGGTGCGCGGCGACGCCGGGATTGAATGAACCGTTCGGACGGCGGTTCGCACTCTCGTGCTGCGACATCGGGTTCATCGTCTCGGCAGCACTCATGGCGACCGCGTGCGCGATCGAACAGGTGGTTTTCGGACGATTCGTCGCCGGTCTCTCTGTGGGCATCGCGACGTCCATGTGTACCGTATACATTTCCGAGTTTGCGCCGGCGAAATCGAGAGGTAAACACAGTGGATTGGCACCGTTGTCCGTGACAATCGGGTTGCTATGCTCGTTCGTACTCTCTCTCGTCGCGGCAAACTTTGTCGACGGCTGGAGATACATGTTCGCCGTCGCGGCGGCACCCGCCGTGGCGCAACTCGCGATTCTCCTCTACACCAAGTGGCTTCCCGAGTCCCCGAGATGGCTCGCGGAAAATTGTCGCGTGGGTGAAGCCAGGGCAGTGCTCAACAAACTCGGGCAACCCAACGTAGACGTGGATGTCATCGCTCTGAACGCGACGACGCGGCCTACGAAAAAGGTTTTCAATCTCTTCAAGGATTCCAAGACTCGCAGAGCTCTCGGCATCGCGAGTTTGATGAACTTTTTCCAACAGGCGTGCGGCATCAACGTCGTGATATACTACGCGCCGAAAATACTCAGTGATCTCGGTTTCGATCGCTCGCATGCCATCGCTCTCACCGCGTGCGTGAGCGTCGTTCAAATTCTCGCGGGTACGTGGCTGTCGCAAAGCATCGACGCCATCGGGCGGCGTCCGATGGCGCTCGGCGGGATCGCCGCCATCTCGTTCGCGCTCGGTTTACTCACGCTCAGCGTGACGCCGAGTGTGTACACACACTTCATGAGCGCGAGTTGTGCGCCATGGCTCGCTGTTGCTGCGATTCTCCTCTTTCGAATCGCCTTCAGCGTGAGCCTGGGTCCCGTGCCTTACATCGTGACGAGCGAAGTGTTTCCTCAAAAGGTGAGGAATGCGGGAGTCAGCGCCGCGACCGCGGTGCAATGGATCATGAATGCCGTCGTGACGTTTACGTTCCTTCGTATCCGCGAGATGTGGAGCGCGCAAGGCGTCTGGATGTTATACTTCACGGTGAGCGTCTGCGCGTTTGGCATCATTTACAAAATGCTGCCTGAAACCACCGGTCAAGTTTTAGAGGAAGCTTAGAGACTAGTCATCTATCCATGTAAAACAATGCAACGCAACTATACATCTACTGCTAATCCGATCACCGAACCGTTACTCGCATCAGTCATAACAGCGTGCTGGGTTGACGACGTTGTCGTCCAGAAAACTGAGAGACACGTCGGTCACGTCTCGCGAAGTCAAATTGTGCGTTGCCAGATATTCATCGCTCCAGAATTTCGTCATGTGTCGTAGTCCACTATCGCACGCGATCGTACACACGCAGTGTCCCGGTCCCAGGGACTGCGCCACGCGCACGGCGGAGACGAGATTGACGGCGCTCGAACTTCCAATGAAGAGACCGTCGTGTTTCGCGACGAATCGACTCATCGCGACCGCCTCGGCGTCGCTCACTTTCACCGCCCCCTCGAGCATGCCGGAGCGTCCGAGCAAAACCTTAAAATTCTCAGTGATTCTATTTATTCCGACGCCCTCCGTTACCGTATCGAAAGGGTTTTTCAGTCTTTTCCCTTCCGCTTCCTCCTTTGTGTACATGACGCCGCGGCAGACTCGATTGAACAACCCGCTCCCTTGTGGATCGGCGAGAAACAGCCTGACTGATGGTTTTCTCTCCATCAGAGCCGTACCGACGCCCGCCAAGGTTCCACCGGTACCGCACGCGCACACGAACGCGTCCAGCTTTTCGCCCAGTTGGGCGAAAATCTCCGGGCCGGTTCCGTCCTTGTGCGCGCGATAGTTCGCTAAATTTTCAAACTGATCGGCAAAGTACCCGCCTCCCTCACCGCGCTCCGTTCGCGCGTTTTCAGCTTCCCGTCTCGCCACGTTTACAAAGTGACCACGATTTGCGATCGACACCGGCCGCACTCGCGCCACTCGAGCTCCGTAGGCCTCCACGAGTGCCGACTTTTCCTTCGAGGCGTCGTCCGGCATCGCGACGAAACACTCCACCCCCAACGCTTTACACACCATGGCGAGAGACACACCTGTGCTCCCAGCGGTGCCCTCCGTGCACAAACCGCCTCGCCGCAGAGCACCGCTCGCCAAGGCGTCTGCGACGATCCTCAACGCGACCCGATCCTTGACAGAGCCTCCGGGATTAAGAAACTCACACTTGACGTAAATCTCACACCCGGTCAGCGTCGATAACGACTCGATGCGCATCACGGGCGTGTTTCCGATCACTCCGAGCACGTCCTCGTGCCCGCGCGACACGCTCTCCGCGGTCTCGGGCGCGCGGTCCCACCCCGCGCCCTCTTTTCGTCCACCTGGCGCGTTTTCGTCCCGCGCTTCGAGGCGCCGCCACGCGCGTTCATACGCGCACACGACCCCGCACGCGGCGACGGCGACGATGGTCACCGCCGCCGCCATCGTCGACGACACCGTGGACGACGTCATCGTCGGCGAGAGGAGTCGACCCGCCAACCCGTCACTGGCGTCATTCATTCGCTCGCAGGGCACGTTCACCGTCGGCGCGCGAGGTCGACATGTCCGGCGCGCACGCCTATCTCGATGAGCACACGCTCGTGCAAAACTTTAACGCCGTCGACGAGAACGGGAACGGGGCGATCGACGCGCGAGAGTTACAGCGCGCGTTAGCCGCGACTAAGCTCGTCTTCAGCTTGCAAACCATCGCGCTTCTGATTCGATTGCACAGCGCGCAGGGTAACAAATCCGGGGTGTTGTCTTTCTCCGAGTTTAAAAAGGTGCACGAGTTCTTGGTGAACGCGCAGAACTCGTTCTCGCACTTTGATTCGAACAAGAACGGAAAGTTGGGTCGAGAAGATGTCTTTAAAGCGCTTTCGTACGCGGGCTACGGCGACGTGGACGAAACCGCGATCAAGCACGCGTGCAAGGCGTTCGATCCCGATCAGTCGAACGACTTATCTTCGGATCAATACATTGGTTTAGTCCTCTTTCTCACGGCAGCGAGGAAGGTGTTCACCAGTTTCGACCGCGACGGGTCTGGAAAAATTACCGTCGACTTCAACCAGTTCGTGTACGCGACGGCAAAGACGCGGTAGCGGCAGTCGAGCGCTAGAGGCTGTAGAATGTGTGGACGTGCAGCATTAGTTATATCGATAGCGCGTGTATCATTTCATTTCATCGTACATCATTCTCAATCCGCCTTGGCGTTCGTCGTCTTCAGAGGATTGCCTCCGTCGACAAACAAGTTCTTCGCGTAGAACGCGAGCATGAACGCGCTCGTAAAGGCTAATATTCCGCTCGGAAATAAGACGAAAGAGGAGAGATACTTTTTCCACATGACGTTTGCCAGTGCCGCGGTCACGAGCGCGCTCGCTGTCGTCCACGGAGCGCTCGATTTTCCAGAAGACCAACTCTTCAAACTTCCCACACCCGTCGCGACGAGCGCGAGACCGATGCCCCCGCCGGACATGAGACTCGCCACTGAGTTTTTCAGCAGAAAACCGAGCACGCCGAAGACGACGACGAGTCCACCCCAGGGTAGGGTGTAACAAAAGTCGTGCTTCGGAAAGCACATCCCAGTCATGCCGTCGCTCGATGCGTGCGGCCAACAGCGACCGGTGGACGCCTCAGACGTCGCGCGAATAGATACGACCGATCGCTTCTGCGCGGACCGCGTCGCGGCGACCCCTCGAAGGCGGTAGACGTCGGACGCGACGAGTGCCCGCGCGCGATCGTTCCTCGAGGCGCAACGGTGGCGTGGCCGTTGAGGGGGCGACGCGACTGTGCGAACGGACGGCGCGCGAGATGAAGTGCAATTCGTGCGAGCGTGAATGCGCGCGGCCGAATCGATAGCGTTCGACTTCGTGAGCATTCACAGCGCGAGGGGCACGCGTCTTCGTTTGCGGGGGACAGGGACTCGAGAGCTCTGCATGCGGAGCGACGAGGCGTGACAGTCACGCCTCGTCGAGTCACGCCGTGACTCACGCCGTGTGAGACACAGAGACAGAAGTTGGACGTATTATGTCTAGATGCTCTGATATTACAAACAAACGTTCGAAACATTCGAGATGATGCGTGTCACTTCATCGCGCGCTCGGTACCGAGCGACCTCGTCTCGAGCGAATGTGGTCGGGGATTTAACGCGTCTGCGCCGTCTCCTCGGCTTCCTTCGCGTCTTCGATGGCCAACGACTCGAAATATTTATCATACCAATCGGCCGCGACCTCGATCTGATCCATCTCCGCGTAGATATCCGCGATGATACCGTACGCATCGGTGGCCACGCTCGTATCATCGTGTTCGGTGGACAACGACAAAACTGTCTTCATGTGAACGAGCGCTTCCTCGTACTCTTCCAAACGCACCGCAGCCGCACCCAAGCCCCGCTCGGCCTTGCGAAGCGCCTTCCAAGGCTCCTTCAGTGAGGTTTCGTTGGAAACGATGAGGGCGCGCGCCTTGGAAAAGATTTGCTTCGCTTCCCCCGCCGCTTGCGACTTGAGCTTCGCCTTACCCGACTTGAGCATACCGATGATTTCCACGACCATATCGTTCGAGCTTTCGTCCATGGAATCCATCGCGAGCGTCACTTTTCGCCCCTGACTCGATCGAAGCTCCTTGCGCACCTCCTTGTTCACCTTGAGCAGAGTGGCGTTGAGACGCTCAATTTCTACTGCGCGTCTTCGCGCCTCGGCGCCACCCACGGCGGAACCGACGAACCCGATCGTCTGTCCGACGACGAGAAGGGAGATCAAATCCTTATGATCGACCTCCGCGCCCGCGAACTTGACGGTGAAGTTTTCGCTGAAAATCTCATCCGGTTGCGTGAGTTCTTTCGGTAACGCCGCGTTCGCCGCCCTCGTCGTCGCCGCGCTCGCGAGCGCCGCCAACCCCGCGCTCAAAAACTTTCGTCGTCGACGCGACGAGACCGCGCACGTCGTCTCCACCGCCTCGCTCGTCTTCGCATCGTCCACACCGCGCGCCTCACCGTTCGCGTCTCTCACCGCGCGCGTCGATCGTCCTCCTCTCGAGGTCCTCGTCACCGTTCGCGTCGTCGTCGTCGTCGTCGTCCTCGTCACCGTTCGCGTCGTCATCGCTCCCGGCGTCATCGTCGCGCCCTCGTCGTCGTCCTCGTCGTCGTCCTCGTCGTCTCGTCTCGTCTCGGTCCGTTCGTCGTCGTCGCGCGCGTCGCACACCGACGATCGAGCGCTATCCATCAACATCAATCATCTCGTCCCCGCGAGGGGGCGGCCCGAGCCTCGCGGAGGGTTTAGGACCTCATATATTACATACTATATCGCTATCATACACCCACGATAGGGTTTTGTACCGTAGGTGAACATTAACACTAACAACATTACAAACCTTAGTCTATGTTGAGTCATGAACCTCGGATGCATCGACCGAACGCGTTCGTGTCACGGCGACGAGCGTTCGCGGTGTGCGAGGCGCATCATCCCATCGTACGTGAGTGATCCGAACATTTTCGAGCGCTCGAGCGCGCGAGCGGTGCGTGTCGCGGTCAACACACGGCACGGCGCGCTACGGTCGACGACGATCGCCGATGATTTTTGATTTTTTTTCCTGTAATAATAATGCATCTCACTGTTCACTCATACAACATCGAACGCGATCTGCTGACGTGGCATAATCGAGGGGGGGAAGAAATCTTTTGCGCCGAGATATTTTTGTAACCATGACGAATCACGACTCGAGGGTGTGTGCGGGGGGGTGAAGGGGTGAAGTGCGCGCGAAGATCGGTTCATGTGTAGAGTGTGTGGTCGTCACCTCGCGGCGCGCGTCGACGAGTGATCGCACGGACGCGACCGACCGACTCGAGCGGTGGCGCAAAATTCCTGATCTCGAACGCGCATCGTCGCGATGAGTGATACCA
>MDTD01170109.1_pt1 | contig 10546 bp, 11 predicted proteins | sample 811221 | NCBI WGS metagenome assembly MDTD01 (sample SAMN05326646, study PRJNA326480) | marine metagenome | isolation source: seawater | place: Pacific Ocean: South West | collected 2011
AATATTTTACTAAAAGTTCTTGTAAATAAATTCATTATATCTCTATATATGTATTTATAATTTAAATTAAATAGTATTTATGACAATAAACATCAAAAATTTCCTCAAAGATAAAACTAAATTATCTAAAATGGGTGAGTTTCAGACTCTGAAGAAAATTGAAGGTCTAGAAATGTCATCAATTTCTGCAGATTTGTATGGAGACGGTAGGGATGATTTAGCCTTATTTTATTTTAGCAAAGGAGCAAATTACGCAACACTTACGACAACTAATACTATTACCTCTGAATTTATACCTTGGAACAACAATTCTCACAAAAAAGTAATTAAAGGCTTATTGGTTAATACAAAAAATGCTAATACATTTACAGGTAAGCAAGGAAAAGAGGGCATTGATACTATTGCTAAAAATTTATCAAGAATTTTAACAATTAAAGAGTCGAAAAATCAAAAAGGCACAAATGAAACAGTGAAAATTAAAGATTTAATTTTTGCATCTACAGGAGTTATTGGAGAGGAGTTTCCAGTTGAAAAAATTAAAGAAAGATTGCCCGAACTTGTAGACAAATTAAGAGTCGAACAAAATAAAATGTTTTGGCTTAAAATGTCATCAGCAATAATGACAACAGATACCAAACCTAAAGTAGCATACGAAGAAATCATTGTCGGAGATGAATTAATTAGAATATGTGGTATCGCAAAAGGCTCTGGTATGATAGCCCCGAATTTAGCTACGATGTTATCATTCATTTTTACTAATGCCGATATTAATTCAAACTTGTTGAAGACTCTATTAAAAAGAGCAGTTTCTAATTCATTTAATGCAATAACTGTAGATAGTGATCAATCAACGAATGACATGGTCTCTATATTTTCAACTAGATCTCTTAAAATTGGTCAAAATCTTTCCCTAAACGATAAAATTATTCAAAAGTTTGAATTGTCTTTAAAAAAACTTTGTCTAAATTTAGCTAAGCAAATTGTTGTTGACGGTGAAGGAGCAAAAAAATTTTTAACTATTAACGTTATTAACGCTAAATCTTTAGGCAGCGCTAAAAATATCGCCTTCTCAGTAGCTAACTCTCCTTTAGTAAAAACAGCTGTAGCTGGTGAAGATGCTAATTGGGGTAGAATTATTATGGGGATAGGAAAATCAGGAGAAATTGTAGATACCAAAAAACTTAAAGTTAAAATTGGAAATTTTATCGTAGCCGAGAATGGAAAAGTTTCAGACAATTTAGATGAAAAAAAATTGAAAGAATATATGGAATGGGACTCCATAGAAATAGAAATTAACCTAAAACTTGGTAATGATGCTTTTAAATGTTATACGTGTGATTTTACGCATGACTATATAGATATAAATGCAGATTATAGAAATTAAAGATGATCAAATATAATTTAAAATGCGAAAATAATCATGAATTTGAAAGTTGGTTTTCAAATTCACTAGAATTTGATAATCTAAAAAAAAAGAAGCTATTAGAGTGTATATATTGTTCCTCAAAAAAAATATCTAAATCAATAATGTCACCAATGGTTTCTGTCATGTCTCAAGATAAAATAAATATGCAAAATATAGAAAAAGAATTGAAGAGTGAAAAAGGTAAGCTATTAAAAATTAGAAAATATATTGAAAGCAATTTTGAATATGTAGGTAAAAATTTTAGCAAAGAGGTAAGAGAAATATATTATGATAAGAAAAGTAAAAGATTAATTTATGGATCAACAACTGAAAGTGAGAGAAAAGAATTAGCAGAAGAAGGCATTGATTTAATTAGTGTTCCTTGGATAAACAAAGATAATTAAATTTTTTTACTGCAAATTATATAATTTACTGACAAATTCTCAGTTCTTTTCCATCTATTTAATATTGGATTATAATTTAACCCTTTTATATCTAAAGTTTTAAACTTTCGTTCTATTAGTTTCTTTTCTAATTCTTCAGGTTTTAAAAATTTAGACCAATCATGAGTGCCAATAGGAAGCCATCTTAAAATATATTCTGCCCCAACTATCGCTTTGATATAAGAAGTAAGCGTTCGGTTGATTGTTGCAGTAAACATGATACCGTTTTTTTTAAGCAAGTTAAAACAAGAACTGATGTAAAGATCAACATCTTCAACATGCTCTACTATTTCTAAATTTAGGATAACATCAAATTTTTCAATTTCATCTAATTGTTCTGGAGATTTATTTAAATATCTGATTTTGAGATTACTTTTTTTACTATGTGCCTTAGCAACTTGAATATTTTTGTATGATGCATCTATACCAGTTACAGATGAGCCTAAACGTGCCATAGGTTCACTAATTAGGCCTCCGCCACAACCTATATCCAAAATTTTTAAATCCTTGAAATGTTTCTTATTTTTGTCGTTTATTTCAAAATGGTTTCTTATTTTTTCTATAATATATTCAATTCTAATTGGATTAAACATATGCAATGGTTTAAATTTTCCTTTTACATCCCACCATTCATCAGATAAGTTTGAAAACTTTTGAATTTCTTCTTTATTTATAGTAGTCATGGCAATAAATTTTTTAAAATAAAATACATTAAAATCATTTAAAATAATATTAAATTCTAGAATGTTAAAAAAAGTTTTGAAGTTTGGTGGTACGTCGATTGGAACTGTTGAAAGAATACAACATGTTGCGAATATCATTAAAAAAGAGAATGACGCGGGTAATCAAATTATCACTATTGTATCTGCTATGTCAGGAAAAACTAATGAGCTTATAAGATTATCAAATGAGATATCTAAAAAATTCAACAAAAGAGAGCTTGATGTATTATTATCTTCTGGAGAACAAGTAACTTGTGCTTTACTTACAGGCGCATTAATTAATCTGAATCTTCATGCTAAGTCTTGGTTGAACTGGCAAATACCAATTCTCACTACAGGAGATCACACTAATTCCAGAATAATAAATATGAATGTTAGCAAAATTAATGAGTACCTTGCTGAAGGCGGGATAGCAGTCATTCCTGGTTTTCAAGGCATTTCAGAAAAAGGTGACATCACCACTATTGGACGAGGTGGCTCTGACGCAACTGCGGTAGCGTTTGCAAAACTATTTGAGGCAGACTCGTGTGAAATTTACACAGACGTTGATGGAGTATTTTCAACAGACCCTAACAAGATACCAGTAGCAAAAAAAATTGACAAGATTTCTTACGATGAAATGCTGGAGCTGTCTTCTCTTGGCGCAAAAGTAATGCAACCTTCAGCTGTTCAGACTGCCATGATTTATGATATTCCTTTAGAAGTTAGATCCACTTTTACTGATAGAAAAGGAACAAAAATATTTGATCAACAAAATATAGATTATAAAAAAAGTGTAACAGGCGTAGCATATTCTAAAGATGACGCAAAAATTACTTTAATTGGAGTTGAAGACAAACCAGGGGTAGCGGCAAATATTTTTGAACCTATGAATAAAGCACAAATAAATATTGATATGGTAATTCAAAATGTTTCCTCTGATCAAAAAACGACTGATATAACTTTTACTATTAAAAGAAATGATTTTATAAGAGCAAAAGAAATTTTAGAAAATAATAAAAATATAAAATATAGATTTATAAACCATAATGACAAAGTTGCTAAAGTTTCAATAGTTGGCGCCGGAATGGTTTCTACACCTGGAGTAACATATAGAATGTTCAAAGCTCTTGCAGATGAAAAAATAAATATTTTAGCCATTTCTACCTCAGAAATAAAATTATCAGTTATAATTGATGAAGAAAATACTTTGAATGCTATAAAAAAATTGCATACAATTTTCGAATTGGATTAATGGAAGTAAGACCACACAGAATAATAAATAGGAAAAAAACCAAGGAAATAAAAGTTGGAAATATTTCAGTTGGAGGGAACTCTATTATAAGTGTGCAGTCTATGACTAATACTTTAACGACAGATATTAAAAAAACAGTTGAACAAATAAATAATCTTGAAGAAGCTGGAGCTGACATTGTAAGGGTCTCTTGCCCAGATGAAAAATCTACTAAATGTCTTAAAGAAATAGTTAAGGAAGTAAATGTCCCAATCGTAGCAGATATTCATTTTCATTACAAAAGAGCGATCGAAGCTGCTAAAATGGGTGCGAGTTGTTTAAGAATTAATCCAGGTAATATTGGATCAAAAGACAGAGTTTTAGAAGTCATAAAAGCTGCAAAAGACTATAATTGCTCAATTAGAATAGGTGTTAATGCTGGATCATTAGATAAAATTCTTCTAGAAAAGTATAAAGAACCTTGTCCTGACGCTTTAGTAGAAAGCGCTCAGTATAATATAAAGTTGTTAGAGGATAATGATTTTTTTAATTTCAAGATAAGCGTAAAATCTTCTGATATTTTCTTAACAGTAAAAGCTTATAGGAAATTATCTCAAACTTGTAATTATCCCCTTCATTTAGGCGTTACAGAAGCGGGAGGATTATTCACTGGAAGTATAAAATCTTCAATTGGTATTGGCCAACTCTTAATGGAAGGTATTGGTGATACTATTCGAGTTTCTTTATCCTCTGATCCTGTTGACGAAATAAAAGCAGGATATGAAATATTAAAATCGTTAGGCATAAGATCTAGAGGAGTAAACATTATTTCTTGTCCATCCTGCGCACGTCAGGCATTTCCAGTAATTGAAACCGTTAAAAAATTGGAAAAAAAATTATCTCATATAAAAAAGCCAATTAATCTCTCAATAATTGGTTGTGTTGTTAACGGACCAGGAGAAGCTGCACAAACAGATATTGGATTAACTGGTGGAGGTCAAGATAATAACCTTTTATACCTATCAGGAATTCCACATACTAAAGTTGCTAGTACAGAAATCATAGATGAGGTTGTAAAGTTAGTAGAAGAAAAAATTAAAGAAAAAATTAATAAATGATACCTCTTCAAAAAGTAAAAGAAATAATCATTAAACATGACGATTTAGAAAAAGATTTATCAGTAGGAAAAATTGATCCAAAAATTTTTGCTAAAAAATCTAAAGAATACGCTAATCTTGGAAATATAGTTGATATTGCAAAAGAGTATATAAACTTTGACAAGCAAAAAAAAGATCTTGAGCAAATTTTGGACGATAAAAATAACGAAAAAGAAATTGTAGATATGGCCAAAAAAGATCTAAATGAAATGAACTTAAAAAAAGAGAGATATGAAAACAAACTTAAAATTTTTTTACTTCCCAAAGACGAAGATGATGATAAGAATGCAATAGTCGAAATTAGGGCAGGTACAGGAGGGCTAGAGGCATCACTTTTTTGTGCTGATCTTTTTAAAATGTACGAAAAGGTATGCTCTAAAAAAAAATGGATCTTAGAATTAATTAGTATATCTAAAAGTGAAGCTGGTGGATTTAAAGAAGTAATCTTCTCTGTAAATGGCAATGATATTTATTCTTATTTAAAATATGAGTCTGGGGTTCATCGTGTTCAAAGAATACCTAAAACCGAAACCCAAGGAAGAGTACATACCTCTGCCGCAACCGTCGCGGTTCTGCCAGAGGCGGAAGATGTGGATATTGAAATTAAAGACTCAGATTTAAGAATCGATGTATTTCGGGCTGGTGGTCCTGGAGGCCAATCCGTTAACACCACCGATAGTGCAGTCAGAATAACTCATTTGCCAACCGGGGTGGTAGTTAGTCAACAAGACGAAAAATCTCAACATAAAAATAAAGCAAAAGCTCTTAAAATACTTAGATCAAGGGTTTACGAGTCTGAAAAAAGAAAAAAAGATCTAGAGAGGTCAAGCAACAGAAGAAGCCAAATCGGAACTGGAGACAGGTCGGAAAGAATAAGAACTTACAACTTTCCTCAAGGTCGAGTAACTGATCATAGAATAAATTTGACTTTACACAAACTTGATGAATTTTTAAGTGGTGAAATTCACGAGACTATGAACGAAGAATTAAGATTAAAAGATCAAGACATAAAACTTAAAAATCTCTAATGGACAATTTAGAACTATTAAATTTTGGATCAGATAAACTTAAATCTAAAGGCATTTTGACATACCAATTGGACGCAGAAATTTTACTTTCTAAAATTCTAAAAAAAACTAGAGAAGATTTAATAATCAATATGAATGAAAAAGTAAGCCCAAATAGCGTTGCTAAATTTAAAAATTTTATTGAAAGACGATCGGATAGAGAGCCTATTGCTTATTTATTAGGAGAGAAAGAATTTTGGAGTAAAAATTTTATTGTTAATAAAGATACTTTGATACCCAGGCCAGAGACAGAAATGATGGTAGAAAAATTAGTAAGACTCTATCGTGACCAAAGAATTAATATTTTAGATATAGGTACCGGATCAGGTTGTATAATAATAAGTTTATTAAGCGAGCTAAAAAAATGTAGAGGTATAGGCGTAGATATTTCAAAAAAAGCTATTCAAATTGCTGAAAAAAACAAAATTAAAAATAAAATTATAAGCAGGTTGAGATTTCAAAAAAAATCATTCTTAGATATTTATAATTATAAATTTGACTTAATTGTATCAAATCCACCATATATAGATAAAAAATTTTTAAACAGACTAGACGAAGACATAAGGAAATATGAGCCGATTATTGCTTTAGATGGTGGTAAGGATGGGCTTGACGTTCTCGAAAAAGTTATCTACAAAGCGAAATATCTCTTAAAAATTAATGGCCGACTGGCTTTAGAGATTGGAAATAAACAGTTTATACAAGTTTCAAGAATATTAAAAAAAAATAATTTTAAAATAGAAATTAATATTAAAGACTTCGGAGACAATATTAGATGTATAATATCAAATCTTATAGGGTAGTTTGGTTATGATAAATAGAAGAAGAAACTTTAGACCTAGGTCGCAAAAAAATAATTTTAGATCAAGAAATGGATCTATAAGTTCTCATAATACGGTAAATTTACATAATAATGGTAACTTAACATTTAAAAGAAATGGATCACCTAATAATCTACATAACGTTGAAAAGACTATGCACAAATTTCAACAATTAGCTAAAGACGCTCAAAGCAATGGAGATCCAGTTTTAGCACAAAATTATCTTCAACATGCAGATCATTACTTAAGAAGATATAATGAACTTAGCGACAAGAAATTAGACAAACTAGAAAATAAACCAGAATTAGCTGCTACAGAAAAAAAAATTTAAAGATATCTTAATGGAACAAAGTATTGAAATTATTTCTAACGAAATTAGAGAAAAAGGCGTTGCATCAGTTAACAATATTTTAGATCAAGATGATTTAGAAAATATATTGAGGATTGTTAACAAGCCTAAAAAAGGATCACCAGATAGTTATTTTCCTACACGTTTCAGCCAATTTTTTATAAAACTTATAAAACTAGATTTTAAAAAAGTTAATAACTCTTTTTTCCTCAAGAAAATTGCAAAAAAATTAGATTTTAAAAAAATTGCTGAAAATGTTTTTGGTACAGAAGCAGAATTACAAATGATAGATTGTTATCATAATAAACAATCAAACGATCATATATTAAGCTGGCATAATGACATAGGGATTAGAGATATTAATAATCCGAATGCTTTAAAAATTTTTTATAATGCAGCCGACGCGACATTTTCAACTAAAAAAAAAAATAGCGCTAGAGGAATAAAATTTTTCATCAACCTAACCGATGTTAAAAGCGATAATGGTTCTCTTGCGGTAATACCTTACAGCGATAAAATTGTTAAAAGCGTTTGTTCTTTAATCCTTAATAAAAAAATTAATCCTGTTTCCTTTTGGAGCTTAAAAAGTCTAAGACAGGTAGTTAATCAAAAACCTGTAAAGGAACTTCTATCTAAGGAAATACACATAGAAAAAATTGAAAATTTTTTAGATAATACTAAATTTATTGAAAATGAGACACCTGATACGTCGAGGTTTGATTTCAATTTAAAGAGAGGGGGTGCCGTCATTTTTGATGAACTTTCTGTTCATAGGGGTTCAGCTCCAAAAAAAACTGATAGAATAGTTTTAAGATTTGTTTACAAAAAAATTAATGTATTAAATTGAAAAAATTACACTCACTACTTTATCATTCAGTAAAAATTATTAGATACATCTTACAATTGCCTTTAATTGTTATAAATTTCGTAGGCAATTGTTATGCTGATTTACTAATCTTTTTCGATAAAAGAAATCACAATGCTAGTTGGCAACAAATTTTACAAAAAAGTATAGATAGATATAAAAGTCATGACATTACAGTTTCACAAAATCCAAAAAAGATAATAAAATTTTATATCCCCTCATTAATGGCTAGTTTCAGAGCAAAAACAATCTTTACAAAAGAACCAGATACAATCGAGTGGTTAGATAATAATGGATCAAAAGATAATTGTTTATTTGATATTGGAGCTAATTTAGGTTTGTACAGTATCTATTACTCAAAAAAATTTGATGCCAAAGTATTTTCATTTGAACCTTCATTTAAAAATTTGGAATTGATGGCTAGAAATATTAATCTAAATTCTTTGCAAGAAAAAATAACAATAATATCTAATCCATTAACTGATCAATTTTTGATTTCAAAATTTTTTCAAGGTGATTTCAAGGCGGGCGCTGCAGAGGCTAGTTTTAACGATCAAAATCTTATTGAAGAGTTTGAAATTGATAACAAACTTAATTTAACAAAAGATAAAATATCTTACAATACTCTAGCCACCTCTATTGATAATCTTATAAGTCTTAATTTAATAGATTTCCCTAAGTTGATTAAAATCGATGTTGATGGAAATGAAGTCGAAATTTTAAATGGTTGTTCAAAACTTTTAAATAAAGGTCAAAGTTTAAGTATTTTAATAGAAACAAGACCGTCTACTGAAAAAATAGTAGAACAAAAATTAACTAGCCATGGATTTAAAAAGATTAAAAGTTTAAAATATAACTCTGTATGGGAAAATTAATTTTTTCTTAAATTTGCTAAACGTAAATCTATTTTTATTCTTTCAATTTCAAATTCACTTCTCTCTGTCCCTTTTAAGATTTTACCTGAAGGTAATTTAAGTCTTTGAGAATTAACTTTTTTACCATTAACGATTACTTCGTAGTGTAGATGTGGTCCAGTTGATAATCCAGTAGACCCTACGTATCCAATTATTTGCCCTTGTTTTACTTTTCTTCCTTCCTTTATACCTTTTGCAAAAGACTTCATGTGAGCATATACTGTCTCATATGTAGAATTATGTTTAATCTTTACACAATTGCCACCACCACCACACCATCTCGCTCTAGTAACTGTTCCTGATCCAGAAGCCATTATTGGAGTTCCACTCGGAGCAGCAAAGTCGGTTCCTCTATGCATTTTATTGTAGCCTAAAATAGGATGCTTCCTCATACCAAAAGAAGATGAAAGTCGAGCTCCGTTTATAGGAGTCTTCATTAAAGACTTTGTAATACTCTTACCTTTTATGTCATAATATTCTTCAGGTTGATCTTTATATTTGAAGTTGTATAAATTTATTTGTTCACCATTAACAAACATAGAAGCGTAAATTATCTTTCCTGTATCTCTTACCTTCCCATTATCATCCATAAATTTTTCATAGTAAATCTCAAACCAATCACCTTTTCTAATATCTCTTTGAAAATCAACTTCAAAACCGAAAACTCTTGCAAACTCAATTATTATATTTGGCTCAATTTCTGATTTTACTGCAGAGTTATATAGGTTATTTTCTATAATATTTTTAACCACCACCTCTTTTTTGCTGAGCTTCAAAGAATTTTCTTTAACTACAAAATTTTCCTTAACTTTTCTAACTTCTATAAATGTTGTGTTATTTACTGGAAAAACTAAGTTAATTAAAGTATGAGTTCCATTTTGAAGTCTTTTCAATATTAAAGATAGTTGACGTCCAGAATATATATTTGAAAGTTTTTTTTTCTTAAGTTCAACAGATATAACATTTATATCGGACTGTTTAATATCAAATTTTTTGAGAATTTTCTCTAAAGTATCATTATTTTTAATAGTGTAATTTATTTTTTTATAGGGGCTATTTATCTTAGAAATTAAATATTTTGTTAAATTGGAAAATTCATTCGACTTAGTAACAACTTTAAAATTATTTTCATTTAACACATTTCTTTGTGTAAAATAATTAATACTTCCCAAAAAAATAAAAGTGACAATGATGATCAACGAAATTAATATTTTAAAATTTAATCCCAATGTTTTTGGTCCGGACAGTTTAAAAATTGTTTGAAAACTTGTGTATTTTCTCAAAAAATTTGAAAATTTTTGGATTAGCGCCATAGTTGTTTTCTACAAAAATTATTTACGCTTTGCAACTTCAAGAGCGTTAAAAAGCCCGATTTTACTGGCTATTTTAGCTAATATACGTCTTGACTTATTACTTAATTGTAATAAAACGAGCGCTCACCTCTATTCAAATTATTAATATAATTAGGAGAAAGGTGTGTAGATTTTGCTTATAAATCTTAGCTTTTTTAAATTGTAAATTTTTAGAAGAGAAGTGTGGACGGCTAGGTTAATAAAGAAATTGTCGTACACGCTTTAACGAAAAATAACT
>MDTD01190706.1_pt1 | contig 10546 bp, 9 predicted proteins | sample 811221 | NCBI WGS metagenome assembly MDTD01 (sample SAMN05326646, study PRJNA326480) | marine metagenome | isolation source: seawater | place: Pacific Ocean: South West | collected 2011
AGAGTTACGTCTATCCCTAATAGTATTTATGTTTCTTAATCTATCATTAACTTTTTCTCTAGCTTCTTCTTTATCTTGATACAAATCAGCCATTATCTTAACCCAATTGCTTGACTTAGATTAGAAGACTTATTCCATAATCTTCCAGCTTCAGACCAATTATTCTGTGGTATTACTAGTCCATTTGTTTTATCAATAAAAAAATACAAGCCATTTTCTTCACTCTGAACTCTTTCAAAACCAGCATTAATAACACTTGCTTTGGTAGGGAAAACCATCTTACTGTCCTTATCTTTTCGCCAGTCAAGCTTTAACATTTTCTTTGCTGTACTAGCAGTCTCAGTAACACTAGGATTGTAACTCCTTTTTGTAATATTAGCTAATCTAGCAATAGGACTTCCTCCTCGGAAATCGTTTACGGTGTTTTGATAGATGCTATCCGTTGTGTCTCGCAACCAATTAGTTACATCACCTCGCAAACCTCTATACATTGCAGAAGTTTCTTTAGTTCTTGGTGGTGTTGCACCAACAGCTAAACCTATCCATTGATCTACTAGATTTCTAACTTCCTTGTCAACTCTACCAGCGTTTTTACTTGGGTCAAAATAATCATCATGTTTGTTTCTAAAGTTATTGTCTTGCTTGTCTGCTTTTCCAAAATTTCTTGGTGTTGTATAATTTCCAGAGCCGTCAATGCTTTCAGAAAGTTTCTTTTCAGTTGTAGTTTCTGCTTTAATCTTTCCTATGTTTGCGACTTTTTCTTGCATTCCAACCAGTTTAGAGATTCCATCTACAAGACCAGCTTGAATTAAAAAATTACTAGCATCATATCTGATTGGGTCTTTTTGACCCACCATAGAAATAGTAAATATTGGAGTCCCTTGTTTGTAACCAAACGAAGCCGATGAGACTTCTCCTTGAATTCCTAATTGACTAACAATAGCTTCTATATTTTCAGGTTTATTAGGATTAAGTATAATATCTTTAAACTTTTCTTGACCTACTTGGTTTGCGATATCCATAATATTTTTAGTAAACAAATTTATATCTTGAGGTTTTATATCTCCTCTTAACAAACTTGCTTGTGCGATTTTACTTATATCTTGTAAATACATTCTATGACCACCACTACCTTCATAACTTTTAAGTTTAGGTTTTTGAATAGTTCTAAATCCACCATTAGGAGCCATTTCTTGGACATCTACCATTTCAAACATAGTATCTTTAACTAAGTTTTCAAAATTAATTTTGTCCTGTCGCAATTTTTCTGCTTCATCAAGTTTTAAATTAAGCTCTTTCATTTGCAAACCTTTAACTTCCCTGTCAACTTTCGCTGACTCAAGTTGACTAAGGACTAAACCTTGTCGCATTTTACGTTCTTCAGATTTGTCCTTGATTTGCTCAGAAGCTAAAATACCCTGAAATATACCGCCAGCTAAACCTGTACCCCTAGCCATAATTAACCTTTTCTCTTGTTATTACTAAGCCTTGCTATCGCTTTTGGCTTAATGTCACTACGTTTAATTGTACCTTTATTAATTCCAGCCAAAACGTCATACCCTATTTTCTTAGAGCCTTTTTCTGTGATAACAGTTTCATTGTTTGATACGGCAATAGCATCTCCAGTATCAACATTTATTGCTTTAATCGAATCTGAGGTTCCTGTTCCAGCACCAGATAACTTACCGCCTTGATCTCTTTGTGGTGGTTCTGGTATTACACCGCCTTTATTACCAAAGTATAGACCAGCACCAAGACCAGCTAACTGTCCTATCCCTTGCATCATACCCATTTGATTTGCATCATACTGAGCCTGTGCTTGATATCCTTGAGCCATAAGATTGCCAGCCCCACCTATAGCACCCATTTGTCCCTGTAAACCTCTCATAGCCCCACCATAGCCAGCCATCAATTGACCTGTTGCCATGCCAAGCTGACCTGTACCGCTTCGTCCTAAGCCTGATGCTGAGGACATAAGACCAGTTGCCTGATTAGGTATGTTCCTACCAAGTCCAGCTACCGTAGCTTTCCTAGCAAAGTTATCTGCCATAGACTGTCGTCTAGCCCTGTTTCTTGCCCCTACGTTTGCTTTAGAAGCTCCTAGTGCAAAATTCTGGTTTAACTGAGCAAATCGAGCAGAGTTTGGATTGATTCCAAACCTCTGCAAGTTTCTATTTGATATGTTTCGTTGCGAATCAAATGCTTGTTGCACATCTGCTGTAGCTTGACCAGCGTAATAATCTCTAGCCATTCTTTCGTCATCTCTAGCTACATCAGCAATTAAACGATCTTCTAGAGCTGAATACTTTGCTTTTTCTGATAACAAATCTTTTGCTAACGAATCGACTATTGCTCTACTACGCATATCAGCTTGAGCTTGTGCTTCAAACATAGGTAACGTATCGGCATATCTTTGTTTAGAGAATCGTAACTGCTCCATTCCCAGAGCTTTCATATCATCTCCTACTTGAAGCATAGCATCTTTTAAAGGAGTAAAATCTGGAGGTCTGGAACCTTTGCCACCGCCTTCTAAAGTTTTAAGACGATTACCAAAACCTGTTGTTCTAAAAGCTCTCTCTGGGAGCATGGTGTCCCAATCGTAAATCATATTTGTTCTCCACTTTGTAAGACTTTACACATTTATTTTCTTTCTCTTTGAGTTTAAGAAACCTACATTCTCTTGCCAGCATTCCGAACATAATTAAATCTTCGCCATCGTGGCAAGCTTCACGAACTACACCTTCTTCTCTAAATCCAAGTTTTAATACAAACCTTTGTGCTTTGACGTTGCTTTTACGAACTAACGCAGTTGCTCGGTTGCACTTAAAATACTGAAAGGTTGCATTGAAACAAGCTGTAGCAAACCTTCTACTGAACCAGTTTGAGCCTTCCTCTGCACCAATATGCATACAGATTGCGTAACCGCTCCACATGTTGTAAACAACACCAGCAAGAATATTATCGTTCTCATCTACTAATCCTATAGATGCATGAATTCCAAAATTATCTTCATCAATTTTTTTTGCAACATATTCACTAACTCTTTGCTCTCCGATTACTATACGATTCATTCTGCATCAGGAATAAATGTTGCTGGTGGAGTTTCATCATAAGTAATATCAGGATAACCATTTTTATTAAGAAACCTTCTACACTCCCAATCAAATCCTGAATTTCTTTCTCGGTATATTTTAGGAATAAAAAACTCAACTGTATCAACAAGTTTTGTAATATTATTTTCGGTTTTTTTTATTTCGATTGTTACTTGAGTTTTCTGTTCAACTAATAAATTAGCGTAGTGAATACAATTTAAAAAATAATACATATCTCTCCTATTTGCATATATAAAATCTGGTTGCCATATAACATTCTGTAGCTTTCATCTTTGCAGTTCCGACTCCAACAGTATTAATACCTCCACTCATATTATAAATTGCTATGGGATGTCCATCTAAGTTAAGACTAGAATTGTTAGTTGTTGATCTAGCACCAACCATGCTTGTAGCTTTGGTGGTTAAACCGTAATAAATAATATATTTATAATAGCCAATATCTGAAGGACTGGTTGCCGAAGCTGAATAAGATGGATTATCTCTCCAATTATAAAAAAACAACTGCGTTCCAGAAAAACCTCTGTAAGCACCACCCTGAGTTATATTCGTTTGAGTAAAATAATGCCTTATTATTTTCCCACCGTTTGCTGGAATCCATGCACCTAGCGGATGAATAAACATTGCTTCCCTATCATGCCGAGCGTTATAGCTGGTTGAACCAGAAGAAGCATAAACTAGATTTGTATTGTCATAGCTACCGCTATTCGGAAACATTATAAATACTAATAAAAATCCATTTGTCGGGCTTACATTAGTTGGATATTGATAAGCTCTAGTTTCAGAAGCAACAACCCATGTACCAAATGTATTCTGCGTTCCACCTCCAGTTTGAAATCCCGTTTGCTTGATAATATAATTACAATTAATATTTGCATAATATCTCGGTTGACCACCAAATGTCTCAATTACTTTTGGTTGCTTTTTATTAATATCAAATTTAACTTTACCAGTTGTGTCTGTTACCCTGAAAGTTAAACCACCTGATTGAGAAATTTCTACTGGCATTTATATCTCATACTTTACAACATTGCCTTGGAAGTTTCCAAGAAGTGAAATATCATAGGATGCTTGAAACTTATAAATAATTGACGGACTATATTTTGCAGACTCAGAAAAAACAACTGACCCATTTTTGTTTACAAAAACAACAGCATTCCAGCGGTCTGGGTCATGCGTCATAGGAATTGGATAAGTAACATCGTTTGTTTGAGCAAAACTAGAAAAATTGTTTTCATTTCCAGCAGAATATGAGTCTGTACCAATAATTGCTCCGATTTGAGTTTCCGTATAAAACTCAATATCTCCTGAACTATTTTTTTGTAAGTAATCTTTATCGCTATCAAACAATACTTGTTGATTATTAGATGCTTTTTTTCCTGTTCCTATTTTTACTCTACTATCATTTATAAACAAATCATTTGTATCTACATCGTGACTTAACGAAGCATCGCTTCCAGTATTTATTAAATGATATCCAATTGTTCCTAAATTTTCGCTAGGTATTGCTGTATTACCAACGTACACTAACTCTCTAAATGCTAATTCAGTAGTAGTAGCAAACGGTGTTAAAATTCTGTAAGAATCACTACCATATTTAAGAATTAACTGATTTCCAATTGTTGGGTATGTAGAACTTTTTAAAGTAAATAATGGTGGATATGAAAATGTTTGAGTCAGAGTAGAAAAACTTACTATAGTGTGATTTGCTGTTGTAGTGTAGGGAATATTATAAGAGTCCTTGCCCCCTGAAAATTGAACAGGATATGAGGGCATAGAAACATTATCAGCTTCGCTTGATACGATATGTTCAAAATAATCAAAATGCCAACTATCCCAAATTATGTTGTCTACATTATTAACAACACTTAGTGCAGATGCACCAGCAAGCGTATATCCATTAGCACTATAAAACATATTAGCCAAATAACTAGAGTCGTTATCATTAGTAATAAAAAAACTTGAATATCCACTACCAAAGTATAAAGCATGACTTATCTTTCTTCCAGAAAGATAACCAGAATTATTTCCTTGAGATGGCTCAATTTTAAAAGCTATCCGTTGACCAGCCATTATATGTGTCATAGATTTCTCACGAAGTAATGGTAATTGTTTTGTTATTCAAATCAATAATAAATTTATTGTCACTCGACTTTACAAGTCCAGCAATTAATGTACCTCCAGTTGAATTTACTTTTCCATTTAAGTCGCTACTTGTAGCAAAACCAGTTCCACCGCCTAGAGTAATATTATTAAACTCAGCATTACCGTTCTTTTGAATTCTCCATCCAGAGCTACCACCCGAATAGTTTGTTGATTGAATGTCGTCTTTTATTTTTGCAAAACCAATTGTTGCATCTCCAATAACTGCTTCCTTTATCCGAACAACATTATTAAATACTTCAAAAGGATGAACACTACCAGTAACCCCAGCAGTACCAGTAGTATTCATTATTGAGAAATAATCTGCTCTAAAGTAAGCATTAGCCCCATCAATTCTCATATCATAACCTGTCACACTAGTAATACCGCCTGTAACAGTACCAAAACCAGTACCCCCAGCATACAATTGATTAAATTGTGCTATCCCACCAAAAAAATCACTAGCTTCAGCAACTCCAGCAGTTAGCTTGTAAGTTGCAAGACTTTCAATATTTGCGTTACTTATAGAAGCACTACCGATAACTCCACTTTTAATAATTGTTCTTCCGTCAGAATCAACTGTAAACGGTATTGATGCTGATGCTGGTGTACCCGTCAACGTAGTAGACGTTGACGTTGGTTGCACAATAGCAAACTTATCTGCTCTTATAATAAAGGCTGACTCTACACTTCCATCAATTTCTTGACTAGCTAAACCAAAACCAGATATAGCTCCGTTGTTGTCAATTTTTACGGTGTATTGTGCAAGCAAACCTTCGTCTACATTTCTTCGTATTTCAGATTCTCTTGCAATAACAGTATTTACATCTTGAGCGAGTATTTCTTGATTTGTATTTTCAATATCTAATAATCGTGTTTGCAAATCTTGCGTTAAAGAGTTGGAATTTATTTCCCCCTGAATAGCTTCTATAACTAATTTAGGGTCAATCTCTGCTTGACCAGAAACTGAGTCCTGAGAATAAGCACCACGCACATCTGCTTGCGAAACTAATCGTAGCCAATAAAAATATTTAACATTTGTTTCAACTGGGTCTGTGTAAAATCCTGTAGTAGATTGAGCAATTAAAACCGCATCTCCAATGTTTCCATTTTGAGATCGCCATATTTCTGTAAACGAATGATTTCTATACGATGGTATACTCCATCGTAAAAATATAGCACCAATAGTACTTGATACTAATATTGTATTGGCTTGTGGCGGTGGGGTTAAATCGTTTGCTGGGTCATACTGTACTTGAAAATCATAACTGTTTGTGTAAACAGGCATTACGTTTACTTTGTTTAAATCGTGAACGTCTTCTTGATTTTTATCCTGAGCTAACTTTAAACCAATTAAATCTCTAAAAGTTACTGTACGATCAAGTTGATCTCCAACTCTTCCTTCCCGAACATTTGCGGTTTGAGCTAAAGCTTCTACAACTTGCAATACAGTTTCTTCCGATACGTTTGGAATTTGAGGTAACTTTGTTGTCATTTCGCACTTAACTCTTCTAATGATTGTGATAAATGAATACTTGTAATTGTAGCACTACCTTCTACTTGCATCTGCCAATCAGAAGCAAGATAACCACCTGATATTCTGAATGGGTCAGAATTTGTTACAGCAACAGTCTCTTTTGCTGTACCATCTGCAAATACTTTTAATGTGATACCAGCCGATGGATAACTATCTGCAATAACTTGAGCAGTAGAAAAGTTTGTTGGTTTTGGAAACTCAAATGATTTACTTTTCCATGAGTATGATTTTGTAGTTGCAGACTTATCCATCTTAACGATGTCTCCTGAGTCAACAATATACAAAGAGTCTTCAAGCGGAACTACTCTGCCAGCAGAACTGTATTGAGTTCCTAAAATCAATGGAGCATCTTGTCCATTTAAAGAAAATATAATTAAACCACTTGTACTTCCATTATTGTAAAAAGCATAGTATCTGCCTTCATGCAGATACGAATGAATAGAACTAGGATTGTATGATTGCCATTGTTCTTGGCTAATAATCCTAGCAGTAATAACGCTGACACCAGATAAACCTAATGACACTAAACCATCTGGACTTGCAAAAATGACAGAGTTACCTGTTTCAACAATAGAACGCTTAGATACACAAGCTTGTTGAATACTTGTTTTGGCTAAAGACATTGCGTTTGGGTCTATACCAGTTGCGATATACGGAAACGATTTTGTAAGAATTGCTACTGATTGACCAAAAGCTCCTAGTCCTACAATGTCATGGTCTACTGTTATAAAGTTTTGCGATGACCATGCATGTGGCTGAAAAGGTTCTGAGAAGCAAACATCTTTGTTACTAAATCCAACAAAAATACCATTAGCCATTACTCGCAACCCCCTCATATCTGATGGGGGCGGTTCATAGTTTGTACTAGGAATTAGTTCGCCTAACTCTGTCTGCTGTTTAATATCTATAGTACTTGTAGTACCAACAGAAACTTCTCTTACAAATTGAAAGTTTGTATCTCCAGAACCAGTTGAGGTTCTGTATAAAAACTTTTTAGTTATATTATAATCCCCTGTGGGGGCTGTATCCATCGTAACTGTCACAGGACTATATGGGTCTATATCAATAGCGACAGACGGCTCAGATGGCTGACCTTCTTCTCCATATGCACTTACATATGTGTAAACATAGTTTCTTGTCTCTGCCACAAATCTTGGTGGCAATACTGAGAACCCACCAATAATTGATTCCGTTTCTAATCTTTTATTTGATAGTTGATTGCTATCTCCAGCACCATCGCCACCTCCAAATGATAAATTAGAATCACTAAACTTATAAATATATTCTTTTGTAGATACAGGGACTTCTGCAATTTTTACCCAACTTCCATCTTGGATTTCATTACTACCATCTAAAGTACATGAATAAATTTTCTTTTTAGTTGCAGTTTTAGGTGGGTCTTCACTCATAATAATTCTTACTTCAGTACCCGAATATCCTTTAATCGTAGTAGAAGATTTAGACCTAGCAGACTCAGGAACAACACTACCTAAAATAATACTTGAAGAAAATGTGTATGCAAATACTTTTTGACTTATGTTCGAGGTAGTTCTTTTTATATTAAAAGGAGCAGAAGGAACAGTCCAGCTTCCATCTGAGGTAAACTCTGTTGTTGACTGAATAGTTTGTACAGGCTCTTGAGAACCGCTAAAAGTATTTCCACCAGAATTAAATTGAAATGTATCTCCTACGTTTAATCCATGTGAAACACTTGTAGTAAAAATTGCACCTGAACCAGTTCCTGTAACTTTTTTTACAGTTATTGTTTTATCGTTTAATCTTTCTGATGTATCGTCTTCTGTTGTAAAAACAACAGTAGGGGGACTTTGTGGAGCTGTCGGTCTATTCTCTGTTTTTTTATCTGCATTAGTTGATGCTGGCAGTTGAGCATCAGTCAAATCATCTTCATACTCACGAATTTCGTCAGGGTCAATTTCTGCTATTCTTCTGTAGTTACCATCTTTTTTTCTAAAGATAACTATATTTTCATGTTCTTCGTTAGTTCTCCTTCTAAAACCTCTGAGCTTTACTGTAGGTAGATATCTTCTTTTTAACTCATAATCTCCTGATGGATTGTTTGATGGAAATGTATAAGTATTTTTTATCTTAATACTTTTTTGACTTATGACTTCTCCTACTTCCCATTGATTGTTCCATCCAGCTTCTGTTGAATTACTAAAGACTATATAATCTCCAGCTTCTAAGTTATGGGCTACTTCAAAATTAATTTTAAATAGAGATGATGTATCCGCAGAAAAAGAAGATGGATGTAAATTACCAGCATCTACAACATCTGTTAAAGTTTCTATAGGGTCAATCTCAATCAATGCACTTTCGTATGCACTACCTTTATATGTACTAGTCGAACTTGAGCCTAACTGTTCGGCAAATGCATATTCTCTTGGAGTAAGTGTATATTCGATTACGGCTGTACCAGTCGCAACAGGTGCATTAGAAGGTTTTGGTATTCCTAAATTCAAAGAGTTTCTAGGATACTGAGTGGTTCCTGTGGCAAATGCATCACTAGTTGTAGCCATTTTAGGAACACCTTGTCCTGTCCAATATATTCTTTTGAACTGATCTTGCGTTATTGGAGATAACGCAAGATCAACATCTTCAGAGAACTCTAACCAGTTATTCGCTTCATCTCCTGTATCTTGTCCTCTAAAAATAGTAGTAGCAGAACCAGAAGAAATTTTCAAAGGAGTAACAGTTGTATTTTCTTTAATAGGTTCTATTGCCCCAGAAAACAATCTTGTATCTTTTGCTTCTTCTGCTTCGTTAGGAGCAAGATTCTTTTTATTAACAACTGGTCGCATCCCAGAAAAGTTTTTAATAACTATCCCAGCCATTTAAACCCCCGATGCACTAGAACCATCTAAGCTTAAACTTGGATACGAATCCCATGTGCGAGGGTCATCACTTCCAATTTTAGTCGGTATATCTCGCAAAGCCTGTCTGTATGTTGCCGTGGCAGTTGGCATGTCTGTACCAGTTTCGGATTTCCGAATTGCATACCAATCTGTCTCTTGCAACATGCTATCTCTTGTTTGTCTAATTTGAGCCATTGCAGAATCTTTAGATGCCTTAACTTCATCTGTTGAAAGATCATCTACAGAAACAGTAAACACATAACTGCCACTAACGTATGGTGCGGTGTTACTTAACTTTTCTGTCAGAATATTGTGTTGCTTATAGTTGTTAATTTTTTTATAACCTCTTTCAGCTAACAGTTCATCGTTTGGAATATTGCGAAATATTTTTGTGTAATACACAATCTCTCCTATAATTCCATCTGTTACTTTTGCAATATACATTTTATCTCCTATTTGTTCGGATAAGATTTTGTGGGGATTTGGAAACTTGAAGTGTATCTAGCTACTTTTGTTACTCTAACCTCATCTAGCTTTCCTTTTAAGTGATATAAAGCTGAATTATTGCCATTAAACGAGCAACCTAATGCAAAATTTCTACCTGTAAGACTTGTTTCAGTAGCAGTATTTGTGCCTAAACTTGTGCCGTTTTTAAATAGGTAATGTGTTTGGCCATCTTTTACTAAAGCTATGTGATACCAAGTGCCAGTAGTAATTGAATTATCATCCCATGTATAAACGCTTGAGTGATATACAAATCTCCAATCCGTACTATTATTATCATAATAAAATTGATACTCTGAACCTGACCCGTATTTACTAAATAAACAATGTAATCCATCTAAAATATCAAATTTAACAAACATCTCCCATGTCATGTCTCC
>MDTD01064287.1_pt1 | contig 10544 bp, 15 predicted proteins | sample 811221 | NCBI WGS metagenome assembly MDTD01 (sample SAMN05326646, study PRJNA326480) | marine metagenome | isolation source: seawater | place: Pacific Ocean: South West | collected 2011
AAATGAATGAATACGAAGAACTCATTCCTTACTTGATGCAAGTTACAGAAATTGTGAAAACAGGATTTAATGTTATTCTTCTTAGTGGTCCTCACTTTGGGTGTGAGATTTTCTTTCCAAAAGGAGACAACAGAAGATGGGAGATAATCAGTGAGTGACAAATTTTTAGAAGCGCTTAAAGGGTTGGATGCATCTGCCCTCCCCGAACGACCATGGGATGTATGTCCAGCTGGTGTTTTAGTGATACCAAAGAGTCGAGTGTATACGATGGCAGGTAAAAAAATAGTTCCAAGTTTAGTTTTAGAAACAAAAAGACACTTTGGGAACCCAAACGGCGACAATACTGCTGATCACTGGTATTGGACTTACGTTATTTATGAAGAGGATGGTGATCACACAGAAGTGGAGGCTAGATACTATAAAGAATTTATTGCATAGTTGTACAAAATACTCTTGTATGTGATTAAATTATATACATAATCACACACATTCTCACAGGAGTATAGATGAGAAAATCTAAAGAATTACGTAAGAACCAAACCCTCGAGCTTTGGAGACTCTTTTGCGCTTCCCGGACGCATCAACAAGTTTTTGCTTGGGATTTTAGATTCATTTCAGACATGGCTAGAAAGTTAGAGTCTGGTTTGAGAATTTCGGCCAAGCAAAGAAACATCTTAGACGAAAAAATTGCTGCAGGACTTCCTAAATTGCCAGCTGCAAATGAAGCAGGACAAAAGCTTTCAGCTGCCCTGCAGATTATTGAGAGATTGGATCAATTTGCTTGGGAACACAGAGTTGGAAGTGAGTTGCTTGTCAAGTGCCAGAGAGGTTGGAACCTTTCAGAAAAGCAACAAAATCTTGTTGACTCCATCATTGAGAAAGCCAACAACTGGAATTCTATGGAAGCTCCATCAGAAGAACTTCAAACTAGAGTTGCTTTGGTGAAACAGTTAGCAAAATGTTATGCTGACAATTATTGGTACTCTCACGCTAAAGCTGCATCATATATAAGGATCATAGAAGGGCCTAAGTACTCTGAGAAAGATGTTGAAAATGCAGAATATGCAGTTAGAGGTGAACTCAAGAGATGGAATAAAGTGCTTGAAAAATTCAACCCCGGTGCATATTGTAAAGTCCCTTGTAGAAGTGTCGATTTAGCAGAAGCTGCTGGCGTAGGACAGTGGGAAAAAGCTCCCGGGATCGTTGTTTCTGAACCACGAGTTGAAAAAGGCGGCATTACGCTTGATGTTCTAATTGCAGGTCAAGTGATCAGTTTTTATTCTAGAAACGTTACAACTCGATAGGAGATACTATGAGATTTTTACGAAACTTTTACGCTTGGGTCGTCAATTTGCTATCACCCGAGGTTATTCGGGACGACAATGTTATAGAGCTTCACCCAAAAGGGACTTCTACTTTTGATCCAAATTCTAATAGGGCCAAGAAAGGTCTAGCATTTCAAAAAAGTGTTTTCGAGCAGTTACAAGAAGAATTTCCTGGGAATGATACTTTTGAGGAAACATGGGAATATTTCAAAAAGCAAAATCCATCGCTCTCTATTTACGAACTAGCGTGTCTCGAAAAAGAGTGGGGTGATATAACGTTTTTGTACGAAGGCCAACGGTTCTGGGTCGAATGTTGTTTCGCTATGGGTAAAGAAACATCTTGGTTCTGTGAGATGAAACGTATCAAGTTTAGAGGAATTAACAAATGGTATTGTTGGGGTAAAATAGACCAACCGGGCAAAACATGGTTTATTCAATCTAAACCTTGGAATGACTATGTCTCAAAATGCGAGAGAGTGCGACAAGGCAAAAAGTCTTTTCGTATTGTACCGAAGCACCTAATTGGTGACAACCTCTATAAAGCGAAACGAGGTGTCAATGCCTTCGCAGATTTTATTAAATGACTATCTTGGAAAACTAGTTTGGTATTTTGAAAGAAACGATGCTGGAATTCTTAAAGATGATCCTCCCAAAACCGGCATAATTATTGATATCAATTCAGATGGAACTGTTCTTGTTTTAGATGGGCTAAGAAAATGTAAGGTAAGCTCTATGGATTTTGAAGTGCTGGAGGACTGGGATGAAAACTTGGAAAGGAAAAATGGTCAGATGGAAGAAACCAGAGCCGGGTCAAGAGAACATGATAGGAATAGTCCTAAATAATCCAAAAGAAGACACAATCAAATTCACTCCAAGATCAGTAGCCCTTATCCTCGTTGTAAGCGTAATGTGGGGAGACAAAGTGCAAAATTTTGTGCCAATTGATGAATTAGAAATTGTAAATTAAGAAAAATAGAGATAGAATTAAATTAACACACACTAAAGAGAATAATATGAAAACACTTACACGACCTCTCTGGACTCCTCCAAAATTAAATGCATGGAAAAATCCATTGATACAAGAAATATATTGGCCAGATAGATGGAAGATGACTGTCATTTGCCTATGCCTTAATATGACATCAGGAAAACAAGTAAGGCCTATTTTACCTGAGTTATTTAGAAGATGGCCAGACCCCAAATCCATGGCTCAAGCTAATGTAGAAGAACTAAAGACTTTAATTAAGCCTTTAGGATTTCTCAATAAAAGAAGTCTAGCACTTAAAAGAATGAGTCAAGAGTGGCTAGAAAAAGATTGGACGAAAGTGAAAGATCTCTACGGATGTGGGCAATATGCACAAGATTCAGATAGCATATTCTATCTAGGGAATACATCTCTAGAGCCAAAAGATGGAGAATTGGCCCGGTATTTAGAATTTGCGAGAAAAGAATTATGAGTTTTTCTGGAAACATAGAAAAAGAAATTGCAAAGAAATTTCATGATCATGACGAGGACGAGTTTTCTTTTGGAGATTCAGTCTCAGTGCCTCCTTCAATTCAAAGAGACATAGAGGAATTTCAAAGACTGATAGGCTGTGAGTTTGACTTTCATGGTGAGCAGTGTGCGAAAGTACAGCTGAACAATTTGGTGTATGAATTTTTATCCGATCCGGATGATGGATATAGATCTCATTTAGGAGCAGTTATTTGTACGCCTGCTTCAAGTCATACTGGATTTTTTCCAAATCCTATAGCTAAAGTAATTTTAATATCGACAGACGATGAGTCTTCTTGGCCAGATGAATGGACGCCACCGGAGTCTCAAGATAATTTCGAGGGGCCTTTTCATGGTTACTTTCTAATTGACTCAGATGATTACCATGTATGGTGTCAAATCGGGACAGAATACATAGACGCGTATTATCCTTGTTTTGTTTCGAGATATAATCCAAAGATAAGCAGACCTCAAGCATAATTAGACATATGCTTGGAGGATAAGTGAAAAATTACTATAGCATCTTGGGCGTTAGAGAAAATTCAGATACCCGAGAGATCAAACAAGCTTATCGTAATTTAATGCGAAAATGGCACCCCGATGTCAATCGCACTGGAGATGCAACTAGACGGACTGAGGAGGTGAATGAAGCTTATGCCGTACTAAGTTGCCCCGAGTCTAGATTTAATCATGACATACAACTCAGAGAAGCTGGCTTATCCTCCAAGCTTCTTTATAGGAAGAGAACAATCCCTTGTTTAGAATGTGGTGCTAAAGGAGTGAAAAAAGTTTATGAACAATCACTCAAAAACAACATAAAATTATGGTTAGGATTATCTGCACCTCATAAAGTAATTGTTTGTCTTAATTGTTGTGGCACAGGGTGGGATAGAACAATAGAGGAATACTAATGTCAAAAAATAAAAACCCATTAGTGAGCATAATTTTACCTACTTACAATAGGGCGGCCACTCTAGGATGGGCATTGCAATCTATAGCCGAACAAACGTATCGAAATTTTGAAACAATTTTAATCGATAACAATTGCACTGATAACACTTTAGAAGTGGCCAAGGAATACCAGTCTTCCACGAATCTTAAGATACTTTCTTGTGAAATTCAGGGTTGTGCTCCTGCATGCAATGTTGGTATTTATCATTCCAAAGGGTCTTTAATAGCTCGACAAGATGATGACGATTATTGGTATCCAACAAAACTAGAGAAACAAGTAAAGTTTCTAGAAAAAAATCCTTCGATAAGCATTTTAGGAACGCAGGTTCGAATAATAGATGACAACAAAAGGCCCATATTCGACTATGAAATTCGAACAGATTCTCTTTCCGGCCGATTCACACCTCCAAAAAAGAAACCTACAGAAGATCATGTAATTAAAAAAGAATTTCTTATGGGGAAATGTCCTATTATAAATCCATCTGTTGTTATCAAAAAAGAAAAATTGCTATATGTAGGGGGTTATGATCACATTTTCACAAGAAATGAAGATCTTCTTTTATGGTTGAGACTTATTCCATGGTGTAATTTTGCTAATTTAGACGAAATATTAATGGATTATACATCTAGGCCGAACAACGACAATCCCCATGTTCCATTTGTAGCAGCTGACATGCACTACCAGTTGTACAAAGCACTGGGGATAGTGTCTGGGGAAAGACCACCATTGAATTATAAATAATAACTCGGAAGAATCATGAAAAAAGAGAGAGAAAAAGAAGAAACTAAACAAGAAGCCAAAGAGGAGTACTGCGAAGTGTGCGGCTGTGATCCTTGCGATTGCCTATGGGGCACAGATGAATGAGCTTCATCTTCACATAGACGGATCAATAAGACCAAACACTTTGCAAGAATGGTTGCCAGAATTAAATGTGAAAGCATTTGGTTTTCGTAAAGGCATGAACCTAAGAGAGTGTCTAGCTTGTTTTGAAACAACGGTTGGTGTATTAAATTCTCCAAGTAGATTAGAAAGAGTTGTTAAAGAGCTTTGTACAGATCAGAAGCGGTGGGGCGTAGAAGAATCAGAGCTTAGATTTGCACCACACATTCATAATGTAGATAACAAAGAATTGCTGGATGCTGCTGTAAGAGGATTAGATTCAAGTTCGAACTTGATTCTTTGTGGGCTTTATGGGTTTGACCCAAAGAAGATAGAAGAATTAGTAGAATTAGCTAAAAACGAACCTCGAGTTGTAGGAATTGACATAGCTGGCGGCCCAAAGAATACCGATAAATGGGGAATGCACCATTATGTGGATGCATACCAAGAAGCTAAAAAGCACGGTATTGGAAGAACAGTTCATGTGTCTGAAGGTCGAGAGCCGCAAGAGATCATAGATGCAATTACAATGCTAGACGCACAGAGATTAGGGCATGCCTGTTCTTTATTAGACTCAGAAGAAGCTTTGGAATTAGTGTTAGCCAAAGAGGTCGTAATTGAAGCATGTCCAACATCTAACTTACATACGGGTGTTTATCAGTCTCCTTCACATCATCCTATACGAAAATGGATAGAAAAAGGGGTTCGTGTTTCTGTGTGTGCAGATAATTCATTAATGAGTGCGACAAACACAATCAAAGAATTGTGGTCAACAAGATTCTTTTGCAGTTTAACTGACGATCATCATAAATGGATCGAAGAATCATCTCAGTTAGGACTGTTCAGGAGAAGATAATGTTTAGAGTTTTGTATTTTTTATTATTCACAGGTTGTCAAAGTGACATTGCAATCATCACAAGGCAAGATAAGCTGCCAGACACTGCAGAGATAGACACAGAGGAACCTGCAGCAGAACCAAGTTCTCCCACAGACGAGCCTAGTTCTGAGCCTTCAGATGAAATGACAGAACTCACAATTGGGTTTGCTGAGGTATCACTAACGCAGATAGCCTGTCCTGCTTGTATGGGAGTATCAAACGAGTTTGACATCAGTGCAACTTTGAAGCTTCACAATCCGACGACAGGAGGATATAATGACCAGCTTGTGCCAGTTGGTACTTGTGTGACACAAGAATTAGGTGCGTATGTGAGTTCTACCCCTCTAAATGTATCAGGAGTTGCTTCTTTCAATTCCATTCAGCTATATCCTTCTGGCCAAGCTGAATGGACTGCTTCTAATTTGCAAGAGTATCAAATTCCAAGAAGAGAATCTATTACTGTTGTGACAGATGCCGGTGTTATACCGAATGCATTCGAAACTCTTGAAGGGTTTGATGATATACAGCCTTGGGAAATGCGTTACGTAGATCCATCCTATGCTTTTGCAGCAGTAGTGTCAAAACAAGGGACTACATTTACTTGGGCTCCAAGCATCTCTGGTGCACAATTTGAGGTGATGATTGTAGTTTATTCTCCAGATGGATCTCAAATTTTAGGGCTGGTGGCCTGTATGGAAAACGATGTTGGCTATCTTACGGTACCGGGAAATTACTTTCAAGGATATCCTACATGGGCATTAGCTGCAATCTATCTTACTAGGCATAGGACCGATCGACAACCAGCTTATGAGTTCAATGGATATTTAGAGTCTCATCAAATGTGGACTGTGTTAGGCACTGGGCACATCGAATAATCTTCTACATTTCCTTCGTATCTAGTATAATTAGAAGTGTTATGTTGTTTCGCCACCTAGAAGATAAGAAAACTGGTTATTTTTCACACATGTTTTGTGCGATCAAGTATTCGATAAAACTATATTTTGCTAGTCAAATTTTGTTAATTCATGCTATTTTTCCTTGCTTCTTTGAGACAACTGCATCAGACATTATGAAAGAAATTATTAAGGAGGCTTGTGATGAGTGAGCTATTAACAGAAAGATGGGGCGAATTAGCTTTCGCTAAAGATTCTACAACCGTCATTACTGAAAAGAAAAAAGACCCTTATGAAAAGTGTTGGGACGGATACGAAAGAGTTCCAGGTACAAAGAAAGGAGAAAAAGGGTCTTGCCGAAAGAAAGGATCTGCTAATGAAGCCGACGAAGTTATGAGCGAAGTAGAGGAAATCCAAGAGATCTCTCGAAAAGTTAAAGACCTTATCCAAGAAAAGAAGCAAAAAGGCCTATGGGATAACATTCACGCAAAAAGAAAGCGAGGCGAAAAACCTGCCAAGCCAGGTGAAAAAGGATACCCATCTAAAAAATCTTGGGAAGAAACAACTAACGAAGCAGATGAATTGATGGAAACGGATGAAACAGATGAAGGTAATGCATTCTCTGGTGCAAGACAAGAAGCAATCGATAACGATGAGGATGAGTTCGAAGTAGATGGTGAAAAATACGAAGTGACAGGCGATAAAACAAAAACAATGTCAGAATCTCAGCTTCGTAGAGTCATTCGTAAAGCTATTTTAGAAGCTTGTTATCAAGGGAAAAAAGTAAAATTGAATAGCCCATCTTCTAACTCTGAAAATCCAAAGAAAAAATCTAAAGTGTATGTAAGTACTGGTGAAAGAATCAAAGGTGAAGGTCCTTGCAAAGGCGAAGTAAAAGCTAAGAAGGTGCAATTTGGTGATCCAAACATGCGCATTCGAAAGTCAAACCCTAAAGCAAGATCAAACTTTAGAAAACGACATAAATGTCACGAAAAGAAACCCAAAGATTCAGCTGGTTACTGGTCTTGCAAAGCTTGGTAGATAAATTATGAGACATCTAATAAGAAAATTAATTATGGAATGCCCCTGCATGGATAATCCTGGCGTTAGAATAGAAGTAGAAGAAGATGTGGTCGAGCCAGTGTTGGATATGATCGCAACGGCTATAGATGATCCCGCAGATGTATACCCTGAAGAACACATAGACTCAGATGGAAGAATGTTTGATTATGGACACCAGAAGTCAGATTCACAAGAAGGCAGAATGAGTAAAGCAAAACTTTTCCGTATGGGAAAAATGGCACAATCTCTTCATGATAGGCTTCAAGACGGCGATGACCTTCCTGGCTGGGTACAAGATAAAATTACGACTGCAGAAGATCGATTAGAATCTGCATATGACTATATGGACTATAAGATACACAGATCAGATCAAGAGGAATCTCCTTGTAATGGGTCTATTGCACTTAGTCTAGACGAAATTGCGTAAAGGAGAATTACATGAAACCAAGGAACCCAAGAGAGCACTTGTTGATAGCAAAAGCTTTAGGCCTTTTAACCGAAGCAAGCTCAGCCTCCCAAACGGTCAGTGTAAATACTGCCATTCAAAATTCAGTCCCAACACACCAAAACAGAAACAAGTGTACAGATTTGGATAGAGCTAATCAGAACCCAACGACAGCAAATCAAAGTAAGTATAAAGCTGCATACGACAAAGATGGTGTTCCAGCTGCAGCTAAAAAGAGGGAGAATTGGGCTTCGGCACCCAGGAGAGGTTCTAACGTATCTGCAAAATTGAGAATTAACAGCATCACAAATGCAGACATAGGAACATTTACAGAGTACTACGCAGTTTTGTATACAGCAAAAGCTTTAGAAGCTTCTTATCCTAATGCGGAAATAGAAATGGCAGCAAATGATCCAGAGCGTAATCAAGCAGCAACTTCTGAGACAGACATCATGAGATGTATTTTGGAACAAAGCCAAAGGCGAGTTGAGATTAAGAAAAATTCGAATGGAAAGTTCTACATGAAACAAGGTCACACTCAAGCTATTATGGACAAATACAGGCTGCTAGGGTGCCAACAAGGTGCTGTTCAAGTAGAAAAGATCGAATCCATCATTGCAGAACAAGGCGAAGGATATACACCAAGTAAAATCAGGATCCTAGCAGTAGGTGCTTCTCCTAGTCAGCAGGGAATGAATTCTCCCGGATTACTTGCACAAGAAGATGTTCAAGTCATTGTCCAGCCAGAAATACAGCTCAATGGCACACCAGTTCCTGACGGTTTAATTGCATTTTCTAACAAATCAGGTGGTAGCAAAGCAGAACAAATAAACATGACACTAGGCTCCGTAGGTCTTTGTACTGCAGAAGACATTAGTGCTGAACTTGCAAAGCCAGCGACAAAAGACTCTATATGCAATGCTGCAATAGCAAAATTCGAACAATTAAATCCCGATAATCAGACTAATAAATGTGCAACGACAAAAGGCGGAACAAAAGATAAATCACCTATTCAATATTTGCAATGGGTCTGTGAGCAAAAGTATGCGACTAACAAGAGCAATCCAGAAGATGAGAATACTGGCCCAACAGGAAATGCTGCAATTCGTAAATTATTTGATGAATTAACTACAAAAGCTTTTGCACCAGTTGCTGAAGATTGGATGAATTTATTAAGTTACAAGAGAGGCTCTGAAGCGAAAAAACGAAGTCTCAATGCATTTTCTAGTTGTGTCACGACCGTTCTTGGAAATGAAGCAGCCGCAACCATCTCTAAGTTGTCTGGCGACTCAATGAAAGATTCAGGTGCTGTCTTTGATACAATTTTGTGGGGAAAAATTATTGAAGAACAATCGAAATCCAGTGTATTGGGTACTTTATATCCTTCAATCCATCAGGAAGTATTCGGAAACAAAGAAGGCAAAACTAGACAACAATTATCTCAAGAAATTTTATCAAAAATGCAAGGGACAGACGGAAGATATTTTGCAGTAAATGACTCCGGAGACGTGACCAAACAACCTAAACAAGCGAGACCATTTTCAGCTGTGCACAAAGGAATACGTAAAATGCTTCAAGATGTTGCAAATGGTATCGGAGGCGGAAGTTTTGCTTTGCTTCAATCTAAATCAGCTCAAAAACAATATTTCTGCTATAAAGATTCCAGCGGTAATTATTTTGGGTTTTTAACTTTGTCACTTAGAAAGGGTAATACTAAGTCATATTCATATACAGCAGCAACTTTATATAACGTAGATGAGCAATTATCGCCAGAAGAATTGATTCAACAAGCTGAATTAGCTGAAGAACAATCAGCAGGGGACATTGTCGGTGCTGTAGCTGTAGATGGAGTGGCTGATTTATCAGAAGAGCAACCGGTAGCTGATGCTGCAGAATCAGAAACTTCTGCAGGTTCTATCGATCCAAACTCTACCGCCGCCTCTCCCACGACTTTAGTTGACATAGAACCGATTAACTTTTCTGGACTTACTTCTGCAGCACAAAGCACTAGTAGAATAGATAGGCTTGAAAAACGCATGAGTGGCAGGGGTTCAAGAGCAAGAATAAAAGCAGCTAATAAAATTATTGACCCAAATGTGGATTCTGGTTCCAGAGCTAAGGTCCTTGCTTTTCTTAAAGGTCCGAAATCACCAGAAGAGCAAGAGGCTTTTTTAATCACGTTTGCAAACATATGTAGAGAGCTTGGTTATACACCCCGAGGTGAATTGGGTGACCATATAAAGAAACTTTTAGGAGAAAATAGGATGACAAAGTATAGTTTACGAAGCAAACTATTGATAGAAGAAGCATTGGCTGACATACCAGGCTTAGAAGATGCAATCATGAGTGACCCAGAAGCCTTCTCTGCTATGGCTGCCATTGTGGCAGACGAAGAAGGAGATGCAGAGTTGGCTGATAAATTAGAAGGTGAAGAACCTGCAGAAGCTGAAGAAGCTCCAGTTGAGATCCCCACAGAGGAGCAAATTGCATCTCAAGAAGATCTTACACCGGCCGAAGAAGCTCCTCAAAGAGTTGATGAAAATCGATGGCTAAGATTGGCTGGGTTACTTAAAAGCTAAGAAATCTTGTAAATTTATAATTCTCCGTGTATAATAC
>MDTD01097420.1_pt1 | contig 10544 bp, 10 predicted proteins | sample 811221 | NCBI WGS metagenome assembly MDTD01 (sample SAMN05326646, study PRJNA326480) | marine metagenome | isolation source: seawater | place: Pacific Ocean: South West | collected 2011
CTGGAAAAGAGGTCACTACCATTAATCAATTCAATAGCGCTAATGAACTTATTTCTACTTCAATTGGTATGGGGGATTTTCGGAATAATTCCTTTTTTTCTAGGCTCTCAGCTCACTCATTGATTTATTTTGGTAAAAAGAAAATAGATAAGGCTAGAAAACATTTTATAGATAATGCCTTTGGATTTAATTTTGATTATACCTTGTCCAAAGGAAATCAAGTTTATAATAATGAATTTGTTGATTATGCCTTGCCACATCGTTTTCAGAATCAATTTAATCTTCAGTTTCATTATAGTCTTGGAATAGGCATTCGATTTAACAGAGCCTGGATGATGATTCCAGCCCTTGAAATGCCAATCATCGGTATTTATGAATGGAATGGTTTTGATCCCAAAATCAATTGGTTTTCATCACAATATTGGCCTATTTTAATTCGGGTGAAGTTTATTAAACTCTTCGAAAGAGTTCCTAAATGTGGTGCATATGGTGATCCAAGTGACATGAAATTTGATAAGAAGTTTAGATCAGGTAATTTTTAGCCTTTAACCCATTTTTTTGACATTCTTTTGGGAAGTTTTTTCCGAATTCTTTTCAGCACCGAATCTCGACCTGCTATATTTCCACATTTTAGAATATCTCTGAAGTAAACCTTTTGTTCTTTGAAAAATGTAAACTCTAAACTGACCGATGTTGCTTCTTCTCTATAAATATGATATATGCTCGTTCTACCTAACATTTCTCTCAGAGAGACATCAATCTTACTGGCCTTAAATCTTCGGTCGTAACCGCGAACATTAACAACAAGGTAGGTATTAATACCTTGTTTGCTTAGGATGCGTTGAAGTGTATCGGAAGCCAAAAAAGATGGGTCTGATCCTTGTTTAAGAATGTTGAGAGAAGGAATAGCTTCGAGTCCATTTTGGGCGAATATTTCTGTGAGTGTTACTTCAATGGCATATCTTTCATCTGGCCGATCAAATTGACCGATAATTAAAACCTTACCTTGACTTTCTCTTTGACAATACAAACCACTATTGGTTATAGTAATCACAGCGATTAAAAAGATCAAGTTTAGTTTCATTCTAAAATATTTGAGATGCAATGGATTTCACCGCATCTGAGTTCGACATTGTATAATAATGAATACAAGGTGCACCTTCTTTTACAAGTTCCTTTGATTGTTGAATACTCCATTCTATTCCTAATTCCTCAACATCACTATTTGACTTACACTTCAAAAGCTCAGTAGATAATTCTTCTGGATAATCAATATGAAAAAACTTAGGAAGAAATGAGATGTGGTTCAATGTTCTTATGGGTTTTAATCCAGGAATGATTGGAACTTTGATACCAATATTTCTGCAATACTTGACAAAGTCGAAATATTTTTTGTTGTCAAAAAACATTTGAGTAACAACATATGATGCTCCTGCGTCTACTTTCCTTTTTAAACGTAATAAATCAGTTTGGAGATTCATAGCTTCAAAATGTTTTTCGGGGTATCCTGCAGCGCCTATACAAAAGTTGGTGGGTTCTAGTTTTATATCATCCATCATATATTCCCCCTCGTTCATGTTAGAAATTTGTTGGATTAATTCGACAGCATAGGAATGGCCATTCGGGTCAGGTCGAAATGAGGATTCCGTTTTAATGGGGTCACCTCTTAGGGCCAACACATTGTCAATTCCCAAAAACTGCAAATCAATCAATGCATTTTCGGTTTCTTCTTTACTAAAGCCCCCACAGATCAAATGAGGAACAGCATCTACATTGTATTTATTCATTATAGCCGCACAGATACCAACAGTTCCTGGTCTTTTTCTGATCGATACTTTTTCTAGTAGACCATTTCCTTTTTCTTTGTATAGGTATTCTTCGCGATGATAAGTGACATTTACAAATTTCGGCTCAAATTCCATAAGAGGATCAATCCCATCATATATGGACTGAATACTTTTTCCTTTAAGGGGGGGTAGGATTTCAAATGAGAAGAGCGAACTCTTGGCGGCGTCAATATGTTCAGTAACCTGCATAAAAAAGTTTAAACAAAAATATATAATTGTGGGGTGTCTGTAATCATAATTATAAAATACTTTCGTCGATAGCTTGATAGATTAATTCGCCCGCTATTTGTATTTCTTTTTCGGAAATAATTAATGGTGGGGATAAACGAAAACTATTTGGGTGAGATAGAAACCAAAAGCTAATGATCCCTTTTTCTAGGCAGCGATGAACTACCTTAGCTACTATTTCTGGAGATTTCATGTCAAAAGCAAACATCATTCCAAGGTGACGTGAATCAATGATTTCTGGATGTGATGAGATCTTTTCAGCAAGGAGTTGGCCCAATCTATCAACTTCTTTTAAATCGATATCTGTTTTTAAGGCTTTGCAAAATGCTGCGGCGCCTGCACAATTTACGGGATGACCTCCGAAGGTCGTAATGTGTCCTAAAGCAGGCTTTGTACTAAAAGCATCTAAAATATTTTTGTTTGAGACTAATGCGCCCATAGGAAGGCTGCCTCCAAGAGATTTGCCGAGGGTCAATATGTCTGGTTCAATTTCAAAGTGTTGGAAAGCGAAATACTTCCCTGTTCTTCCCAGTCCACATTGAATTTCATCAAGAACCAACAGGGCACCGGTAGCTTTGCATTTATGTCTGAGTTTTAGCATGAATTCATGAGAAGGTACAATCACGCCGGCATCACCCTGTACTGTTTCCAAAAACACACCTGCTGTTTTTTCTGTAATCCAACTTAATTGGTCAACTTGATTGATTTCAATAAACTTTATCTTTGGTAATAGTGGTTGAAATCTCTCTTTTCTTTCGTCGTTACTAGAAATGCTTAAGGAGCCGTTAGAACTTCCGTGGTAAGCACCTTTAAAAGCAATGATTTCAGTCCTTTCGGTATAGGATTTACAAAGTTTGATGGCGGCCTCATTCGCTTCTGTTCCCGAGTTTACAGGATAAATACAATTTAAATTTTTTGGTAAAAGAGCACCTAGTTCTCGTGCCAAATCGAGTTGAGCATCTTGAACGAATTCACCGTATACCATGACGTGCGAATGCCTATCAATTTGTGCTTTTATAGCTGACTGAACGGAAGGATAATTGTGTCCCAAGTTGTTGACACATAAGCCAGATATCATATCCATATAACGTTTACCTTTCTTGTCAATGATATAGATTCCCTCTGCATAATCAATCTCGATCAGCAGTGGATGTTTTGTGGTTTGCCCTAAGTGATTTAAAAAGATATTTTTGTTTTCCATTGGTAGGGTTTTATAAAATCAACCACTTATTTCGTTCTGCTTTACAGGGTAGATTATCATTGTCAAGGTAGGAGATTCATTCAAATAAAGAACTGTTAACGCAGCATGAATATTTCATTGTTAAATTTAGTAATATCTCGTTTACTTTTTACACATACTATGCAACTATTAAAATAAACTGTTACTTTTTTGGCTCAGTAATTATCTTACTGAAGACCTTCAAAAAAATATTGAAGCTGAGTTTATTCTGCGCCTTTTGGTTTCCTTATGACTTTGAAGATGTTAGTGAGTCTAAATCTAGGCAAAAAAACACCACGGATATTTTATTCTTCCATTGAAAAAGCACTATTTTTTCTTTTTGGCAACCTTTAAATTACAACGTACGTCTTGACATCAAACTACTCTAAACTCTAGAAAATGTAACTGTTTTCTTAAACTCTAAAAGCATCACTCCTGTGGTGCTTTTTTCTATTAATGCAACTATTACATAAAGGTATTCGTCTATTAATAAAACTACTCTAACTCTAGAAAATGTAACTGTTTTCTTAAACTCTAAAAGCATCACTCTTGTGGTGCTTTTTTTATGGTACATACTTGTAGCCGATACCTTTTATAGTAACAATTCGATGGTCTCCAATTTTTTCTCTGAGTTTTCTAATATGAACATCTATTGTTCGGTCCCCAACAATGATTTCTGTACCCCACACTTTATTTAAGATGACCTCTCTTCTGAACACAGAGTTTGGATTGGAGAGAAGTAGTGACAGCAACTCAAATTCTTTTTTGGGGAGTTGAATTTCTTTGCCGTCCTTTAGAGCAATATATTTTTCTCTATCGATTTGGATACCACTTTTATTTATTTCATACGAGGTTTTTCTATTTCTTCTGAAAATGGCATGAATTCGACTTATCAGAACTTTGGGTTTGATGGGTTTAGAAACATAGTCGTCTCCTCCTGCATCAAAGCCCGAAATCTGGCTGTAATCTTCATTGCGAGCTGTTAAAAAACATATTAATATATTTTGGGTTTTAGGATTAGTTTTAATTCGATCACAAACCTCTATACCATCCATGTCTGGCATCATAACATCTAGTAAGATGATATCTGGGTTAAAGAGATCTACTTTTTTGAGACAATCCAGACCATCCGAAGCCGTTTCTGTTTGAAAACCTTCTTTGTTGAGATTATATTGTAGTACTTGTCTAATATCATCGTCATCATCGACTATTAGAACCTTGAACTCATCCATAAGTCAAATATAACTACTTGTGATGAATTGTTTAAAAGGAACTAATTATTTTAAGTAGTTATGTTGTGAATAAGATGTGAATAAAATAAATCAGTTTCACCCAAAATAAGGCTCTAATAATCTTATCTTTAGAGAACGGTAGGTTAGGTTAATTTAGTAGAAGAGCTCAACTTTTTTGGGCTCTTTTTTTTAATTTCGAGACATGAAAATCAAAATTTTATTGGTTGAAGACGATGTTAATTTAGGTCTTCTAATATCCGATCATTTAGAGGCTAATCGATACGAGGTCACTGTTGTTGAGGATGGTGCTCAAGGATTAATAGCTTATAATTCTGACGTGTTTCACTTATGTGTTTTGGATGTTATGTTACCCAAAATCGATGGATTTTCATTGGCAAAGGATATTCGCAAGTTGAATTCCGACATTCCCATCCTTTTTTTAACTGCAAAATCTATGACTGATGATAAAATAAAGGGTTTCGAGGTTGGAGGTGATGACTATTTGACCAAGCCTTTTAGTGTTGAAGAACTTCAGCTTAGAGTCAGAGCACTTCTGAAAAGAGTGAAAATAGATTCGAGCGAGGAGCAACCTAAAGAGGTGAATATTGGAAATTATACATACCATTTTGAAGACCAAAGTCTTGTTTTGAATGATTCTATAAAAATATTGACAAAAAAAGAAGCTAAGATTTTAAATTTGCTCTATAAGTATAAGAATCAGGTCATTACTCGAGAAATCATTCTCAAAGGAGTTTGGGGCCAGGACGATTACTTTGTGGGTAGAAGCCTTGATGTTTTTATCACAAAATTGCGTAAGTATTTCAAAGACGATTCACGTATCGTTATTTCCAATTTACATGGTGTAGGTTTTAAATTCGAGCTTCCTGAGTGAGTTAATTTTACATATTGAAACAGCAACTAAGATTTGTTCTGTTGGTCTTTCCGAAGGTGGGAAAATATTGTATTGTATTGATCGCGAACCGGAGGATTACATTCATGGTGAATACCTCACTTTGTTTATTCAGGAGGTATTAGATAAAAGCCACAAAACCTTAAAAGACCTGAATGCAATTTCAGTTTCAATTGGTCCCGGTTCATACACAGGTCTGCGTATTGGTTTGGCAGTGGCAAAAGGACTTTGTTATGGTTTGAATATCCCGATTATTTCCATTGAGACCCTAGATAGCTTATTGGAAATTGGAAAACAAAAGTATTTGAGTGATACACTTTGTGCTGTTATCGATGCAAGAAGAATGGAGGTGTATTCAAAAATAAAATCGCCCCAAGGGAAGGTGTTATCAGACGCTTCTGCTACCATTGTTGAAGATCACACTTTCTCGTTTTGTGAACCTTTTATTTGTTTTGGTGATGGAGCCCAAAAACTTTTAGAGCTATGGTCAGATCGATCAATAACCATTGACAATGACATCAAATTAAGTACTTCAGGCCAAGTTCGATTGGCTCTTGAAAAATATAGAAATCAAGTGTTTGATGATCTTGCATATCTTAAGCCAATGTATCTTAAGGAGTTTAAAATAGGGTAGTTCTGAATCGCTATTTTTAATTCATTGGATAAAAATATTTTGCTTTTTCTTTAAACTTTCTTCGTACAATATTAACTTTGTTATAAAAGTTGGTTGTAATGAATCAAAAAGTTCATCATCACATAAAATCTATTTCTGATAAAGCAAACAAGCTGATTCAGCGTTTTTATGATTTAAGAAATGAAAATGAAAATTTGTCGGCAACTGTTAAGGAACTTCAAGAAAAGCTCGCTCAAAATCAGGAGCAACTTGATCAAGTTCGTACAGAAAACATCAAGCTGAATGAGTCACAATCTACTTTAAAAAGTGTAAATGAAGCGTCTTCTGAAAGAAATCAGGAGATTGATCTAATAGTTAGAGAAATTGAAGTCTGTTTAGACCAGTTAAAACGATGATATGGGTAAAGTATCCTTGAAAGTCACGATTGCGGGTAGATCCTATCCGTTAAATATAAAAGAAGGTGAGAAGGACAGTGTTATTGCCGCTGTATCTGATATTAATAAGTCTATTGAAAATTTAAAAAAGAATTATGCTGTCAAAGATCCTCAAGATCTTATTGCCATGACGGCACTACAATTGGTTATGAAAAACGATTCCAATGCGAAGAGCGTTTCAGTCGATAAATCGAGTAATTCAATGGATGCCATTGAAAAAGCACTGGCTGATTTGTCTAAAAAATTGGATATCGAATAAATCTTTTCTCTTGATACTATAATCATACACTTTTATTTGTTTAATAAAATGTTGAATAGTTATGATTATTATATGGATAATGACTGGTTTGGTTTCAGGTTTAGTGGGATCCATGATCATTCAGAAGCTCGTATTGAAAGGTAAATATCAAAAAATAATTAAGGATGCAGAAGCAAAAGCCGAGAACATCAGAAAGGAAAGAGCACTGCAATCAAAAGAACGCTTTTTAAAACAAAAGCATGAGCATGAATCAAAGATGAAGGAACGGACCCGTAAAATTCAATCTTCCGAGGACCGTGCAAAAGCTAAAGAAATTAAGTTGGACAAGCGTCTTGCGGAAATCGGAAAAAAAGAAAGAGATTTAGAAAAAACAAGTCAAGATTATGATGCGAAATATAAGGGTCTTGAAATTAGAATGAAAGAGCTAGAACAAACCCAAGAAAAGAGAGTCAATGAGCTCTCAAAAATCAGCGGTATGTCGGCTGATGAGGCAAAGAAATCATTAGTGGAGGCTTTAAAAGATGAAGCGAAGACTGCTGCCATGGCCCAAATTAAGGAAATCACAGAAGAAGCGAAACTAAATGGGAATAAAGAAGCTCGTAAAATTGTTATTCAATGCATTCAGAGGGTGGCTACGGAGCAAGCTATAGAAAATTCAGTTTCGGTATTTAATATTGATTCAGATGAGGTGAAGGGTAAAATCATAGGGAGAGAAGGAAGAAACATTCGTGCTTTAGAGGCAGCCACTGGTGTTGAAATTATTGTAGATGACACACCTGAGGCTATAATGCTGTCTTGTTTTGATCCTGTAAGGCGTGAAATTGCACGATTATCTCTTCACCAACTCGTCACAGATGGACGAATTCATCCAGCCAGAATTGAGGAGGTCGTTGCCAAAACGAAAAAGCAGCTTGATGAAGAGATTGCGGAAACAGGGAAAAGGACGTGTATCGATCTTCAAATTCATGGATTGCATCCCGAACTCATGAAAATGGTTGGACGAATGAAGTTCCGTTCCTCATATGGACAAAATTTATTAAAGCATTCTAGAGAGGTGGCAAACCTTTGTGCAACTATGGCATCAGAATTAGGATTGAATCCAAAAATTGCCAAAAGAGCAGGCTTACTTCACGACATTGGCAAGGTTCCTAATGAAGAGCCAGAATTACCACACGCCATCTTAGGAATGAAGATTGCAGAAAAATTTGGAGAAAAGCCTGATGTACTCAATGCTATTGGAGCCCATCATGATGAAATTGAGATGACCACTTTGATTTCTCCTATCGTTCAAGTTTGTGATGCTGTATCAGGTGCAAGGCCAGGGGCTAGAAGGGAAATAGTAGAAGCCTACATCAAAAGACTTAAAGAATTAGAAGGTATGGCCATGTCCTTTGATGGTGTATCGAGTGCCTATGCCATTCAAGCAGGACGGGAATTAAGAGTAATGGTAGAATCAGATAAGGTTTCGGATGCTAAAGCAGAAGAGCTCTCCTTTATGATTTCAGAAAAGATTCAAACTGAAATGACTTATCCAGGCCAGGTGCGTATTACGGTAATTAGAGAGAAAAGAGCGGTGAGCTATGCCAAATAGATGATTTAAACTTTAACTCATTCGTTTTGTTTTTATAGTATGGAATTGCGACCCAAAATAATTTCAGGTCCGTGTAGTGCGGAGTCAAGAGAACAGTTGCTCCAAACGGCAGAACAGCTTTCAGCAGGAGAAATCGATTATTTTCGTGCGGGTATTTGGAAGCCACGTACGCGACCAGGGGCTTTTGAGGGATCAAGCTATAGTGCTCTGCCATGGATGTTAGAGGTTAAAGAAAAGTATGGTTTCAAGATTTGTACTGAGGTTGCTCATCCTGACCATGTAGAGGCAGTATTAAAGAACGGATTCGATATGGTTTGGATTGGTGCGAGATCTACCGCAAATCCTTTTACTGTTCAGGAAATTGCTGAGTCTTTAAAAGGCGTAGATATTCCTGTGATGATCAAAAACCCAACCAATCCGGATATGAAATTATGGATTGGAGCAGTTGAACGAATGCTGAATCATGGGCTTAGGGATATATCTGTTATTCACCGCGGCTTTTCGGTTTATGAGAAACATTTGTACCGAAACAACCCAAATTGGCAAATAGCATTGGATTTAAAAAGGGAACTGCCTTCGATACCTCTATTGTGTGATCCTTCTCACATAGCTGGTAGGCGTCATCTGATTTATGATATTGCACAAAAAGCTATGGATTTGAGATACGACGGATTGATGATTGAAACACATTGTCGTCCAGATTCGGCCTTAACGGATAAGAATCAACAGATTACGCCTTCCGAATTATTTGATATTTTGTCCCAATTAAAACTTAGAGATCGCAGAGAGTTTATGGATGACCGCCTGAAAGATTTCAGGGAGGAACTGAGCGATATAGACCAAGATCTAATTGATCTTCTTAAGAAGCGTATGGATATATCCGAACAAATCGGTTCGTATAAAAAGGATTTGAATATGGTTATTTTTCAGAAATCTATATGGGAAAACGCCTTTAAACAGAATGTTAAAAGCGCACTCAAGTCAGATCTATCTGAAGATTTTGCCTCTGAATTATTTAAAATAATTCATCAAGAATCGATTGTAAAACAGTCGAATATCTTTTTAAATTCGGATGATGAGAATTGAGCCCTATGTCTATCAAGGACGTTTCGAATCTTGCTGTTCTAAAAGTCATGCCCAGCGTATTTTAATTCTTGCTGCACTTTATCGAAAAGAAGTTTTTATAGATCATTTATTTGAGAGCCGGGTGGGGGATGATGTTGGTTTTATGATTTCCGCTTTTCGTAAAATAGGCTATTCATTTCGGGAGAATGACTCAGGTCTTTTGATGAAGCCTCCAAAACAAAATAATAAGTATTCCCACATCGAAATTAACATAGGAGAATCAGGATTTGGGTTGCGAAGCTTTGCAAGTGTATTGTCCCATTTCTCGAAAAATTATGTGCTTACCGGTGAAAAAACAATTCTCAAGAGAAACCATTCAGGCCTTATAGCGTCCATCCAGGATTTACGTTTTCATGTGGAATCTCATTATCATGAGTTGCCTATTAAAATAACGAGCCCTGATACATTTTTGAATGATTTACATATTGATGGATCAACGGGGTCACAGTTTTTATCAGGTCTTTTGATGTGGGCTATTGGATGTAACAAGGAGGTACATATTGCAGTGTCAAATTTGAAAAGTATTCCCTACATCGATTTAACATTGGATACGATAAGTCAGTTTAATGGAAAGGTGACTAATAAAGGTTATCGAAACTTTATCATTCCCGGAGGTCAGCAACTCCAATGTCAACGAGTCTCGGTGGAGGGAGATTGGAGCAGTATGTCCTTTCATTTGGTAGGTGCAGCTTTGAATGGTGAGGTAGAGATCTACGGTTTATCGCTAAATTCGAAACAGGCAGATATTTTGATACTTAAAGTACTTCGTGAATTTGGAGCAAGTGTTGAGCTCGATGAAGCTTTTATAAAGGTAACGAAAAAAGAGAAAAAACCCTTTAATATTGATTTAACAGATGCACCAGATTTATTTCCTGTTTTATCTATATTAGCCTGTGGGTCGAATGGTAAATCGCGACTAACAGGAACAGATCGATTAGACAATAAAGAAAGCAATCGACTTAAAAGCATTTGTGCCATGCTAGATGTTTTTCAGGTTCAATATGAGTTGTCAGAATGTGATATTATTATTGATGGAACAGGTGAAGTTCAGGGGGGTGAAATTGA
>MDTD01183772.1_pt1 | contig 10544 bp, 10 predicted proteins | sample 811221 | NCBI WGS metagenome assembly MDTD01 (sample SAMN05326646, study PRJNA326480) | marine metagenome | isolation source: seawater | place: Pacific Ocean: South West | collected 2011
GAAAAGTCGGATGCAATTTCAAAATTATTTGTTAGAAATATTAAAACTAACAAAGAAGAGGAAATTAAGATTTCGGATGAAGTAGTAGGTGTGCCAAGTGTTTCTCTAATGCAGAAAGATACTAATACTTCAACAATTAGAATTGGTTGGGAGAGTATGGCCACACCAGGGCGAGTATATGAATATAATATTATTAATAAAAAAAAAAAATTAGTTAAAGAAATTGAAATTCCCTCAGGCCACGATCCTAAAAAATATATAGTTGAAAGAATAAAAGCTAAATCTCATGATGGTAGAATGATACCGATTAGTTTAGTAAGAGCAAAAAATTCAAAACAAGATGGTAAATCAAAAATTTTACTTTATGCTTATGGAGCTTATAAACATAGTGTCTCCCCCTCTTTTAGTGCTTCAAGATTTTGCTTAATAGATCGAGGTATAATATTTGCTATTGCCCATATCAGAGGCGGAGGAGACTTAGGTGATGTTTGGCATGAAGAGGGCAAGAAAAAATATAAAAAAAATACTTTTTTAGATTATGTCGCTTGTGCAAATCACTTAATTGAGCAAAGATATACCTATAAGGGAGGTATCTGTTTCTATGGAGGGTCAGCAGGTGGTTTAACTGGTGGTGCTGTTGCTAATATGGCGCCAGATTTGTTTTTCTCAATGTTATTACTTGTGCCTTTTGTAGATACAATGACAACAATGCTAAATGAAAAACTTCCATTAACTCCAGCTGAGTGGGAACTATGGGGCAATCCAATTAAAAACAAAGAATATTTTGAATATATTTTATCATATTCGCCATATAATAATTTAGACAAGAAAACTTATCCTTCAATGCTAATTACGACATCTTTATTTGATAATCGTGTACTTTATTCGGAGCCAATAAAATATATTGCAAAACTTAGAGATCTTAAACTTGATGCTAATACTCAATTACTTAAATGCAAAATGGAAGCTGCAGGACATGGTGGAATGAGTGGTCGAGATAATTCAATCAAAGAATTAGCTGAAGAATATAGTTTTATTTTGAAGACAGCTAAAATTTTTACTTAAATTTTTAAAAATTAAAAACAATTTTTGCTACTAAATCCTACAACAATGTTATTTGGATTAATCTCAAATTTTCTTTCACATTTAATATTTAGTTTTTTTGATATATAAATATAATTTCTATTACTTGAATTTAAAAATATTACTTGATCAGGTTGACCAAATTTAATTTTCAAATCCTCCTCAGTTTTATTAAGCCATTTGCTTAGCTCTTTTTCCTCTTTTAAGGTTTTTTCATCAATTTTTTTCGAAACTGTTTGACAAGATGTGAGAAATATTAATCCCAAAAAAATTCTAATGAAATTTTTAAAATTTGACATATTTAAAGTTAACATTTTACACTTTAAACTTATAAACAGAAATATTACCTTCAGGTTGTAAAATAAACAATAAACCTATATTTCAAAGGATTTTCTTATCGAATCGGAGTATTTAATACTAACTGGAGGTTAAATTTATGATGGAAAAATATTTCGAGTATAAAAAACACAAAACTAATTTTAAAACAGAGGTAATTGCTGGTGTAACAACATTTCTTACAATGGCTTATATTATGTTTCTTAATCCTTTCATTCTATCTGGTGAATTCGCTGGACCAGAAAAAGGTTTTTTTGATTTTGGAGCAGTGTTTACTGCAACCATACTTGCGACCGCTATAGCATGTTTCATTATGGCTTTTTACGGAAAAACATGGCCCATAGGATTGGCGCCAGGAATGGGAATTAATGCATTTGTTGCTTTTGGTGTTGTTGCAGGGATGGGTTATACACCTCAAGCAGCTCTTGGAGCTGTTTTAGTTGCTGGAGTGTTGTTTTTAATAATATCCTTAACACCAATAAGAGCTTGGTTAATAAATTCTATTCCAAAAAGTTTAAAACTTGGTATTGGAGCGGGTATCGGTTTGTTCTTAGCAATTATTGGTTTAGAAATTATGGGTGTCGTCGCAGATCATCCTTCAACTCTTGTAACAATTGGAGATATTAAAAATCCACTAATAATACTTGCGTGTTTGGCATTTGTAGTAATGATTGTTTTAGAAAAAATGAAAGTCAAAGGTAATATCATAATTGGCATACTTGTTTTTAGTGTAATTGCTTGGGCAACAGGTTTGGCTAAATTTAATGGAGTAGTGGGATCAATTCCACCTATGACTTATTTATTTGAATTTGATTTAACAGCGGCTTTTACTGCTGGAATGTCCACTATAATCTTTACTCTATTGTTCATAGACTTCTTTGACACAGCTGGAACATTAACATCAGTCGCTAATGTTGCTGGAAAGGTTAGTAAAGATGGTAAAGTTAAAGATATAAACAAAGCTATGCTATCAGATAGTGTTGGAACAGTTGCTGGTGCTTTGATGGGAACTACAACGGTTACAAGTTATGTGGAGTCTGGTGCTGGAGTGAAAGCAGGCGGAAGAACTGGAATGACTTCACTAGTCATTGGAGTTTTATTTTTAGCTTGCTTATTTTTTGCTCCATTAGCAACTAGTTTACCTAAAGAAATTGATGGTGCTGCATTACTGTATGTAGCTATTCTATTCGTTAGAAATATTACTAATATCGAATGGGATGATATCGCTGAGTCCGGACCAGCCGTAGTTGCTATGATAACTATGCCACTAACTTACAGTATAAGTAATGGAATAGCTTTAGCGTTTATTTCATATGCTTTGATAAAACTATTGTCAGGCAAGTTTTCAAAAACTTCACCTGCTATTTGGGTTATAGCTGTATTAAGTGTAATTAGTTTTTATGTAGCTTAAAAAAATTTGGGCCAGTTATAAGCTGGCCCTTAATTTTTGTGTTTTATAATTATTTCCTCTATTCCTATTTCTTCGTAACGTTCAAATGGTTGTACTATCCATGGGTTACTTTTTAATTTTTCTGCACAGAAATCAGGTAAGAATGACGAGTCCTTTTTTTTCCAAAGAACAGCTGTTTTAATATCTTTAATTTTTCCCTTTAAAGGCGGATATTTTTTGAGCCAATCAATACTTTTATTAAGTGTTACTCCAGTATCTGACAGGTCATCACAAAGAAGGATATTTCCTTTCATGTCCTGGACTGTTGAACTCATTTCACGAGAGAAAATAAGTTCTCCTTGTTGGTTCTCAACACCTTTACCAGAATAAGACTCTACCGCTAAGTAAGCACATTTAAGTTTAAAAATTCTACTTAAAACATCTATTATGGGAGCACCACCTCTCATAATACCAATTAACAGATTTGGTTTAAAACCGCTTTGATAAATTTGAATTGCCAACTTTTCTACTATTAGATTATACTCTTTCCAATCTATGATAAGTTTCTCAGCCATGAAAAAAACTAAATTATTTTAAAGGAGTTGTAAATGAAAGGATACGTAGTCTGTGTTTATAAAAATATAAGTAGTGAAGAAAAACTTAAAGAATATGCAACGAAAGCTAAAGCAGCAGTTGAAAAATATAAAGGAATTTTTATAATCAGGGGTGGAAAATCTAAATCAAATGAAGGTGAAAAATCACCCAGAACTGTCGTAATTGAATTTCCGTCATACAATGACGCTGAAATTTTTTATAGTTCTCAAGAATACCAAGATGCACATTCTATTTTAAAAGGTTATGCTGATCGCCAGCATCAAATTATTGAAGGTGTTTAAATAAGTTAACTATACTAATCAATATGATAGACTTAAAAAAAATTTTAGATGATAAATTTTTTGTTAAGATTAATCAAAAAAAAAGTGAAATTTCAGAAAATAGAAATAATTGAAAAAGATAATATAATAATTGGTAATATAACAATATAGATTAATATTGAATAGGTTCGTTATCAATTGATCTCCACAGATACCAAGTGGCTACTGAGCAATAAGGTGTAAATTTTTTGTAAAGTTTTTTAAGAAATGATTTAGGGGGAAAATATTTTTTTTTATAGTTATTAGATATTGCTCTTAATAATCCTATATCTTGTAGAGGCCAAATGTTGGGTCTATTAAATGTGAATAATAAAATCATTTCAGCTGACCACCTGCCGATTTGCCTTAGACCAGATAAATATTCTATTGCTTCTTCATCTGACATTTTATTTATTAATTGAGGTTTAAAATCTTTATTAATGATCTTTTTTGCTAAGTCCTTTATACCTTTTACTTTATGCCGACTTAAACCACATTGTTTTAATGTAAGAGTTGACAGCTTATTTACTTTTTTTGGATTTATTTTGCCTTTACATTTTTTCTCAAACTTTGAAAAAACAGAATTAGCTGCAGCTACACTTATCTGTTGACCTATTATACTTTTACAAAGTGAAAAAAAAACATCATTTCTCGTTATCAAAGCTCCATCTTTATAATTCTTTATTAATTTTTTCATGACTTTATCTCTCTTAGACAAAATAGCTTTTGCCTTATTCCAATAAATTGGTTGTTTCATGATCTTGGATTAATAATTTGTTTTTTAAGCTGTGATTCTCTTACAAAGATTATTAAAGAACTTGTAACAACCAATAATGCTCCGAGTAAAGTTAAAATTTTCGGTATTTCACTCCAAATTAAAAATCCAAATATAATTGCAAATACTAAACTAAGGTATTTAATTGGGGTAACTAACGATGCTTCAGCAAGTCTATAGCTTTGTGTTAAAAGGAGATTGGCTATACTTCCGCATAAACCCATAATTATAAAAATTATTAAATCCAACATTGTTGGCATTATCCATTCTTCAAAAAATATTGAACCTAGACCAATAAGAGTACAGAGTAACGTAAAATAAAAAGCAATAGTATAATTAGGTTCTGTTTTGGATAAAGATCTAACACTAATAGCAACACATGCAAAAAAAATACAAAAAATTATTGGAGTAATATAAAAGTAGTTTAAATCAATAAAAGCTGGTTGAACTATTAATAACATTCCAACAAAACCTAAAAATACAGCAGACCACCTTTTAATACCGACTTTCTCTGATAAGAAAAAAATCGAGGCAACAGTCACAAATATTGGTCCTCCAAAAGTTAAGGAAACTACATCAGCTAAAGGTAGTTCTCTTAATCCAATAAAAAGTGCAATTATTGCTGCTGCTCCAGAAAGAGCTCTAAACGCATGGAGACTAGGTCTTGTTGTTTTGTAAAAACTTAAATATTTATCTTTAGGTATGATGAAAAAAATTGGAATAAATCCAATAAAAAATCTTAAAAATAGAACTTGGCCAACAGGATAATAATCAAGCCATTTTACGCAGATATCCATAATAGAAAAGCAAATTACACTTCCTACCATGTACAATACGCCTATTTGATTTTGGGTTAACAATTTACTATCCTTTCTTCTTCAAAACATATTAATTAACTTATGCAAAAATGTACACTCGCACTTGGTTGTTTTTGGAAGCCTGAGGAAAACTTTAAAAGTAAACCAGGTATTATTAGAACAGAGGTTGGATACGCAGGTGGGCAATCTGATAAAGTCACTTATGAAGAGGTATGTAGTGGAAATACAGGCCATGCAGAGGTAGTAAGGTTGACTTTTGATGAAAGCAAAATCTCTTATAAGAAAATTTTAGACTTATTTTTCAAAATGCATGATCCTACACAAAAAGATATGCAGTTTCCTGACATAGGAACGCAATATAGAAGTGAAATATTCTACGAAACAGAGGAGCAAAAATTAGAAGCATTGAAGATTTTAAATGATTATAACAAAAAATTTAATGGAAAAATTCAAACAAATATTTCAAAAATTAGTAACTACTGCAAAGCTGAAGAGTATCATCAAAAATATATTGAGAAGAATAAATAATGAAACAATTAGTTTCTACAAATTGGTTAGAAAAAAATTTGGATAAAGTGATAGTATTAGATGCATCTTGGCATCTTCCAAATTCAGGAAGGATAGCTGAAGAAGAGTATAAATTTAATCATATTAAAAATTCAATTTTTTTTGATATAGATCGATACTCAAATCAAAATTCATCTTTACCTCATATGTTGCCCACCAAAAATGATTGGGAAAAAATTGTTTCTAATTTAGGAATAACAAATTCAGACCATGTTATAATTTACGATAATTCAGATATTTTTAGTGCGTGCCGTGTTTGGTATACCTTTATTTATTTTGGACACGATTCTAATCTAGTTTCAGTTTTAGATGGTAATTTTAATAAATGGTTAAAAGAAAAAAAACCTACTTCAAAAGATATAATTAAAATTATTAAAACTAAATATAAAGCAGTAGAAAATACTTCTTTAGTTATAAATAAACACGAAGTAAATGAGAATATCAAAAATAAAAAATTTCAATTAATTGACGCTAGAGGAGAAAAAAGATTTTTAGGTCTACAGCCAGAGCCTAGAAAAAAAAATGAGAAGCGGTCATATTGAAGGATCAAAAAATTTACCATTTCAATTATTAATTAATGAAAATCGAACCTTTAAAAAAGTAGAAGAATTAGCAAATATTTTTAAAGAAAAAGAAATATCTATTGATAGGGATAAGGCTTTTAGCTGTGGCTCTGGTATAACAGCATGCATTTTAGGTCTAGCTAATTCTCTAATAACTGATAAAAAACCAAAAATATATGATGGTTCGTGGGCAGAATACGGATTAGAAAATTAATGAAATCTTCAACAAAATTAAAAACTTTTTTAATTGTTTTTTTTATTGCAATTTTTGCAATAATCGCAGCTCGTCATTTTATTGGGCTTCATTTTCAAAAAAAATTTAGCGTGAGACCTGCTCCTGGGGTAATTGTAAACGAAGTAGAAAAATCAATTTTTTATAAAAGCATTGAAACTTTTGGAACAGCTATAGCAAAAAACTCAAAGTCATATCGAATTAAAACATCTAGTATTTTGGGAAAATTAGACATTGATAACAGATTTGTAAAGAAAGGAGAGATAATTTTAAAACTGCAAGATGGTTCTAATATAATAGCTGATTTTGAAGGAAAGTTAGGTAAACGAGAAATAGCTCAAGGTGTTTTAGGATCAGAAAGTTTAATTGTTACTTTAGATGATTTAAAAAGTGTTGTTATTGATATTAAAATTCCTGAAAACTACGTAGGCGTAATTAAACCAGGTCTAAAAGCTGAAATAACCAGCTCAGCTTTTGATAAAGTTTTTAAAGGAAATATTGAAACTATAAGTTCTCGTATAGATCCTTCAACAAGGTCAATTTTGTCTAGGGTATTAGTTGATAATTCTAACTTCGAAATTATACCTGGGCAACTAATGACTGTAAAAATAATTTATGATGAGACTGACGAAATTGGAGTTCCCGAGAGCGCTGTAACAATACAAGGTAATACTGCGTTTGTTTATATTGTAAATAATGAGATAGCTGAAAAAAAAGATATTAAAATTGGAAAAAGAAATTTTGGAAAAGTTTCTGTTTTATCTGGAATTAATGAGGGTGATTTAGTTATAAGTGAAGGGGTGTCAAAAGTGAGAAACAAAGCAAAAGTAAAAATAATTAATCCTTAGAATTAAATGTTTTTAACAGATTTATCTATAAAAAGACCAGTTGTTGCATCTGTAATGAGTTTAGTGCTAGTAATTTTTGGTCTTATTACTTTTCAAGAAATACCAACTGATGAACTTCCAGATGTACAACCGCCTGTGGTCACTATTCAAACTGAATACAAAGGTGCTTCTGCTGAAATAGTAGATACTCAAATAACTCAAAAAATTGAAGATTTTGTTGGAGGAACTCCTGGTTTGGAAACTATTGACTCTTTCAGTGAGGATGAAAGCTCAAGAATAACTTTAACTTTTGAAAATAATTTAGATTTAGACGATGTAGCTAATGATGTAAGAAGCTCTGTTTCTAGAGTTCTAGATAATTTACCAGAAGGGGCAAACCAACCTGAGATCTTTAAACAAAGCGGTCAAATGCGTACTACAATGTGGTTATCCTTCAGCTCAGAAACTATGACGGACTTAGAGTTAACAGATTATGCAGACAGATATTTAACAGATACTTTTTCTACAGTTGACGGTGTTGGAAGAGTGAGACTTGGTGGTGAAAGAGAGCTTTCGTTAAGGGTTTGGCTTGACCCATTGGCTTTAGCTGCAAGAGATTTAACTACTCAAGAAGTCGAAACAGTTTTGAGAAGAGAAAATGTCGAATTTCCGGCGGGAAGAATTGAGTCAAAGGATATCGATTTAACAATTAAACTTGATAAAGCTTATGAGGATGTAGAAAATTATAAAAATTTACCACTTAAAAGAGCAAAAGATGGATCAATAATCACTTTATCTGATGTATCACGAATTGAATTAGGTGCTGAGTCTACAAGGACATTGTTTAAAGGAAACGGAAATCAAGTTGTTGGAATTGGAATATATCAACAATCAGATGCAAATACTATTGCTGTTGCCAATGGAATTAAAGACAAAATGAAAGAGCTTAAACCAAGTTTACCACCAGGCACGATTTTAGAAGTTTCTTTTGATAGAAGTAATTATATTAAGACAGCAATTAAAGAAGTATATAAAACTTTAATAATAGCGTTAGTTCTTGTTACTATTATTATATATTTGTTTTTAGGTAATTTTAGAGCTTTAATAGTGCCATTGATAGCTTTACCGGTCTCTTTAATTTCAACTTTTTTATCAATATATATTTTTGACTTTTCAATAAATTTATTCACTTTAATGGCTCTTGTTCTTGCTATTGGAATAGTAGTTGATGATGCAATAGTAATGCTTGAGAATATCGTTAGAAGAATAGAATTAGGTGACACGCCCCTGGTTGCTGCTTATAAAGGTGCTAAACAAGTCTCTTTTGCGATTATAGCAACCACAGTAGTTTTAGTTGCAGTTTTTATTCCTTTAATATTTATAAAAGGAATCACTGGAGTTCTGTTTACTCAAACAGCCATAACACTCGCTTCAGCTGTAATCATTTCAAGTTTTGTTGCACTTTCACTGAGTCCAATGATAGCAAGCAAATTTCTCAAGAGGAATATGAAAAAGTCAAATATTGTTCTTAAATTCGAAAACTTTTTAAAAAGATTAACTTACCTTTATAAAGTTTCTTTATTAGAGTGGATAAAAAAAAGGAAAACAGTAACAATTTTTTTATTAGGCACACTTACTCTTACTATTTTCTTTTTCGATTTTACAAAAAAAGAATTAATAGCACCAGAGGACAGGGGTGCTTTTTTTGTTATAATTAAAGCCCCACAAGGATCTGGATTTAATTTTACGAAAGATAGAGCAGAGGAAATTGAAGAACTATTACTGCCAAATGTTGGAAAAGGAGAATATAGAAGGTTAATAATGCGCGTTCCTGGATTTGGAAAATCAGCGAAGCAAGTTAATAGTGGATTCATAATTGTTCTTTTAGAGCCGTGGAAAAAAAGAGATCGCCATGGGGTTGAAATAATGAGAGAGTCTTTTAAAGAAATAGGTAAAGTGCCAGGGGTATTAGCTTTTCCAATAATGCCTCAAGGAATAAGAACCGGCGGTATAGAAAGTCCAGTGCAATTTGTGATTTTAGGTAACACTTACGATCAATTGATTGAATGGAAAGAAATCATAAAAAAAGAGGCTAGAAAAAATCCTGGACTGACATCTATTCAAGACGATTTTGATTTAAATAAGCCACAACTTAATGTCAAAATAAATCAAAAAAAGGCTGCGGATCTTGGTGTGTCAACAGAGGATATTGGAAAGACTATAGAAACTATTTTTGGCTCTAAAAGAGTCACAAATTTTACCAAAGATGGAAAAGAATATTCAATTATACTTCAAGGTGATATTAAAGATAGACAGGAGCCGGATAGTATAAGCAAGATTTTTGTTAGGTCGAAAAATAATGGAAAGCTTGTGTCAGTATCAAATCTAGTTGAATACAATGAGGAAGGACAATCTCCATTTTTAGCAAGATATAATAGACAAAAAGCTGTTACGATTTCTGCCCGATTAGTTGGTGACTACTCCTTAGATGAGGCTTTGAAATTCCTAGTTGGCGTTGTTGAACAAAATACTCCACAAGCGAGAATTGCTTACAAAGGTGAAAGTGAGGAATATAAAAAAACTAATACCGAACTTTATGTAATATTCGCGTTAGCATTAATAACAGCTTACTTAGCATTAAGTGCACAATTTGAAAGTTGGAGACACCCTTTAACAATAATGTTAACTGTTCCCATGGCGATACTTGGGGGATTAGTTGGTCTTCTTGTAGTTGGATCTTCATTAAATGTTTACAGTCAAATTGCATTAATCATTTTAATTGGGTTGTCAGCAAAAAATGGAATACTTATTGTTGAGTTTGCGAATCAATTGAGAAAAGAGGGGAAAAATTTAGAAGTTGCAGTTTTCGAGTCCGCGGCTATTAGATTGCGACCAATTCTTATGACAAGCATTTCAACTATAATAGGCGTATTACCTCTTATTTTAGGCACTGGTCCAGGTGCTGCAAGCAGATTAACAGTAGGTATTACAATTTTTGGAGGAATGTTATTCTCAACATTTTTCACTTTATACGTCATA
>MDTD01062800.1_pt1 | contig 10543 bp, 8 predicted proteins | sample 811221 | NCBI WGS metagenome assembly MDTD01 (sample SAMN05326646, study PRJNA326480) | marine metagenome | isolation source: seawater | place: Pacific Ocean: South West | collected 2011
ACTATCTTTTTTAATTTATTAAAAAATTACTTTATTATGCAATCAAGACGCGAATGGTTTAAATCCTCTATAGGTATAGGTGGTTTAATGTTAACACCTTCAATTTTATCAGCTGAAGAAATTAAGAAGTATAATCCAAGGCCACTATCTTCAGTAGTTAAGCTAAGTTCAAATGAAAATCCTTATGGACCTTCTAAAAGGGTCCTCAATGCAATAAAAGATTCCTTTACTAACGCTTGTAGATATCCTTATGAATATGTACTTGAATTACAAAAAAAACTGGCCGACATACATAGAGTCGCCCCTGAGAGTATTGTAATTACTGGTGGTTCAAATGAAGCTTTACGAGTTACAGGACTTGCAATCTCAAAAAAAGGTGGAAATATAGTTGCAGCTAAGCCAACCTACTTGGCACTTATGAGTTATGCTGAAGCATGGGGGGGAAAGATCAAATGGGTACCTGTTGACTCAAATATGGGTTATGATTTAAATAAAATTAAAGAAAATATTGATGAAAAAACTAAAATGGTTTTTGTTGCTAATCCAAATAATCCAACAGGTACATTATTAGAAAAAAATTCCCTTAGCAGTTTTTGTGAAGCTACAACAGATAAAACTTTAGTTTTTTGTGATGAAGCTTATTATGATTATATAAATGAATCAGACTATCCATCAATGGACTATTTAGTTAGAGAGAATAAAAATATAATTATTTCAAGAACTTTTTCCAAAGTATATGGTCTTGCCGGTTTACGTATTGGTTATTTAGTATTAAAACCCGAATTAGCAGATCAATTATTTGGAGATTACTCTAATTATGGAAGACCAAAAATACCTGCTCAAACTAATGTACTAGCAGTTGCTGCTGCTACTGAAGCACTAGAAGATGCTGACTTTTATGAATTCTCACTTAGAAAAGCAAATGAAGAGAAAGAAAAGATATACAAGGTCTTGGATTATTTAAATTTAAAATATGTAAAATCAAGTACTAATTTTGTTTTTTTTGAATCAAAGATGCATATCGATAAACTTTCAAACAAGATGCTTTCAAAAGGAGTAAGAATTGGAAGACCTTTTCCTCCATTTTATGATTGGTGTAGAATTAGCACTGGAACTAGCGAAGAAGTTGATAGGTTCATTGACTCTATGCTTGAAATCTACAGCTAATTTTTATAAATTATATATGTAGCTTTTACACCAGTCGCCAGGTTCCACCTATTAGTTCCTACGAGATTACCTTGGTCATCATATACTATAATCTCAGCAGTATTAGGACCAGATGAACCTTGATTTAATGCAACAAAGTCAACTACATTAAATCCACTTTTTAGATCAAGTTTAAAACCCTTAGCTTTCTCAGTTAATAAAATAGCTGGCATTACTACATCCTCATTTACTTCAACCTTAATTAAATCTCCGTCAGGATATTCATGATCTCTTAATATTATATTTACGAATTCTCCATCATTTCTTATTTCTCCAAGAAATTGATCTACTTTAAACTTGTTGATATTTTTATTTGATTCAGACTCCTTTTTATTCAGCCTTGAAAGATAAAATTCGTTAGAATTGATAAATCTTTCAGGATTATTTTTCTTTACATCTGCGTCAGGAAAAAAGTTTTTTTTCTCTTTATTTTCAAATTTTTTCAGGTATGGATTCTCTTTTTTCTTAAGATTTAAAAGAGACTTTTTAGACTCAGGCACTAACGGAATAAATGGACTACCGGAAGATCCAGAAGAATTATCCTGTGCAAATCCAATCCCAACAAAAATTATTGAAAAGAATAAAATAATTATATATTTACTTGAATGAATCAATTTTGCAATTTTAATGCTAAGATAAACCTTTAACATGCAACTTGAAAACATTGATTGGTTAATAATATTTTCCTTTTTTGTCATATCTCTTTTAATTGGAATTGTAGTTTCAAAAAAATCTGGCAAGGATGTTACTGAATTTTTCTTATCTGGAAGAAAAATGCCATGGTGGCTTCTTGGAATATCAATGGTTGCAACAACTTTCTCTGCTGATACACCTAATCTTGTTACTGATATTGTTAGAACGAATGGAGTTGCAGGAAATTGGGTTTGGTGGGCATTCCTATTAACAGGTATGCTTACAGTATTTATTTACGCGAAACTTTGGAGACGATCAAAAGTATTAACTGATCTTGAATTTTATGAATTAAGGTATAGTGGGAAAGGAGCTGCATTTCTTAGAGGCTTTAGAGCTTTTTATTTAGGTGCCGTATTTAATGTTTTAATTATGGCTAGTGTCTGCTTAGCTGGAATTAAAATTGGGGGAGCATTGCTAGGTTTATCTCCAGTTGAAACTTTATTTATCTCTTGCAGTATTACAGTAATCTACAGCTCAATTGGAGGGCTTAGAGGTATAATTATTACTGATTTTTTTCAATTTATTCTAGCAATGCTTGCAACATTTTGGGCAGCTTATGAGATTGTTTCACTACCTCAAATACAAGGATTATCAAATCTTCTTAATCATCCTGATGTAATTCCTAAGTTAAGTTTAATTCCAGATATAGCTGATAAAGATTTATTTATTGCAGTTTTTATAATCCCATTGGCTGTTCAGTGGTGGGCAGTATGGTATCCCGGTGCAGAGCCTGGAGGAGGAGGCTATATTGCTCAGAGAATGTTGTCTGCTAAAGATGAAAAAAACGCTATTTGGGCAACACTTCTTTTTAATTTTATGCATTATGCAGTTCGACCATGGCCATGGATTCTTATTGCTCTAGCTTCTATAGTAGTATATCCAAATATTGAATCACTTCAGGAGGCATTTCCTAATACTATAGTAGGTAATGATCTTGCTTATCCTGCAATGATTTCTTTTCTTCCCTCTGGTCTTTTGGGTCTTTTAGTTGCATCCTTAATTGCAGCATTTATGTCTACAATTTCAACACATTTAAATTGGGGCTCGTCTTATCTTGTTCATGATTTTTACAGAAGATTTTATGTAAAAAATAAATCCGAGCAACACTATGTTATGATGGGTAGAATTTTCACAGTTTTATTAATGATAATATCAGCTTTTTTTGCACTCTATCTTAATAATTCGCTTCAAGCATTTGGAATAATTCTTCAAATTGGTGCAGGTACAGGTCTAATATTTATATTAAGATGGTTCTGGTATAGAATTAATGTTTATAGTGAGCTTACAGCAATGATAGTTTCATTTATAGTTGCTTTAGGATTTGAATTCATATTCCCAAATAACTTCTCTGTAGAAGAAAAACTAATTATTGGAGTTACAATAACCACAATCTGTTGGGTAATTGCAACTTTGATAACACCTCCCGCAAAAATTGAGACTCTACAAAATTTTTATAAAAAGATTCAACCTGGAGGACCAGGTTGGAAAAAGATTATTAAAATATCAGAATCAAGTGGAATAGAAATAGTTGGAAGAAAAGAGAGGTGGGATGTTCCAAATGGAATTCTTTGTATGGTATTCGGTAGTATATCGATATACAGTATTCTTTTTGGAATAGGCTACATTTTATATTCACAAATAACTACTGGATTTATATTTATATCAATCTCAATAATCTCTTTTTTTATTTTAATGGAGTTTTGGAGAAGATTATCTTCCATGGATTAGCCCAATAACATTCCTACAAAAGTTGCTGATAATAATGAAACCAATGTTCCGCCAATCATCGCTTTAAATCCTAGTTCAGTTAATATTTTAGTCTTTTTAGGAGCTAGGATACCAATTCCTCCTATTTGGATCCCTATTGATGAAAAATTTGCAAATCCACAGAGCATTATTGTTGCCATTATTATTGACTTCTCATAGTTTAGATGAACCATGCTTGTAACTGTTTTGAGGTTGGCTAACTCAATGTATGCGACAAATTCATTTGCTGCCATTTTTATTCCCAATAGTTGACCCATTAAGGCAGTATCTTCTGCGGCAACCCCAATCAGCCACATTACAGGAGCAAATAAATAACCAAGTATTAATTCAATTGAAAAGTATCCATATATAGTATTCTCTTTAACCCAATTGTTAATTCCAAAAAGATCTGCAATTTGAAATAAAATGCCATTAAGTAAAGCAATTAAGGCAACAAAAACTAAAATCATAGCAGCAACATTCACCGCCATTTTTATTCCATCTCTTGTCCCATTTGTAATGGAAGAAAGAAGATTATCTCCAATTATATGTGAACTAACCTCAACACTTTTATTAATTTTTTCTGTTTGAGGGAACATAATTTTGGATATTACAATCGCGCCAGGAGCAGCCATAACAGATGCTACAATAAGATTTTTAGCTACCTCAATTCTCTGTATAGGATCATCTCCGCCTAAAAAACCAATAAATGCCGCAAGAACACTTCCTGCAACAGTTGCCATTCCGCCAGTCATTAGCACAAAGTATTCAGAGCGGTTCATCTTATCTAAATATCCCTTTACTAGAAGAGGAGCTTCTGTTTGACCTAAAAAAATATTACCTGTAACAGCTAAACTTTCTTGACCAGAAATATTTAGAAGTTTTGTAAGCATCCAAGCAAAGAGACTAACAACTTTTTGAATTATTTTATAATAGTATAATATTGAAGTTAGTGCAGAAAAGAAAATAATTACAGGCAAAACTTGAAACACAAATATTACTCCAAAACTATCTGAATTGGCTAGTTCTCCAAATAAAAAAATTGATCCTTTGTTTGTATAAGTAACAACTGCTAAAAACCCTTGACCGATAATTTCAAAAAACTTTCTTACAAAATCTACTTTAATTACCCCAATAGCAATTATAAATTGACTGCTTAGACCAATTAAAATTGTCTTCCAATCAATGTTTTTTTTATTATTGCTTAGTAAATAGGCTATTGATAGAATGGTAAAAACACCAATAAGTCCTCTGTAAATTGATGTTATAGAAATTCCCTCGTTTGGAATTATCTCCATATAAAAACTTTTAATAAAAATAATAAATATTATTAGCTTTGAAGAAATTAAAAATTCAAAATGCAGCCTAAAATCTTTTTCTTCCTATTTCTTTTAATGCTTATTTCATGTGCGGGATCTAAATCAGACATTAATGAACCAACTGTGAATAATGATAATAGTATAAGTGATGTAACTAATAATAATACCTTTAATCAGACTCAAGCATATGCTTTCAAGAATGAGTTGGTTTGGAGTGATGAATTTGAAGGAGAATCTTTATCAACTGATAAGTGGAATATTGAAACTATTCCACCGAATAATGGAAGTTGGTGGAATGGAGAATTACAATTTTATACTGAAAAAGAAGATAATATAAAATTAGAAAATGGTCTTCTTAAAATAACAGCTAAATATGAGGGCTATGAAGGAAAGAATTATACGTCCGCTAGAATAAATACTCAGGATAAATATGAGTTTAAATATGGAAGAGTTGAAATGAAGGCTAAATTACCAAATTGGGAGGGTATGTGGCCCGCTTTCTGGATGCTAGGGGCAAATATTGATGAAATTGGTTGGCCTAACTGTGGAGAACTAGACATTTTGGAGCACGGAGATTATGTCAAAGATAGTACTAGTGATGATCCAGGCTTGATTTCCTCAGCAGTTCATTATGGTCCGCAAGACTATTCAAGGCAAACTACAAATGTTCCAAATAAAATCTTTTTTGACACAGGTCAAGAAAGGTTTATTAGATCCGAGAGAATAATAGAACAGCCTTTTGAAGAATATCATACTTATGCATTACAATGGGCGCCTGATAAAATTCAATTTTTTATTGATGAAGAAATACATTTTGAATTTCCTATGGGATCTCAACACTCCCCTTTTGACAAACCATTTTTTTTGCTTCTAAATCTTGCAGTTGGAGGCCATTGGACAGATGGGTATGTAGCCCCAGGATTTACTGAAGCAACCTTTGAAATTGACTATGTTAGGGTATATCAGTAGGCTTTTTCTTATACTTCCATTTTTTGTCTATTCTAATTTTCAGGATAGTATTCAAAAAATAGATCTCGACAATGTAATTGTTAAGTCAACAAGAATTAATGTAAAAAAGAAGCAGGCTCCTTTATCGGTATCTGTAAAAAACTTAATTATAAATAAAAACTACTCCTCAAAATCATCTTTTTCTGATTTCACTAATTTAATTCCAGGACTTTATACATCTTCTTCAAATAATTTTTCACAAGATCTTAGGATTTCAATTAGAGGTTTTGGTGCTAGATCTGCGTTTGGCATCAGAGGTATTAAATTAATAGTTGATGGAATCCCAGAGACAACCCCCGACGGACAAAGTCAACTTGACAATTTACCTTTAAGTGTTATATCAAACATCGAAGTTATAAGAGGTCCAAGCTCAATATTATACGGTAACTCATCAGGTGGTGTTATTAATATAAATACTATATCAGATAATTCAGCGGCATACTTCAGAACCTCGGCTGTTTTTGGTGCTTATCAATACCAGTCCATACAAAGAACAAGAGTGTTTGACTGGAGTAATTCTAGTCTAGTTGTTCATTATGATAAGAGGAGATCTAATGGCTACAGAGATTTTAGTGGCTATAAGTCTAGTATTTTAAATCTTAAATATTTAAGAGACTTTGATAAAAAAAATAAAATAGTATGGCAAATAAATTATACTGACAGTCCATATGCAAAAGATGCTGGGGGATTAAAACTAAGTGAAGTAGAAAATGATAGACGGCAATCAAGAAAAAATAATTTTGATTACGATACTTATGAGAAAGTTAAGCATGTTAAAACGGGATTTTCATGGCAACATTTAAAAGATGATAATTCATCAATAGATAGTTATTTATTCTATCAGAAAAGAGACTTTAACTCAAAGCTTCCTTTTAATTATGGGGGAATTATATTTCTTGAACGAGACTATTATGGTTTAGGAACAAAATACTCCAAGCAGTTTTCTTCAGATAATAAATCCAGGACTATCACTCTAGGAATAGACCATACTAATCAGCAAGATGATCGAAAAAGATTTAAAAATAATCTAGGTGAAAAGGGCGATAATACTTTTGATCAAATTGAAAAATTTAAAAGTACGGGTGTATACTTGATTAATCAAACTGATTATAAATCAGGATTACTTTTTCGCTATGGAGTTAGATATGACGAAAATAGAATTGGTACAGACTCTGAAGCATTTATATCATTAAATAAGTTCAATCCGTCATTAGGTATCTCATATTCAATTAACAACTCTAATAATATATACTTTTCTACAGGGACCAGTTTTGAGACTCCGACTTTAAATGAGCTTTCAAATAATCCCAATGGAAATGGTTTAAATAAAAATTTAAATCCTAGTTCTTCTGTTAATTATGAAGTCGGGTGGCGAAAAACTAATTCAAATTTAATTCTTGATGCAACAGTATACTTTATCAACACCGATAATGAAATTTTACCCTATGAACTCGAACAATTCCCTGGAAAAAATTTTTATAGAAATGTTGGCTCCACTAAAAGATATGGAATAGAGATAAGTTCACAATTATTATTTTCTAATGGTAAATTAAATTTTTCATATACAAATGCTAAAAATACCTTTAATGACTTCATGCTTGATGGTAATGATCTTAAAGGTTTATCGCTTCCTGGTATTCCAGATCAAATATTAGATATTGAATTAATTCTCAATTTACCAAAAAGAGGAACCTTATTATTTAATAATAGACTAATTGGTGAGCTTTTTGCTGATAATTTAAATGAGACACAGGTTAGTTCTTATAATCTATTAAATATTACTTATTCAAAAAAGATTTTTAATAATAGTGAAATTTATCTTGGGGTAAATAATTTGTTAGATGTTAATTATTTTGATAATATTAGAATTAATGCTTTTGGGAAAAGATATTATGAGCCAGCTCCAAAAAGAAATGTTCATTTTGGATTAAACCTTTCATTTTGATAAGAATTTTTATAACATACTTTTTTTTATGCTTTATAAATATTTTAATTGGACAATCAGAATATATATATATTCTAGGAAATGTTCAAGATGCTGGGCTTCCACACATAGGATGTAGGCATAAATTTTGTAAAGATAAATTCGATCAATTTGAGGAATATTTTATAACATCTATTGCTGTTGTTGATCCTGAGAATAAAAAATATATTCTTTTTGAGGCTACACCAGATTTACCTCACCAATTAAACTATTTAGAAAAAAAAATTTTTAATAAATTTCTACTCCCAGAGTCGATATTTATAACTCATGCACATATCGGCCACTATACAGGACTGATGTACTTTGGAAGAGAGGCATTAGGGGTGAAAAACCTTCAAGTTAAAGTCCTCCCAAAAATGAGTAACTACTTAAAAACAAATGGACCGTGGAGCCAATTAGTAAATATAAAAAATATAGAAATTCAGGATTTAAATTTTGGTGCAAGTGTAAGTGAGCTAAAAAATATAAATGTAACACCAATTCAAGTCCCTCATAGAGATGAGTACTCAGAAACTGCAGGCTTTATAATTGAGGGTAAAAGTAAAAAAGCTTTATTTATTCCGGATATTGACAAATGGCAAAAGTGGGATAAGGATTTGAAGCAACTTGTTAATGAATTTGATTATCTACTTCTGGATGCTACCTTCTATGATTCTAAAGAAATAAATAGGGATATTAGAGAAATTCCTCATCCATTAGTTACTGAAACTATAGATTTATTAAATAATTTAAGTCTAGATGACAAGAATAAAGTTTATTTTATCCATATGAACCATACAAATCTGATGCTTGATCCTGATAGTGATCTGTCTAAGCAGGTTATTAGTAAAGGCTTTAATATTTCAAGATTAGGTTTAAAGCTCTATTTATAAATTATTTGATTGAATTTCTTCAGCTATTTCCTGAACTTCATCCAATACCCTTAATAGGTTTCCTCCCCATAATTTTTTTATTTCGGACTCACTATAGCCTCTTTCTCTGAGGGCAGAGGTTACGTTCATTGTCTCTGAAGCGTCATTCCAGCCTACTATTCCGCCTCCTCCATCAAAATCTGAGCTTATGCCAACATGATTAATCCCGATTTTTTCTATCATATAGTCTATATGATCCATAAAATCATCCAGATTTGGCGGTGGATCTTTGCGATCAGTTAAAAATGAACCAAGTGCTGTCGTTTGAATAACACCCCCATTCACTTTAATCAAATCAAGTAGCTCATCATCTAAATTTCTAGGATGGTCTCTTAATGCGCGTGCAGATGAATGAGAAGCCATTACAGGCGCCTTGCTTAGTTGTATCATTTGTTTTATAGCCTCTTTTGATGGATGAGAGATGTCAATCATTATTCCATAATAATTTAGAAGTTCAACAGTCTGCTCTCCTAATGTACTTAAACCATTGTGAAGAGCGGTGTCATCAAACTCACCAGTATTTGAGTCTGATAGCTGACTATGTCCGTTGTGAGAAAGAGATACATATCGTGCACCTCTTTCCCAAAATTTCTTAATATTTGATGGATCAAGCCCCATAGGGTATGCATTCTCAACGCCAATCATTATAACTTTTTTATTATTTGATAGAATTCTTCTAACATCACTAGAGTTTAGTGCAATTTCTAACTGATCTGGTGCATACTCATAAACCAGTCTATCTATTGCGTCAAATTTAGCAATTGCGTTATCCATAGCATCAGCATATCCCTGATCATTTAATTCTCCTTGAGCTGTATAAACAACAAGCCACGCTACATCTAATCCACCTTCAATCATGTTCGGTATATTGAACTTAGTTTCTGTATTCATAGTGTAATTAAGCGAATCTGTAAAATTTTCTACATTAATATCAATATGAGTGTCAATTGTTATTATTGAGGAGCTTGACTCATCGCATGAGATAATTGTAGTTAATAATAATGTAGTTAATAATAATTTAATTTTCATAGTTCTTCAAATTCTCTTACATCTATTAATGTTTTGTTTTTATGGATTTCGACTCTAATTAAATTTCCATTTTCGTTATTAAGAATCCAGTTCCCATCTCTGTAACCTTCTTTCATACTTCCCTCTTCTTTTATAATGCCATTGTTGTAATAACCAATGTATTTACCATGTATTTCTCCTTTTTTTGCATTACCAACATATTGAAGATATCCATTTCCATAGTATTTAACCCAAACTCCATCTCTAAGACCCCTCTTGTAGGATCTAATCTCGTCTTTTTCCAGGTTAAAGTCATATAATGTGTAACAAGATCCAGTAAATTTTTTATCTCCCTGATAAATAAGGCCATCTTTCTCATCAAGTTCGGAACATTTGAGATCAGTTTCAGGAATCTTAGTTTCACAAGAAATTGTTAAAAAAAACACTGTAGTGAAAAAAATATATTTAATTGTATTCATATATATAGCAAGGGATTAAGCGTTTTGTAATAAAAAATTTATATGTCGTGGCACGGTATTTGTATTTGTGTGTGCGTACATTAAATATGTAACATGAACGTTCATATGAAAAATACAAACATTAAATATAAATTAAATTTTAAAACAATGAAAAAAGGATTATTAACCCTTTTGGCTGCCTCACTTGTA
>MDTD01160007.1_pt1 | contig 10541 bp, 9 predicted proteins | sample 811221 | NCBI WGS metagenome assembly MDTD01 (sample SAMN05326646, study PRJNA326480) | marine metagenome | isolation source: seawater | place: Pacific Ocean: South West | collected 2011
TATAATAGAAGAAAAATTGCTTTTACAAGAGGCAAAGGAAGTTTCCTTTATTCAACTTCTGGAAAAAAATATCTAGATTTTGTTCAGGGTATTGCGGTTAATTCATTAGGTCATGCTAATCCATATTTAATAAAAGCTATTAGTAAACAAGCAAATAAAGTTTGGCATGTATCAAATGCATTTATAATTCCAGAAGGCGAAAAACTTGCAAAAAGACTTACACGAAAAACTTTTGCTGATTATGTTTTGTTTCAAAATTCTGGAACAGAAGCAACAGAAGCTGCAATTAAAGTTGCAAGAAGATATTTTTATTCAATAGGTAAGCCAAATAAAAATAGAATTTTATGTATAAAAAATTCGTTTCATGGAAGAACTATAGCAGCAATATTTGCTAGTGGCTCAAAAAAAATGACAGAAGGCTTTGGACCTAAAACTGGATATGGATTTGATCATATTGAATTTAGAAACACGAAGCCAAGATTTCCGAATATAAGAAGTAAGATTAAGAGTAATACAGCCGCAATAATGGTAGAAACTATAATGGGCGAGGGAGGCATTAAGCCTATACCTGATGAATGTCTCAAATATTTAAGAAAAATTTGTAATAAAAAAAAAATATTGTTAATTTTAGATGAGGTTCAATGTGGAATAGGTAGAACAGGTGAATTTTTTGCGTTTGAGAGATCAAAAGTGAAACCAGATATTGTTCCTATAGCAAAGGGAATAGGTGGGGGTTTTCCATTAGGTGCAGTTTTGATGACAAAAAAAGTTGCAAAATCAATGAGCCCAGGAAGTCACGGCTCAACATTTGGAGGTAACCCTTTAGCGATGAGTGTTGGAAATGCTGTTTTGGATCAAATTTTTAGAAAAGACTTTCTTAATAATTTAAAAAAAATATCAAAATATTTTTATGAAGAATTATTTAAAATTAAAAAAAATTATCCAAATATTATTAAAGAAATTAGAGGCAAAGGTTTATTAATTGGAATACAATTACATTTTGACCAATCTAAATTTATTAAATCTTTAGAAAAAAATTATTTATTAACGATTAGAGCAGCTGAAAATGTAATCAGAATTTTACCGCCATTAAATGTGAAAAAAAATGAAATTAATTTAGCTTTAAAGATTATAAAGAAAGTTTGTAAAGAATATTATTAATTATGAAAAATTTTATTAATCTTAAAGATATACCCTCAAAAGACTTAAGAAAAATTTTAAATGATGCAAAAAAAAGAAAGAATAAAAGAAAAAAATTAAATAATTTAGATACAGACAAAGACAAACCATTAAAAGGAAAATTGATAATTCAAATGTATGAAAAACAAAGTTCCAGGACTCGTCTTAGTTTTCATCTATCAATTGCTCAACTAGCTGCAGGATCAGTAACCATTAAAGCAAATGAATTACATTTAGGAAAAGGTGGAGAAACTTTAGCTGACACAGCAAAAATTTTGTCGACTTATGGTGATGGATTTATGCTTAGAACTGATAGCGATAAAAAAATTGAGGATTTTAGTAAAAATTTAACTATTCCTATAATAAATTTATTAAGTCCAAGCTCTCATCCTTGTCAGGTACTTTCCGATGTATTTACGGTAGAGGAAGTAAAAAAAAAAATATATCAAAATTAAATATATGCTGGGTTGGTGACTGCAATAATGTTTTGAATAGCTTAATAGCAACTTCGGTAAAATTTAAATTTAATTTAAATATTGCATGTCCTAGGATCTATAAACCTCAAAAGTCTGTAATAAACTGGGTTAAAAAAAATAAAAGAAAAATTAATTTTTTTGATGACCCAAAAAAAGCAATTGAAAATGTAGATGTAATATTTTCAGATAAAGTAGTTTCTTTGAACGATAAAGTTAATAAAAAAAAAAAAATTAGAGATTTTAAAAATTACCAAGTCAATTCAAATTTAATGAAATATGCAAAAAAAGATGCAATATTTCTACATTGTCTTCCTAGAGGAGATGAAGTTTCAGAAAATGTTTTTTTTGGAAAGCAATCTCGAGTTTGGCAGCAAGCACTCAACAGAGTGCACGTTCAAAAGAGCATTTTATTGTACTGTTTTAATAAATTAAGGTAATGGCTTAGGATTATCACTATTTTGATTTAAATATAAAATCACAGACGATCTATCTTTTTCTGATTTTAATCCTGCAAAACCCATTTTGTTATTAGATATCCACTTCGATGGCTTTATTAGAAAACCATTCATTTCTTCCCAGCTCCATTCTTTTCCATAAGAAGTTAAAGCTTTTGAATATTTGTAATCAGTTACAGCTCCGACCGGTCTAAACATCACATTCCATAACTTAGGACCAATATTATTTCTGCCACCTTGCTTGATGCTGTGGCATGCCTTACATTTTTTAAATACCTTCTCTCCATGAGCAACATCTCCTAGAGCTAACAAAGCAGATATATCAACAGTTGCTTCAGTACTTACTTGTTTTGTTAAACTTTCAGGAGCCTCAACTTTATAAGCAACAATTTTTTCTTTATTTTTATCAAAAATTATATCTGAAATTTTTCCAATACCAAAAACTACTAATATTGTAACTAAAATTGCAGTAATAATTTTATTTATTTCAAAAGAGTTCATTTATATTTATAATACCAATACCGACCATATAACATGATAGATGCTAAAAAGCCTATATATTTAATTAAACAATTTGCGTCTCTTAGACGCATAAATTTATAATAAATACAATGTCTAGAATAGTAATTTTAATACCTTCAAGGCTATCAGCTACAAGGTTACCCAGAAAACCTCTTTTAAAAATTAATGGAGTTTCAATAATTTCCAATGTTTTTAAAAAAGCTAAGGAAGCAGATATAGGAGAAGTTTATGTTGCAACTGAAGATAAAGAAATTTTAGACGATGTAGAACTAAACGGAGGTAAGGCAATTTTAACAAGCAATAAGCACAAAACAGGATCTGATAGAATTTTTGAATGTTATGAAAAATTAAATTTAAAAAATATTGATTATATTATTAATTTGCAAGGTGATGAGCCAAACATTGACATAAATGATTTGATACATCTTAATAAGTTAATTCAAGCAAATAAATCTGAAATTGGTACATTAGCTGCAGAAATTGAAGATCAATCTAAATTAAATGATGAAAACATTGTTAAAGTTATTACTGATAATAAAATTACTAATGAAAACTTTACAATTGCGAAAGATTTTAAAAGAAAATTAGAAAATTCTAGTTTAAATGTTTATCACCACATAGGAGTATATGCTTATAAACCTGAAGTTTTAAAAAAGTTAATTAAATTAAATCAGACAGATAATGAAATTAAAAATAGACTGGAACAGTTAAGAGCAATAGAAAATGGAATAAAAATAAATGTTGGATTAGCAAAATTTTGCCCTATTGGTATCGATACATTAGAAGATTATCTAGCTTTAAAAAAAAAATTAGAATATAACTCCTGAAATGAAAATTGCATACCAAGGTATTGCTGGAAGTTACAGTGAGAGTTGTGCTAAGGAAAAATATCCAGATTGTGAAACAATTCCATGTAAAACCTTTGACGATTGTTTTGAAAGAGCTAATGGAGATAAATCGGTAAAAGCAATAATACCTGAGTCAAATAAAACAACAGGAAATATAGGTGTAGAATATTTAATATTTAAATATAGATTAAATATTTTTGCTGAACATTTTTTTCCAATTAACCACAACCTTTTGGGTCTCCCTGGTTCAAAAATAAGTGATATAAAAGAGGTTTATTCTCATGCACAGGCCTTGAGTCAATCTTCAATATTTATAAAAAAAAATAAATTTAATGAAAATGTTAGAGCTGACACAGCTGGTTCTGCAAAGTATATTTCTGAAGCTGGGGATAAATCAAAAGCAGCAATATCTTCTAAACTTAGTGCAGATATATATAATTTAAAAGTTTTAGATACGAATATTCAAGATGAAAAAGAAAACGTAACTAGATTTTTAATTATGCAAAAAGATATTTTTCAACCTGAGCTAAAAAATAAAAAATATATTACATCTTTGTTATTTAAATTAAAAAGTAAAGCAGGAGCATTATACAGTGCACTTGGCAGCTTCACACTCAATGGTGTAAATTTAACTAAATTACAAAGTTTTCCTGAGAAAAGTTCATTCTCCTCATATTTCTTTTTATGTGAACTTGATGGGCACATAGAAGAGACAAAAGTGAAAAATTCCCTAGAGGAGTTGGGTCTACACTGTGATGATATGCACGTGCTAGGTGTTTTTGAATCTGATAAATTTAGAGATAAATAATTGGTTTCTTTATCTTGTAGAATAAGAATCTTTACTGTTATAATACATTTTGGAGGCTAGAGGTGGATGCTGCTTGAACCCGACCAGATCCTAACGGAAGCAATCGTAGAGACAGTTTTTCAGGTTCTAGTCTCCTAAGAAAAAAATTTTATGAACAAAAATTTTAAAGTTTTAGCTCTAAAGTATAGACCAAAAGTATTTAAAGACCTAATAGGCCAAGAAGTTATTGCAGAGACAATTTATAATTCAATTAAAGATAATAGGTCAGCAAATGCATACCTATTTACAGGAATAAGAGGGGTTGGAAAAACTACAATCGCAAGAATTGTTGCTAAGTCATTAAACTGTCTAAAAGGTATTGATAATTTATGCAACGAAGATCTCTGTAAAAATTGTGAGCCAATTAGCAATTCAAATCATATTGATGTTTTAGAAATGGATGCAGCAAGTAAAACTGGCGTAGATGATGTTAGAGATTTAATTGAATTTTCAAGGTACGGACCGACTAGTGCAAAATATAAAATATTCATAATAGATGAAGTTCACATGTTAAGCAAACAAGCATTTAATGCACTTTTAAAAACACTCGAAGAACCACCTGAATATTTAAAATTTATTTTTGCGACAACTGAAATAAAAAAAATTCCAGTAACTGTAGTTTCAAGATGCCAGAGATTTGATTTATCTAGAGTTAATTCTATTGATTTATTTAAATTTATTAAAGATGTTAAAAATAAAGAAAAAGGAAATATTAATGATGAAGCATTAAAACTAATTGTAAAAATATCAGAGGGCTCAGTCAGGGATGCTCTTTCATTACTAGATAGGGCATTGATAAGTCAAAGTGATAAAAAAGAACTAAATTTAGAAGAAGCGCAAAAAATTTTTGGATATTTTGATAAAAGTTATCTTATAAATTTAATTAAATTTTTATTAGAGGGAAATGAAAAAGAAGCGATAAATACTTATAGATTACTATATTCGCAAGGTATTGAACCAAAAGTATTTCTTAATGATTTTTTAGAAGTTCTTTATTATATAAAAAATATTTCTTTTATTAAACTTGATGGAACAAATTTTTCGTTGAATGATGAAGAATTTAAGGAGGTAGAATTAATTTCAAAAGAAGTAAGTCCCGAAACTTTATTATTATTTTGGCAATTTACGATTAAGTCATTAGATGAATTAGATATTGTTTCAAATCAAAATTTATCCATTGAAATGTTTTTAATAAGATTACTTTATGTTAAAGAGCAAAAAATATCTAATAAACTACAAAACCTAGATTTGAATATTGAAAAAGATATTGATAGTGAAAATAAGTCTAAAGAAATTAAAATTAACACTGATAATGAAAATAAAGAAATTAAAAATAAGACCATAAGTCAAATAAAAAATTTTTCACAACAAGAAACTTTAAAATCTGAGAAAAAAATAGAAGCAAGATTGAAAAAAAATGAAATCAAAAATTTTGAAGAATTAATAGAATTATGTGTTGAAAAAAAGGAATTAAAACTAAAGTATGAGCTTGAAACAAATGTAAGCCTTGTAAGTTTTGCTGAAAATAGAATTGAAATTTCATTTAACGAAAATTTAGACAAAGAATTTGTTAAAGAATTATCTTCAAAATTATATGAATGGACAGAAAATAGGTGGATTATTACATTCTCTAAGGAAATTGGGCAATTATCAAAAAAAAATTTATTAAATATTGAAAAATCAAATTTAATTGAAAATGTAAAAAAAGATAGTGATTACAAAAAAATTCTAGAAAACTTTCCTGATGCAGAGTTAATAGATGTAAAATTAGAAGAGCAAGAAAAATGACAGATTTTAGTAAAATTTTAGATAAAGCCAAAGAGCTTGAGACCAAGATGAAGGAAAGCCAAGAAAAAATAAAAAATATAAATGCCACAGGTACTTCAGGAGATAACTCAGTTAAAATAACTCTTAATGGTGATGGCGAAGTTATAAATATATCTCTTTCTGATGAAATTTTAAATGAGGAAAAAGTCATTATCGAAGACTTAATTAAAGCAGCACACAATAAAGCAAAATCTGAATTAAAGTTTAAAACATCTGAAGAAATTTCAAAAACTACTAGTGGTTTTGGAATACCAGGTTTTAAGTGGCCCCTGTAATTAAATGCAAAACATATCTGAAATTGAACAATTAATTAAGTTGATTTCAAAACTTCCAGGTCTAGGACCAAAATCAGCAAAAAGAGTTGTTTTAAAATTAATTAATAATAGAGAAGAATTAATAAAACCTATAGCAAAAAATTTAGCAGAAATTTATAAAGATATATCGAGGTGTAAAAATTGTGGCTCTTTAAAATCAAACTCAAAGGGATGTAATGGATGTGAAAATAATAAAATTAAGTATAACAAAATTTGTGTTGTAGAGAATATTGCAGACCAATGGAGCATAGAAAGCTCTAGTGTTTACCAAGGTCATTTCCATATTCTCGGTGGAACTCTATCATCTTTAAATAATGAAAAAAAAGAAGATTTGCTAATAAATTCTTTAGTTGAAAGAGTAAAAAAAGAAAATATTGATGAAGTAATTTTAGCAACAAGTGCAACAGTTGAGGGTCAGACAACTGCATTTTATATTCAAGATAGTTTAAAAAATACTAATGTTAAAATATCAAAACTAGCTCAAGGACTACCAGTTGGAGGGGAAATAGAAAATTTAGATGACGGAACATTAATTTCTGCATTTAAAAATAGGAAAAATTTTTGATAAAAATTAATTTTTTTTAAGCAACCTGTTTAAATGAAGAATTGGTTCAGTATATCCAGATGGCTGGGTTTTACCGTGAAATACTAATTCACAAGCTGTTTTAAAAGCGGTAGATTTATCAAATTCTTCTGACATTTTTTTATAGGGAGAGTATCCTTTCATACTAGGATCCTTAAGGTTTTGATTATCTACAACTTTTGCCATTTTTTTCATGATTTCTAAAACTTGTTTTTTGCTACAAATACCGTGGTGTAACCAGTTAGCAATATGTTGGCTGCTTATTCTACAAGTAGCTCTATCTTCCATTAAACCAATTCCATTAATATCAGGTACTTTTGAACATCCTACAGATTGGTCTATCCATCTAACTACATAGCCCAGAATTCCTTGTGCGTTATTTTTTAATTCATTAGTGATTTCTTCTTTAGACCAATCAGGATTCTTCTCTATTGGTATGCTCAATAGATCATTCAATTTTGATGGTTTTCTTTTTAATAATTCTTTCTGCTTACCAAACACATTTACCTCATGATAATGTAACGCATGAAGTGCTGCAGCAGTTGGAGAAGGCACCCAAGCACAATTAGCTCCTGACAAAGGGTGTGCTATCTTTTGTTTCATCATTTCATTCATTAAATCAGGAGCAGGATACATCCCTTTTCCTATTTGGCACTTCCCAGAAAAACCACACGACAGTCCAACGTCTACGTTATTATTTTCATAAGCCAGTATCCATTTTGATGATTTCATCTTAGCTTTTTTAATCATTGGTCCAAATTCCATCGATGTATGTATCTCATCGCCTGTTCTATCTAAGAAACCAGTATTGATAAAAAATACTCTTTTTTTTAGTATTCTGACACACTCTTTTAAATTGACCGATGTTCTTCTTTCCTCATCCATAATTCCACAGAGGATTTGATTTTTTTTTAAGTTTAAAACTTTTTCAACTTTTTCAAAAATTAAATTTGTAAATTTACATTCTTCTGGCCCATGCATTTTAGGTTTGACTATATAAATAGAGTTAACTCTAGAGTTCCCTTTTCTTTTGAAGTCATGTAAACATGCAGCAGAAGTAACAAAAGCGTCAAGTATTCCTTCAGGACATTCAGACCCATCTTTCAAAAGAATAGCAGGATTTGTCATCAGATGACCAACATTTCTATTTAATAACAAAGATCTACCGTGTAATCTAAATTTTTTTCCTTTTAAGGAAATATAATCTCGATCTGAATTTAATTTTCTTAAAATTTTTTTTCCATTTTTTATAAATTCTTCTTTAAGGTTTCCTTTCATAAGACCAAGCCAATTTCTATACCCTCTAACCTTGTCATCTGCATCTACTGCAGCAACACTATCCTCATGATCACAAATCGTTGACACAGCAGATTCTAAAATAATATCATGTATTTTTATTTTATCTTGATTTCCATCAGGATTATTAATTTCCATTTTACCACTTTGATCAAATAAAATATCTATATGAAGATTATTATTAACAAATAAAAGTGAGCTTAGTTTATTAAATGGTTTTTTATAACCTACAAATTGTTTATAATTTTTTAGTTTTAAATTTATTTTACCATTTATAACTTTAGGAATTTCTGTTAGATCTTTCCAACTTTTATCTTTTAAAGGTACATATTTATCTAATAAATTTCGAGCATATTCGATTACTTTTTTCCCTCTAATTGGATTATAAGTTTTTCCCTTTACAGCTCCTCGAGTTTCAGGAATTATATCTGTACCATACAAGCTATCATATAAACTTACCCATCTAGCATTAGCTGCATTTAATAAAAATCTCGCATTAGAAACTGGACAAACTAATTGTGGACCACAAATACTTGATATTTCTTTATCTATATTTTTCGTTTTTATTTTAAAATTTTTACCAGGTTTGACTAAGTAACCAATTTTGTTCAAAAATTTTTCATACTCTTTTAAATTAAATTTTTTCCCTTTTTTTTCTAAATACCATGAATCAATTATTTTTTGCAATTTTTCCCTTGTATCTAATATTTTTTTATTTTCTTGTGAAAGTTCGTGTACGTATTTATTAAAACCTTTCCAAAATTTTTCTTTACTAACTTTAGTTCCTGGTAATAATTCTTTATTAATAAATTTTGCTAAATTTTCTGAAACTGATAATTTTTCAATTTTTACGTATTTTTTATTCATTTTGTTTGTTTGTAAAAAATATTTTAGATTTAGTATAACTTTTTGGCACTAAAACAGTCAATTTATAATTAATAAATATAATTTTTTACCATTTTCTTGCCCATTTTTGTTTTATAAGAGTTATAAAAAAAAAAATGAAAAATTATTTAAATTTCGAAGCAGAAATAAAAAACTTAGAAATAGAATTAGAAAAATTAAAAGATCCATATAACCAGGAAGGCCTATCTGAAGTTGATACTAATAAAATCTCAACTCTTCAAAAGGAAATAGATATCAAGCTTAAAGAAGTCTATTCTAACTTAGATCCGTGGCAAACTACTTTAGTTGCAAGACATGAAGATAGACCTAAAGCTAAGTTTTTTATTAGCAATCTTTTTGATGATTTTATATCACTTTCAGGTGATAGATTTTATGGTGAAGATAAATCAGTTATCTGTGGTTTTGCTAAATTCGAAAATAAATCTGTTTTAGTAATAGGGCAAGAAAAAGGAGAAGACTTAGAACAAAGAATAGAAAGAAATTTTGGAATGATGAGACCAGAAGGTTATAGAAAATCAATTAGACTAATGAAGCTTGCAAACAAATTTAAAATTCCAGTAATTACATTTATAGATACACCAGGCGCTTATCCTGGAGTTGGTGCTGAAGAAAGAGGTCAAGCAGAAGCTATTGCAAAATCAATAGAATGTTGCATGGAATTAAGTGTACCAACAATTTCCATTATTATTGGAGAAGGGGGATCGGGGGGTGCAATTGCACTAGCATCTTCAAGTAAGGTATTAATGTTAGAAAATTCAATTTATTCAGTAATATCCCCAGAGGGGTGTGCAACAATATTATGGAGAGATCCTAAAAAAACTTTGGAAGCCTCAAAAGCTATGAAATTATCTGCAAAAGATCTCTTTGAACTAAAAATTATTGATGAAATAATTTCTGAGCCTGTAGGAGGTGCACATAGAGATAAAGATTTAATTTTAGAAAATATTAAAAAATCAATTAGACTAAATCTTGAATCTTTTTCAAACATGAGTCAAGATCAGATTTTACAGCAAAGAAAAAATAAATTTTTATCAATCGGAAGAACTCGAGGCTTTGTTAGAAATGCAAATTTAGCGGAAAATTTATCAATGAAAACAGGATTTTTTGATAAAATAACAAACTATCTAATTAAATACAAAAACTACTCTATAATTTCTTTGTTAATTATTATTTTGATTGTATCTTTTTATTTCTTATAGACTACCACAACAACGTTTATATTTTTTTCCAGATCCACAAAAGCAAGGTTCATTTCTGCTCATTTTTTTTCCAATATATTTAGGATCAA
>MDTD01098044.1_pt1 | contig 10539 bp, 3 predicted proteins | sample 811221 | NCBI WGS metagenome assembly MDTD01 (sample SAMN05326646, study PRJNA326480) | marine metagenome | isolation source: seawater | place: Pacific Ocean: South West | collected 2011
ACACAAAAGATCAGCTGGGCATGTTGGTCCCGGAGCTGGCGTTGGTCCCGGAGCTGGCATTGGTCCCGGAGCTGGCGTTGGTGCTGTCATCCTGTTTGTTCTCGAGCAACCATTACAACCATCGGGATGATCTGGATCCACTTGTCCAGGAATTCTAAATTCTTCTTTTATTGTTGGTAGACCAGGTTTTGTTACTTGACTCCCATCCATCTTACTGAAATAACCACTAATTCCTTGATAAGCAGGTGATTCACTAGCGTCATTTGGGTGAACAACAGGTGGTGTAGCAACGTAACTGGCAAAATCGACAAAATTATTATCGTACATATCGTCGGAGCCATTGAAACTACTAATTCGCGAGTCAGTCAAATTCACACCACCGCAACCACCACCGGTAGCTCCTCTTTCTCTGACTCCTCCTAATTCCTGACCACCCGATACAGATTCTAGGTATGAATAACTTGGATAACCATGTCTGGGCCTCCCCCAAGGAGCTAAGAAATGCACTTCCATTGTGGGTCGCGCAACCCAATTATTGCCACTTTGTTGCCAGCTAGCTGCATCTGGAACAATAGTAGATTTAGCGCCAGGACCTGTGGGCATTTTTGGCCATTGATAACCCAGACCTTGACCTTGTGGTCCTTTTCCGTAACTATTGTTGTTACCCAAAGGCCAAGGCCATCCGACACCTGCTGTCGCTCCCGAATTATTACCAGTAACAGGTCCAGTTGGTTTATCAGGGCCCGCGCTAGTACCGGGACCTATTACGACTTCAGCTACTCCCATTGAAAAATTTGGCACGTAAGCGTCGTAATAAGCTGATAAAATAGGTCTTTGACGATCATTATCCTTAAATGAAGATATATCAGTTAACTCTTGACGAGACCTAGATGGTTGTTGGGGGTGAAATACTAATGGAGTATAATACCAGTCTAATTTATTATATAAATAAGCCAGTAAATTCTCATCTAGGCTGTCAAACCAAAGACTATTCACAGCAGGATACAAAATTTTGAAATAATTACTTAAACAATCTTTCATCCAAGTTGTTTTATTCGGAGTTTTTATTATAGTTCCAGTAATTACTTTTCCACCAGTTAGATCATATCTTTTTTGTGACTCGTTCCAATATTTTGGTTCATCCTTTTGTCTATGAGTAGGTCCGGAAGAATTAAACAATGATACACTTTTCATAGCTGGTGGAAATAAATTACTAACTGGTTTTTGTTCATCACCATTTGTAGTTTTTTGTTTTATAGGGTCTCTTGGTTTATAAACTCCTGGTTCTGTGACTGATGGTGTTTGCGGAATCGGTGGGACAGGCGGGCTTGGTTTACCCGGTCCAATATAGACGGTTTTAGTCAGAGTCATAATTATCATAGTAATAGATGCTATTGCTATTAATCCACCAATTATCATCCACAAAACTTTTCTATTTTTCTTAGATCTAGTTCTTCTACGGGAACCTCCAGTGGGGACAACGACCGCACCTGATTTTGGAGATACTAATAATAGCGAAGTTGCTCCTAATATTAAGACACAAGTAATGCAGAATATGAGTGAACTAATGCCGATATTTCGGCTGACAGCAATTCCGGCAACTAATAGACCTACAGAAATAGTCATTGAAACAACCAGAATAGTTCTACGTGTTGATAAATTTTTGGTACGATACGAGAAAAATCCACCAGCTACCAGTACTACAACAGACAAAGCGATTAGTATTGTAAAAATAGTATTATTAGATATGTATGGTGGGGGTTCACTGATGGGTAAGTCTGGTAAGTCTTTGATATTAATTTGATCATTAAATGTAAAATCTCCACATTTTACTGACGGATCTAAAGAACCATCAGCCAATCTGGGCCAATCTTGCGCAGAAGAAGGACATGTTGGGTCACATTTACCATACGTATTCAGTATTTTTATACCACAATCTGGAGTTTGACAAAAATAATGTGGAGTTGCTCCTGGTAAAGGTATTCCCGATCCTGGCCAACCTTGACTTGCACATTTACATACAATAGATTCGACTTTTAATGAAACTGCAAAATTTCTTTTGAAAATAGCAAGTAAGTCATCACGGAGGGGATTGTAAGCCATACTTTCGGTTTTTTGCATGAAACTTACACCATGGGTAGTAGCGAAATAATCAGCCACGTAATTAGATGAAGAAATTGCTACCCCTTCGTCTGTGACAACGAACTTTTGATGAAACGCGCCATAACATTGAGACGGTTTTTTGTTTGTATCACACAAATAAACAAAATACTTTGCTTCCATAGAACCTGTCCCACCTTTCTCTTTAATTATTTTATTGATTTGTGCGTTACGCGTCATCAAACTAATAAACTTGTCTGGATCGTCTCCACATGGTTGTTTTCCTCTTTGACCTACCAAAATTTTAACCGTAACACCACGAAGAGCCGCCGCCATAAGTGATTCGGCAAAAACTGTAAATCTAGCTTGAGGTCCTCTTAATCCAACAATTGAATCAATCCCTTTTCTATTGTTTTCGCCAGTTAATATTCCTTGATTTTCTTGTATATTAGGCAATCCAGTAATCGGAGGTTTATATTTTGGCCATTTTCCTTCGACACAAGAAACCTTATTGTTTGGCCAAGGACTTTGCATATCAATAGTACCATGAACTTCCATTTCTGGATTACTACATGTCGCATCCGTACAAGTCAAATAAGTAGTTATTTCTCCCCAATCCATAACGTTAATACAAACAAACTTTTTGGCAGAATTCACTAAATTCAGAATTCCCTGAAGGTCAAATGTTGCATCTGTCAAATCACAATAAATTTTAGGACAATTTGTCAAATATACATCAGCTTCAAAGCCTGGGCATTTTGTGGGTACAGGGCCGACTTTGGTAAACACCGATTGAGAACATGTGGAAGATTTTTGTAGTTTTTTAGTATTACAATTATCACTAACTCCGTCGGTATTGAAAGAAATACGTCCATCCAATCCGTTGGGGCGTGGTTCGGGATTTAACATAATTTTATAAGGTTTTTGACTGTTTGCTCCCAATGTCAAAACTTGATTCCAATCTTTGTATTTAGTATTCCAATTTTGTATCATTTCAGCGATCGTTCCTCGTGCTTGTGGTTGCATGTTATCTTTTGCAACATTTGGATTCTGAATACAAGATGAAAGAGCATATATGTCTAATATTCTTTGAGCATCGTTTACCAATTCTGGGCAGGAACTAACACCAATTCCCAATTCTAAAGACCCATCGTAAGTCGCGTTCTGAGCCCCGGTATACATAGCACAATTGGCATCATCTTCATGGTCAATCGTGTAGATTTTAGAATGAAGGATACCAGAACCAGTGGGTGGGAAACCAGTGGGTGCAAAAGATAAATCTACGTCTCCAGCAAATTCCGGTTTTGCATTGTTAGGACAATTCCAATAACCACCATAGGGTGTATCACTTGATACATCGGAAGCAGTAAAAATGGGAATTTTTTCTTGATTTTCACCCGTGACATATAATGGAGTAGGATCATTACGAAAAAATGATGTAACATTGAGAGGGAACAATTGAACACCACTGGGATTTAAACTTTTAAGATACAACATAGATTTTAGGGACAATGCGCTATCTACCATACAAGGCCAAGCGAATATTATTTTCAACTTTACACCTCGTGTAACAGCTCGGACCAAAGAATCCCAGATAGCATACCCATTTGGATGATATCTGGGTGCTTCTCCTGGTTTACCCCGAATATTATCTCTATCACAAATACCATCCGCGGGGGTTCCAGTTTTCGGATCATTCTTAATCCCCAATGCAGTTAATCCAGCTCCCGGTGGGAATCCGGTGTCTGGATTACAACACCCACTATCTCTCTCAGCGTTGATACAGTTTCCACACAGAACTCTCCCGTCAATTTCATCACTAGATGAAGCTCCAACTTTTTGTAACTGAGCTACTAATTGTTGAACTCTTTCTTTGACTTCTGGTTTAAGATTACAATCTTCCGGTGTACATGTATCTGGAGAATTAATATCACAATTGCAATATGGACAATTTTCCGCATTGAATGTGAAGTACATACAACAAAAAGAGATAGAATATTTTGCTTTCTCAAATTTTTCATACAACCAAGCATGTGTTTGGTATGGACAATTAGATTTTGCATCTATAGAAATAACATCGGGCAATGTCATAGAATCTGAACTTTCAGTTGTATTAACCGAATTATTTTTCCCTTTAATAATCGAACAAGGAATAGTTTCTAAGATTTGATAATTAGCTTTGATATTGGTTGTTGGTGTTGCTGGTTTAAGATAAGATGGAGGTTTCAAACATTTTTCGGGATCAAAAAGTTTATCAACTGACAATCTCCCAGGACGAAATGAATATTCTTTAGTTCTACCCCCTGTATAAGCACCTCCGGCATTTTGAAAGAGAGGTAAATCTGGGTAACTTAAATCTCCTCCAGGCCAGGGAAAATTCTTCCATTCGGGTGTACTTTGAGTTCTAGGAGGCGCCCAACTCGGCTGACCATATTTTAATTGAGAGTCTAATTCTGAAAACCTAGTTTGATTTGAAATCGTCCTACTCATGTTTTGTGGAGGATCGGGAACAATTTCAGAAGACGGATTTTTAGTAAAGTCTTTTCCTAAATTTGCCATTTTATTTTACGAAAATAAAATCACTAATAAATTATGAAAGGAAGTGTATATCTTGTATTATGCTTAGGACTTTTATTTATAGTACTTGTTGTTGTTACAATAGTCCTATCTGTGAATAGAAAGTCCTCTTATATTAACAAAACGAGTGCAAGTCCCTCTACAAAACCATCACCCAGCACTCCAACATATATTAATGCTCTAGATGGTAATGGAGAACCAGTTTTGTGGTGGTTTGTAATGAAATTACCTTCATCGGTTTTAACAATGAAAACGGGTTATTGGGGTGAAGATATATTGACAGAAGGGGATCTTAAAGACAATTGGTATCATTCCAATGACGCTTATTCATTCATGAGAAAAATTAAAAACAAATATGAAAATGATGGAACTTATTTTGAATTCATGTCTGCATGTGGTTCATGTAAAGATCCCGATTGTACTGGCGATGACGCTCCACAGGGCTTAAAAGACTTACGGAAAAAACACCCATTGAGTGTTAAAAACAGAGGTAAAGGGTTGTGTTACCTTTACGCGGATTCTAAGAATCCACAACTAAGATTTTTTACACAATGTAAAACAAAAGATAACAAACCTTGGTCATGTTTAGGCCAAGGAGCAAATGACCCATTAAGTAAAACTCTTCGACAGATTTTCCAGAGTCAAAAAGATACTCAGTGGAGTTTTTGGACTGATCAAATTTACCAATCATCTGATTCCTGGTTCGGTGATACACCATTTCCGGGGAGTATTGGCCAGAACCAATCTACTAAAAACACAGTATATCCTCATCCCCATGCTGGTTGTGGACGCCCGGGGGCTCATAGTAAAGGAGCACTCGCATTTAATGATACTGGTGGATTTTTCTTACAATCTAGTTTTCCAATGTATCCAGATTTTTCTTTCAAGGGTCAACCTGGATTCGTAAAATTAGGTTGCCAATTAGATAACAATGTCAATTTCGCCCAATCTTGTTTTTGCTGCAGTCTTCCTAGATCCGAATTTAGTTCTCTCGAAACTATTTTGAAAAGTGCTATGCTTTGTTCTTATAGATCTCCGACTTGTGATCCTGAAGCTTCTGATTCAACTAATTCCGGTGTTGGTATCAATACCGATTTGTTACAATGTCAATCAACAAATTTAGATAGTGGTGTAAAAGATTCTCTATCTTATGGAAATTTCATGCGAGGTGCTGATTCCAAAGATATCACACTACAAATCAGCGGTGGCGACAGTTCAGTTAAAGAAACAGTTACCGTGGTTGCTAAATCTCAATATAATATGCAACCACCATGGATGATAGTAGCTAACGCGTTAAAATCGGATTTAAGTGTATTATCCTGGTGGTCTCCAGATTATGGAGCTCCAGCATTATGTAAAGATACACGATATGATGACGCGACAAATGCTTTTTGTTTAAGTCAGGGTCCGGATATATTATCAGGTGGTGGATTAAATATCGAGCAACCTTTGTGGCCTTTTTTAGATGATAGTAAAAATCCAGGGGATCTTATTGATGTTCACGGACATCCTAAATATAATATAGAGATGATATTATCATTAAAATTTGAAGAAGATAATATTCCAGGAATTAATGATGTCTTAACCACTAATCCCAAAAAACCCCTGACTGATAAATCTATTGGATTCTTTACGCTTGGTGGGGTTTTTGATGCTGGAAATCACATCAAGCTCGGATTAAGTACCCCCTCGGATAAAGGGACTAATGAGAATTGGGTAGTATTTGGGGACATGAATCATGAAGGTTATCCTGGAACTACAGATTGTTCCAAGTCTCAATTTGGCAGGGGTGGACTCTTTTTTGGATTGAAAAATCAAACTCTATGGCAATCACTAGAATCTAGTATCAACAAAGTTTGCGCATGTACTAATGATTCTATTAATTCTAATAGATTTTGTGGTCAAGGAGCGTATCCCGGTTTACTATGGTGGGACAAAGGGGCGTCAACCAAAGAAACATCAACTGGTCATAAAGATAGAAGTGGAGTTCACCAACCGTGGTATTTCAGACAAATGAAAGTTAGTGAATGTAATGAACACGGAGTACCAGCTGATAAATGTATAGGGACTGGATATATGGAATTTGGAGATTTTTATAACAAAGGATTTACATGGCCAGAATATCCTTCTTCAAATAATCCCAGTACTACAACAAGTTATTGGGACTCTAAACCAAATGCTTGGAAATGGAAAAACAAATAAGTTCTATTATAAAATATAATAGAACAACTTTTCTCGCATTAAATAAAATGGCTACTGTATTTAATAAATCACATTATGATAGTGATCAAGGTATGTTGACTAATGTTTGGGGTCCCGCTCTGTGGCATGTTCTTCATACGATTAGTTTCAATTATCCAAAAAAGCCCACTGAAAAACAAAAACGAGACTATAAAAGATTCTTTCTATCACTTGAGAATGTTCTTCCTTGTCGATATTGTAGAGAAAACTTTAAAAAGAACTGTAAAACAGCGAAACTGTGTGATAAAGTGTTTAAAAGTAGGAATAGCTTTTCTAGATTCATATATAGGCTTCACTGTGCTGTCAACAAAGCTCTGGACAAAGAAAAATGCGATTCTTATAAAAAAGTTAGAGACAAATATGAACATTTCAGGGCTAGATGTTCACGTAAACAACCCAAAAAATCTAGTAGAAAAAGGCGAAAAGAAAAAGGTTGTGTAGATCCATTAATGGGTCGAAAATTAAAATGTGTCATAGATGTTGTTCCTAAAAACAGCAGACGTAGATCTTTCAGATTTTATAGACCGATGGCATAAGTAATTGTAATTGTTATTTGAATAATAACAATTATTAATTTAACACAATGACTGATAATACGCCTTGGCTTTTGGATTAGCTTTGATTTTCTTTAGCCGTAAATTTCTAATGATCAAACCTCCAGAAGTTCTGACTCTACTCAGAGCTACATAGGCCTGACCATATTCAAAAATAGAATCAAGATCGGTTATTACATAATCCAAAGAACAACCCTGGCTCTTATGAATGCTGATGGCATAAGCTAATTTCAATGGGAGTTGCTCAATGCTAGCGAGTTTAGTATCATTCTCTTCCAGTTCCCAAAGATGATAATCAATAAGACGTGATTGGCCATCCAAAAATCTGACAAGAGGAATATCATTGATAAATCTAGTGACAACTCCACGGCTTCCATTCACCAAACCCTGTTCCAAATCTAAATTCCACAACAACATTACTTGACATCCAACTGCCAGAGATAGGTTTTCTACAGCTGGGCAATCTTTTTTAAACTTCTCGATTTTGAATGCTGGTAGTTTTTTATCATAAACGTCCAATTCGGCCGCATAATCATTGACTTCTCCGGTCTTTTCACATAATTCATCCAAACATTCTTGATTAATTTCAGCTACATCGGCATTGAGTGGATAAAGCAATGTCGGCTTAATTCCCAAATTAGCCTTATTCTTTTTACGTGTACATGATTTGAGTAGCTTTTTACTCTCGTCCGACAACTCTCCCAATCTAACTTCGTCTAAACATTTCTGCCAAACTGGATCCGATTGGCGCAAATTCTCCGGCATATAGATCGTCTCATCAATACACGTGGGCCATGTTTGGGCCTCGAAGCAAAAATCTTCGGATTCTACACATGGGAGTTGTAGAAAATCACCGGTAATGATCAATTGAATCCCACCAAATCTTTCAGTGGATCGTCTGATCATTCTAGCCACTTTTTCCAATTTATCGAACAGCACAGGGCTCATCATTGAAATTTCATCTATGATCAATATTTCAACTTGCATCCACCTCTCTTTCAGGTATCTTTTCTTTTTTAATTTCGTCACAATCGATCCAACGCTGCCCTTACCAAGACCAATCCCAGCCCACGAATGCAATGTAGTACCGTGAATGTGTAATGCTGATGTTCCCGTGGTACTTGTCACCGCAATTCTTTTATCTTCCTTGTAATGTTTTACGAAGTGATTGACCAAAAATGTTTTACCACAACCACCCGGACCTGTCACGAAAACACTTTTACCATCCAAAATCAAATCTAGAGCCCTTTTTTGAGAAGCTGTCAACCCTGTATGTTTCTTTGGATTAAGAGCTTCTTTTGCTCGTTGCGAACCAGCCACTGCTAATTTGTCAGCGTAATCGTTCCATTTATTTCCAGCGTGACCTTTGACCCATTCCCATTTTAGCTTACTTTTCAACCTCTCATTCAATTCGTCTAGTTTTTTCCAAAGGTCTGCATTTTTGAGTTCATTATTTTTACCCCTCTTCCAATCATTGGCTTTCCAATTGCTGATCCATTCTGTAATTCCCTTTTTCACATATTTGGAGTCTGTGTGGATTTCCAATTTATCGTCGTCTGAAATTGGAATATTTGTTATGTCATCAGAACTAATAGAAGCCAAAGCGTCAATAGCTCCTACTAATTCCATCCTATTATTCGTTGTATCTAGTTCATATCCCGACTTCTCAGACAAGACTACATCATCTTTAACTGCTACAAAACCAAAACCGCCAGGACCAGGATTACCTAGACAAGAACCATCTGTAAAAATTCTAATTGTAGACATCGTTTATTTACAAACAATTAGAATCTAAAAGTCATTTTTAATTACCATTTTTCATTCTTTCAGCACCTTTCCAATATGCTTTAGCATTTTTATCATATCTAGTTCCCATCACTAATACGTTATAATCTCCATCCTGATCAGATGTTACACGAACTTCTAATCTATCGGGACTTAATTTTCCATACGCGCGACCAAAAGAATCAACCGGTGATACCCAAATCATTTCATTTTCGTTCAAATATCTAAAATATGTTGGTAATTTAATCACAGCTTTATTATTTACCGTAGTTACTCGGTATCTATATAAATTATCACCAGCTGTTGGTGTTTCTATACAACTATGATATAAATTTTGTGTTAATGTTTTTTCAGGTTCTGGATGATCAATACAAAAACTCTTGGTACCCCCGGCTGCAATAGAACCAGTAATGGTTACGTCACCTCTCACAACTAACCCACCAGTAGCACCAGCAGTTACATCCCAACCTATATATACTGGTTCTTCTACGTCATTTACAAAGTCCCAACCAAAAATAGCAGAAGAAGTGTTGCCACCTATAACAGTTGGCCCTTGTTGTACTAATGAGGGATACACTGAACCAAAACCACCAACAGTCTGACATCTACGTGTTCTAAGTACGTTAGATGTTCCGTCAAAAATGTTTTGAGCCCTATTTCCCAAGTATAATGCCGCTTTTTCACCAGCACTCTGCCCGGATGCTATACCCGCATCTAATATCATTGATACACCCTGACCACCACCACCTTCTACATTTCCTAATTGGAGCCCCAATGTAGTTGGACTACCAGTAGTACCAAAAGAGTTTAATATAAGACCTGCTTTGGTGGTAGTATTACCACCAATGAAAGGTTTGAATTCAATAAGAGCCCCATAATCATTAGCCGCATCGAATGAATAATAATTTTCGATCTCTAATGTTTTACCAGTACCTGTAGTAGGAGAATCATAATTAATTTGTAGTACAGATTTTCCTATAGAACTTGGGGTTTGAATTGACGACAACAAAACAGCAGGATTGTTTGCATTAGTACCACCAATAAGATTTACTGTACCTTTGAACGTACCAGTACCATCACCGTTTAATACTATGTTAGGAGAATTACCACCCAAGGTTAAAGTACCATCATTAGCACCACTTGCTAACAATCCATAATTAGTTGATGTAGGAGTTGCTGCTCCCGAATAAAGGTATAATTGACCCTCGCCGTTAGTTCCAGCCGCAGTTGTTAATACAGAAGATACATTGCTAGAGTTTGTACTTTTAGCTCTAAATTCTCC
>MDTD01111751.1_pt1 | contig 10539 bp, 9 predicted proteins | sample 811221 | NCBI WGS metagenome assembly MDTD01 (sample SAMN05326646, study PRJNA326480) | marine metagenome | isolation source: seawater | place: Pacific Ocean: South West | collected 2011
GTTATGGCAATAGGACGTAGTATATATTACAAAGAAAGAAGTTGGAACGATTTCCACATTTATTCATCAAAAGTTCTTACTGGTGGGGTAAAAATCATACAACCATCAGTTTATCACGAACATAGAGGTGAAATATCAACCACATATCATTCAGACTACTATGATAGATTGATTCCTATAGAAGAAAGGGAAAAGGGAGTACAATTTAAACACGATAGGTACTCAAAATCAGAGGAAGGTGTACTTAGGGGCTTACATTATGATGATAAGACTTGGAAAATGGTGTCTTGTTTATCTGGAAAGATATATTTGGTAGTTTTAGATGTAAGGGGTGGTAATACAACCCAAAATCCACAATATGGTAGTTGGGAGACTTATATTTTATCACCATCTACACAAACTCAAGTACTAATACCACCAGGATTTGCTAATGGACACTATGTGATGGAAAAAAACTCTATATTTTCTTACAAATTAGCATATGATGGTGAATTTGTAGATGTAGATAAACAAAAAACAATAAAATGGAATAGTAAGAGGTTTAATATAGAGTGGCCATGTACTAATCCTATAATTTCTAAAAGAGATGCTAATGGAAAAGATTCTTAATCTTGAAAATCACCAAGATAGGTGGGATGGTAGTAATTGGACATCACAAGATTTAATCGATTTTGAAGATGACATAATAAAACATTGGGAAAATGGTGAAATAACAGGTCCAATACATCTTTCAAATGGTAATGAAGAACAACTTATTAAAATATTTAGTAAAATAGGAGTAGATGATTGGGTATTTTCTACTTGGAGGTCTCACTATCATGCTTTACTTCATGGAGTTGAACCAAAAGTACTAAAACAAAAGATATTAGATGGTAAATCAATAACAATTATTGACAAAGATTCTAATTTTTATTCATCAGCAATAGTAAATGGTATTATACCTATTGCTCTTGGTGTAGCAAAGGCATTAAAGTTAAGTAAAAGTAAAAATAAAGTATGGTGTTTTATTGGAGACATGACATTTGAGACAGGTTTCTTTTATGAAGCTCACAAATATGCCAGAAACTTTGATTTACCTTTATACTTTGTGGTAGAGGATAATGGAGTATCGACAAATACACCAACATCACATACATGGAATGGTATTCAAAGAGAAATACCTAAAGATGTAATATATTATAAGTATAAATCAAAATATCCGCATTACGGAACAGGAAAATGGGTAGTCTTTTAAATTTTATTTGTGAAAAAACATGGGCTCAGCCCAATGGATTAGAAGGTCCTTGTACAAAAGGTCCTCTTAGTAATGAGATTATCTTAAAATATAATCACAGTAGGACTGAGTTTTTTGAATTTAAAGAAGGTTACAAAAACTTAATTGTTTTTGAATTTACAAGTATTGATAAATTTGTAAATCAATATAAGAGAAAAGATAAATTATTAGAATTAAAAAAGAAAGGTGCTAAAATAGTTTTTAGTTTTCTATCTGACCCATGTTATGATGAATCACTTGAGGCTACAAAACATTGGTGGGAAGAACTTGACCCAATTATAATAGGTGGTACACCAACATCTAAATTTGGATATCAATTTGACTATTTTATAGAAAGTACAATAAATTATTTAGATAAAGCATTTGGAAATAAGAACGAATGTGGATATATTAGTGAAAAGTTAAAACAGAATCAACTTGAATTTTTTAGAAGTAACTATTTTTTATGTTTTAATAGACAACTTGAAGGTAAATATGCAAGACTAAGATTATTTTACGACTATTTTGACCATAAACTTCACGAAAATAGTTGTTTCTCTTTCCTAAACAAGTTTAATTATGAACAAATAGATACAATACATGATGAATTATACAAAAATATAGGATGGAATGAAAATTCTATGAGACATTACATAGCAAAACTACCAATGCAATTGGATACCCATAATTTACCAAAAGAAAAATTAAGAAGCTTCTTTATAGCAGACACATATAGAAAAGATTTATATCAAAATTCTAATATACACATAGTAACTGAAACAACTTTTCAAAATAATGTAATTTATATTTCTGAAAAAGTAATAAGACCTATCGTAATGTATCAGCCATTTATAGTATTAGGTCCAAAGGGATATTTAAAACAATTAAAAACTCACGGATTTCAAACCTTTAGTGAATTTTGGGATGAAAGCTATGATGAAATAGATGACCCAAAACTTAGATATGAAAAAGTATTAGAAGTTATTTTAAAAATAAAAAAAATGGATATTTTAGATGTAAATGATTTGTACTCTAAAACAAAAAAAGTATTAGTACACAATCACAATTTATTATACAAAATGCCAACAGACTCTTTAGAAAAATATTTTAAAAAAATAGAAAATGAATGGTAAAGTTTTAGTAACAGGTTGTAGTGGTTTAGTAGGAACTCACACTTCAAATAAATTAGTAGAAAAAGGTTATGAAGTAATAGGTGTAGATATAAATACATCAGATTTTCTTCCAAAAAACAATTTTGAGTTCCATCAAATGGATTTAAGAGACGCCGATGATGTGTCAGTCTTATTTGACCAATTTAAATTCGATGGTGTCATCAATGCATTTGGTATAAAGGGTTCACCCATAAGGGTAAAAGAAAGACCAATAGAGTACTTAGAACCATCTTTAAAAGTAAACATGAATATTACTGATAATTGTGTAAAACATGATTGTTGGTTAGTTTATATGTCATCAGTTGGAGTCTACAAACCAGCTGAAAAATTTATTGAAGATACTGTTTGGTCAACATTTCCTTCACCAAACGATTGGTATGGTGGTTGGAGTAAAAGAATACCTGAATTATACTTAGAAGCATACAAAGTACAAGAAGGTTATAATAAATACACAATTGTAAGGCCAGCTAATATATTTGGTGAGTATGATAATTTTGGTGAAGGCTCTACTGCTATAGCATCAACAATAAGAAAAGTATTTGAAGCGACTGATGAAATAGTTTCATGGGGAGATGGTTCACCTACGAGAGATTTTATATATGGTGGAGATGTAGCTGATGCCTCAATAAAATGTTTTGAAGAAAAACTACATATTGTTTCAAATTTAGGTAGTGGTGAAGAAATATCAATTAAAAAAATGATTGACACCGTCATTGAAGTAAGTAGTAAAGATATTAAGATAAGTTGGGATTCCACAAAACCAAATGGAGATGCAAGAAGATTGATGAGTACTGACATTCAAAAAGAAAATGGTTTGTTACCAAAACTTGGTTTTAAAGAAGGTATTAGGAACACATACAATTTTTATAAAAAAAATGTCAGAAAATCAGTTTAGTTCTACAAAATCTAAATTGTTAGATTTATTTGATTTAGAAATACGAAATGTAAAAAAATCAGAAGTATCTTTATTTAAAAATAAAAATATACTTTGGAAAACAACAACGAAGATTCTATATCACACAATAGTAGATGTTTACACTTTTTTACATAATACAATAGAGGGTAAAGATTTACTGAAAAAAAATAAAGAAAAAAAAGTAAAAAAAATTATTTTTGCACAAACTGACAATTATAGTGTAGATTTGTATGAACAACACATTTATGAGCGGTTACAATCATTATATTTAAGTAAATATGATATTGAAATTTATAATACTGGTTTTTTGACAGATAATTTTAAAAATATTAATTATGGAATCACTATACTTAGTTGGATGGAAGAATTTTTTAATATTACTTATGAGACAAAGGCAGATAGACATTTTTTAAGTTTAAATTCACGACAAAAAGAGACAAGAACAATTTTATTTGAATTTTTAGAAAAAAATAATTTATTGACAAAAGGTATTTGTTCGTTTCATTGGATGAAGATATCACCTGACATATCAGTAGATAAATTTCAAGGTGAAATTAATAATGAAGAATCACATTTAAAGAAAATTGATAATCAAATATTACATTCAAATACTATAACACCTTTATATGAAAAAACATTATTTGAAATCGTTGCACCAAGTGGCCACAATTTAGTAACCGAAAAAAGTTTAAAGCCATTACTACATGGTAAACCTTTTTTGTTATGGTTTCATATGACACTTGAAGATGATTGGAATTTTTACACTCAACTTGGATATAGTGGAGTAACCACAACAATGGGTAGGGTTTTATTTTGGAGAAAATGGTATAAGTCAATAGGTATAGATATAGATTACTTTAATATTGATTATTTTAATCCAAATAGTATTAAAGAAAAAATTATTGAATTATGTTCAATGTCTTTAAGTGAAATAAAAGATAAATATAAAGATACATTTGTAAAGGCAGAACAAAATAAAATATTAATTAATAAATTTATAAAAAAAAGATATGGGGAATTCGGAGTCGAAATATGATTTAGTAATCGGTAATGGATGTAGTTTTACTGAAGGAGGTGGGTTAAACCATCCTGATTTATATGAATTTTTTTCAAAAGAAAAATTTGTAACTCATGCAGAAACAGATAAATGGATGTCCACACAATCATATCCAAAATTACTTGGAGATTTATTTAAATGTGATTGGAAAAATGTATCTACAAGTTGCTCTTCAAATAATTTAATAATTGAAAGAGCATATAATGAATTACAAAAACATAGAAATATTGATAAGGTATTAATAATAAATCAATTATCAATTGCAACAAGACTTGGATTTAGAAAAGGAAAGGACTATTACAGTTACAATGGACTCTCTGGTAAAGTAGTTCATAAAGATATAGATAGATTTGGATATGGTGAACCAACATTCTTTCCTAACTTAGAAGAACCATTTGACCAATATTACAAAAACTATATAGTAGAAGTATTTGACCACGATTATCATTGGAAAGTCACTACTATGAAAATGGATTTATTTAATTCATGGTGTGAAAAAAGAAACATAGATAATTATTGGATAGCTTGGGATGAAGAGATTAGATTAAAAAACATAGATAGGGTAATTAATCCATATGGAGAACCAATAGTAGATTGGGCAAGAAAAAATAAAATGAGATTGGAAGATGTAGAAGGTGTACCACATGGTGATGCTCATTTATCAATTGAAGGACATAAACAATTAGCAAATATAATATATGAAAAAATCAGATAAAATTTTAGTTACAGGTGCAAGTGGATTTATTGGTTCAAGACTAATAAAACATTTGTACGAAAATGGATTTACAAATATAAGAGCAACTTCTTATAGTAGAAAACTCAGAGAATACCAAGATGGTATAGAACATATACAAGGTAATTTACAAGATGCAGACTTTTGTGAAGAAGTATCAAAGAATGTAGATGTAATATTTCACGCAGCCGCGAATACATCAAACGCATTAGATACAAGATTTAATCCATTACTTCATGTGACACCTAACATAGAGATGAATGTAAATCTAATGGAACAAAGTTGGAGAAACAAAGTTCGTAAGTTTATTTTTATATCATCTAACACTACATATCCTGATTTGGGTAGTGAACCATGTACTGAGGATGTAGAAGTACAAACACCAGATATTGTACCAGTATATAAAGCAGTAGGATGGATGAAAAGATATTGTGAAACACTATGTGATTTCTTTTCAAACCAAATACATAACCCAATGCAGTGTATTATTATAAGACCATCAAATGCATATGGACCAAACGATAAGTATGATTTTGAAAAATGTCATGTCACACCTGCTAATATTAGAAAGGTAGCTGATGGATTAAATCCAATTCCACTATGGGGTGATGGTACTGAAGTACGAGATGTAATTCATGTTGATGACATGGTAAGTGGATTTGCAACTATTGCAGAGAAGGTAGACAACTATGATATCTTTAATGTTTCATATGGTAAAGGATATACTGTTATGGAAGTATTAAAACTTATCAAAGAAATTGAGGGTAACGACAATCCTATCGAATTCGTAAACAACAAAGCTCCAATGATACCTGTAAGACTTTTAGACAATACAAAGTTAAAAGGATTAGGATGGAAACCTAAGTACGATTTAGAAAGTGGATTGAGAGATGCACTAAAATGGTATAAAGAAAATAAAAATCAATTTAATCCAAATTCAAAACCCTAATGATTTCTAAAGGAATATTTGGTATCGGTTGTTCTTATATGTGGGGTGAAGGGCTTTACTATTATAGTACTTTGCCTGATTTACCTCCTAAATCTATGAATCATAGTTTTGATGGAGAGCACATTCGTGATACTCATTGTTCTTTTAAAAACAAATATAGATTCATACAATTAGTTTCTGACCATTATGATGTTTGGAATTGGACATTTGGGAATGGGTTCGGTATGAATGGTGGTAGTAATATGAGGTCATTTACAACACTAAACAAAATGTTTATAGATGAATATAAATTAACACCTGAACATTTTTCACTTTTCATATTTCAGTTTACTTCACCAACACGAGACTTATTAGATGTAAATGGGCCAGGTGATGGAGAATATTATCCAATTGAAAAACAAATCCAAAGTGTTTATGATAACATGAAAATGTTTAGAGATAGTAATATTAAAATTGTCACAATAAGTTGGTATAAAGAAATAGCAAATCATCCTTTGTATAAAAAATTATTTGCTGATACCCATTGTGATATTGAAATTGATGGTGATGTACGAGAGTCATTTGATTATTTTACAGAAAATCACAAATATAAATGTACTGTTCGTACTGACTTTTATCCACCAGTACTAAAGAATGATTTACATTTCAATCCAAAGGGGCATAGATGTGTAGCCGATTCAATAATAAAAAAATTAGAAAAAGATAAATTTAATCCAAAAGATTATGAGTAAACCAGAATATACACCTTACTTAGATGAACTTACAAAATCAATGAAACTTTGTATGGATGACCCATCTACTATTTTTATAGGACAACAAATTGTTTATTATGGAAATCCGATGAGTAAAACAATTGAAGGATTACCAAAAGAAAGAATGATTGAAACACCAGTAATGGAAGAGACACAAATGGGAATGTCTATTGGTCTTTCAATGGCAGGCCATAGAGTAGTTTCATTTTACCCAAGATGGGATTTTCTAATATGTGCGGCTAACCAATTAGTAAATCACGCTGACAAGTTAGAAATAATGTCTGATGGAGAGTGGAAACCAAATATTATAGTAAGAGTAGGAAAGGGTAGTGATAAGCCACTTGACCCTGGTCACCAACACAAGGCTGATTATACAGAACCATTTAAAAAAATATTGACAAATGCAGTAGTGACAAAGTTAGATAGTCACGAAAAAATATATCCTGCATATCAAAAAGCACTAAAAGAAGGTGGACTACATATATTAGTAGAATATCCAGAATTGTATTATGATTAATTTTGTAACAGATTTTCATTTAACCGAGCCATGGATTAATTCAATGGACCACGATGTATTGACATCAGATATACTACAACAAAGTACAAATAATAATTTTGTTGAAGATGAGATAAATAAAAAATATTCTGAATATAATACAGATAATTCAAAAGGTCAACATGGTGTGATGTCAAGACCTGAAGGACATGGTGTTTGGTTTCCTATGAAGAATATGTATCACGATTCTAATTTTTTAAATATATGTGATGTATTAGATAAAGATGATAAAACTATTGATGATAAACTATATGTTTATAAAATAGATATGTATGGGGCTATTAATTGGGCACTACCAAGTGAATATGATTATGGACAAGAGCATGAAAATTTAAATACAATTATTGATAGGTTGAGTGTCAGAGCACTGAATGCATTACAAAAGAATGATAATTTTCATCTTATGATAAATTATAATTGGGAAGGTATTGTATATGACCACAACTTTATTGTATTACATAGTAAACTACATCAGTATAAGATTCCACACAACAAAGTACTTTTTTCATTTGCAGGTTACAATATTAACAAATGGTATAGGGAATTTTGTGAAAGACACAAAATTAAAAATAGAATTAATGTCTTTCATCTTCATTGGGTGTGGGATAATAAATCTGAAGAATTTTATGGATTATCAATGGACCAAGATTGGGATAAGATAAATAAAGAATATACAGTAGAATTAAAAAAACATGATTTTAACAATCTAAATAGAAGATTAAGAAGGCATAGACTTTGGACAATAGCAAAGTTAAAAGAACTTGATTTAATTAAAAATAATATTGTCACATATGACTTTACAATACCTGAAAATCGTAATCATTTAAAATGGATACCTGAAATAGAATTTAATAATGACCATGATTTTACTAATCTTAGAAAACAAATTCATTGGTTACAACTTTATGAAGATAAAAAAACATATGACTTTGATGACTTAGAAAAACTATGGGGTATAAATCATGAAAGAAGTTCCCCATATACAGATTCAATGCTAACTTTAGTTTCAGAAACATCGGTTGATGAGGGATATTATTACATCTCAGAAAAAACAGTAAAACCCATTGGCCATAAACATCCATTTATTGTCATGGGTACATATGGAACTTTAGCAGAATTAAAAAGAGAAGGTTTTAAAACTTTCCATCCATACATAAATGAAGAATACGATTTAATAGAAAATATGAATGATAGATGTATTGCAGTATTAAATGAATTAAAAAGAATTGTATATTTATCTAATGAAGAGAAAATTGAATGGATGAAGAATGTAAAGCCAATAATTGATTACAACTTTAGACATCTTATTAATTTTAAAATAAAATATAAAAAGAGGGTTGAGCAAAGAACCCAAGAACTATTTAAAAAATTTAATTACAATGGTAAGATTATTTAAAAAAATTATAAACAAGTACAAAACTTGGAAACAAAATAGAATTTACAAAAAAAAATTAGCTGAACTCAAAAAACGAGACCCATTCGTTTACAAAAAATAATTCCCTTTCTTCTTTCTTTATATTTATATATTGATGAGGTGCATTTATGAATAAACTTAGCAAGTATTTAGTTGACCAAATCCTTTTAAGCGAATCAAAAATTGAAAGGGTAGTTGTTGTCTATGTAGGTAGATTTCAACCTATGCATAAAGGACACTTTAAAACATTTCAACATCTTCAGAAAAAGTTTGGTAAAAAAGATGTCTACATAGGTACATCAAACAAAACGGAAAAAGGTCGTTCACCTTTTAATTTTAGAGAAAAAGTAAAAATTATGACAACGATGTTTGGAATCCCAAAATCCAAAATCGTACAAGTAAAAAATCCATACGCACCGACTGAGGTATTAAAAAGATTTAACAAAGATACAACTGCATTTGTTACTGTTGTAGGACAAAAAGATGCAAGTAGATTATCACACAAATACTTTCAGAAGTATGATGGTAACCCAACTGAAGGGTATGAAGATAGAGGATACCTTTATGTAGCACCAATGCAAGGTGGAGCAATAAGTGGTACTGAAGTAAGACAAGGATTATCTATGGGTTCGGATGACCAAAAAGAAAAGTTCTTCAAAGATAGGGCTTATGGTAAGTTCAACAAAACTATATTCAAAATGGTATCTGATAAACTGAGTGAAGGTTTATTTGTACCAAAAGAAACTATTGAAGAATATATGATGGAGATATCATCAGGTCTTACAGGTGGTGGTTTAGATGTTGATGATGGTCCTAACTTCTTTATACCTAATTATAAAAGATTTAGACAAGTTGCAGCAGATAGAGCAACAAAGTTAGGATACACCGTAGTAAATATGATTGGTGATGAAAAGTTTGAAGATTACTATGAACATCCAGAATATCCCGATGGACCACAAACCGCGGTATCTTATTTCCCAGCAGGTGTAATTGGTACAATGACTCCAAATAACCAAATTGATATTTACTCAAGTGGGGCTTATTCTAATTGGTATAAGCATGTCACTCGTAAGGCCGCTTTAGTAGGATATGATGTAATCAAAAAGTTAGATACAGATAAAGATGATAAAGAACAATCTACTGATGATGCTAAGGGAGCTAAGGAATTAGAAAAAGAATTTGAAGCTTCTCTTGAAGAATCAATAACTTTACCCGTAAAAGTTGGTGATACTATCTTAATGGGTAGGTTTAAAAATAAAAAGGTAGTTATAAAATCTATTGGTAAGGATGAACATGGGATGCCAACTATCAATGGAAAGAAGGTCGTAACTTTTCGACTAATGAAAGAGGGATTTGATGTTCAATTAGAGGAAAGTTGTGATAAACCGATGAAGGGAGAAACCGAACAACAATTTAGAACAAGATGTTTCGGAGTAAATCCATTAGCACAACCACCAAAAGGTTTAATAAAAATGGGTGAGGAGTTAGATGAAAAGAGTAAAGGTAAACTCAGACCTGCAGATTTATTAAGAAGAAAAGCAGCGATGGCTGGTAAGAGAGCTGCAATTGCAAGAAGAAGAGCAAGAACGATGAAGAGGAGAAAACCTCTTGCTAAATTAAAAAAGATTGCATACAAAAAAGCATACCTTCAAGTCTATGATGAGTTCATGAAGGATTTATTTCCTGGTTTAAAAAAGAAAGATTTATCAATACAACAAGCTAAAGTAGTTCATAAAAA
>MDTD01186698.1_pt1 | contig 10539 bp, 8 predicted proteins | sample 811221 | NCBI WGS metagenome assembly MDTD01 (sample SAMN05326646, study PRJNA326480) | marine metagenome | isolation source: seawater | place: Pacific Ocean: South West | collected 2011
GTATCTACAAGGATATTTACCTATAGCTATCTTTTCTCAATATATGAGATATGGAACAATGCCAGCTGGCGTTGTTATGACTGGTCCTGGTTTTGTTACTCCTAATAATGCTAAGGATGTAATTAAATGGGCTGCTCAGGGTTATAGATAAAAAATACATTTAAAAGGCCTAGTGAATATTTACTAGGCCTTTTTTTTAATTCATAAATATGTCTATAAAGTCTAAAAGTATTGAAAATAAAACTGATTTTAATCAGGATGAAAGACTAAAAAAAGTTTCTAAATTAAAATTACTACTTAACAGACCAGAACTTGGTGCTCTCGGTGGCGCAATACTAGTTTTTATATTTTTTGGAATAGTAGCTGGAGATACTGGAATGTTCAGCGCTTATGGAGTTTTAAACTTTTTAGATGTTTCAGCTAATTTAGGTATTATAGCAATTGCAGCCGCTATGTTGATGATTGGTGGTGAGTTTGATTTATCAATTGGATCAATGATTGGTTTCGCTGGAATATGTATTGCTATTCCTGCAATTTATTGGGGGTGGCCACTATGGATGAGTATAATATTTGCTTTTTCAATGGCAGTGCTCGTAGGATATTTTAACGGAATTTTAGTAGTAAGAACTGGATTACCTTCTTTTATAGTAACACTTGCTATGCTTTTTATTTTGCGTGGTGCGACTCTGGCTTTAACAAGATTAATAACAGGAAGAACTCAAGTGCCCGGATTAAGAGTCCTAATTGAAGACGATCCTTTAGCTTGGATATTTGCAACAGATACATTTAAATGGGTATTTACATGGTTAGGATCAATGAATTTAATCGCTTTAAGAACTGATGGATCTCCTTTAGCTACAGGAATTCCTCCATCTGTAATTTGGTTTATTTTTTTAGCAATTATAACTACTTGGATATTAATGAAAACAAGATATGGAAACTGGATATTTGCCTCGGGTGGAGATAAAAATGGAGCAAATAATGTTGGTGTACCTGTTGGAAGAGTTAAAATTAGCTTATTTATTGGAACAGCGGTCGCTGCTACAATATTTGCAACAATACAAGTTTTAGATGCTGGTTCGGCAGATACTATGAGAGGTACCCTTAAAGAGCTAGAGGCAATCGCTGCTGCTGTAGTAGGTGGGTGCTTATTAACTGGTGGTTATGGGTCTGCGATAGGTGCTGCCTTTGGAGCATTAATATTTGGAACAGTTTCTATGGGGATATTTTATACAGATGTAGACACTGATTGGTTTAAAGTATTTCTCGGAGCTATGATGTTAATAGCAGTAATTTTTAACAATTATATTAGAAGAAGGGTTACAGAAAGTAAATAATGACTAATTATTTAGTTGAATTTAATAATATAAGTAAATTTTTTGGTAAAGTTATCGCACTTAAAGACGTTACAATGAAACTTAAAAAAGGTGAAATTATGTGTTTACTAGGTGATAATGGAGCAGGTAAATCAACTTTAATTAAAACTTTAGCTGGTGTTCATAGGCCTGATGAAGGAGAGATTATAGTTGAAGGAAAAAAAACTATATTTGATAGTCCTAAAGATGCTCTTGATATGGGCATAGCAACTGTTTATCAGGATTTAGCTTTAGTTTCTTTAATGAGCGTTACCAGAAATTTTTTTATGGGTAGAGAACCTTTGAAAGGTCCTCCTTTTTTAAAAACTTTTGATATTGAAAAAGCTGATCAAATTGCGGCGGAACGAATGGGACAAATAGGAATTGATGTAAGAGATCCTTCTCAAGCGGTTGGAACTATGTCAGGCGGAGAGAGACAATGTTTAGCAATTAGTAGAGCTATTTATTTCGGTGCAAAAGTATTAGTTTTAGATGAACCTACTTCCGCTTTAGGTGTACATCAGGCCTCAGTAGTTTTAAAATATATAGTAAAAGCAGCTTCACAAGGATTAGCCGTAATTTTAATCACCCACAATGTTCATCATGCTTATCCTGTCGGTAATAGTTTTACAGTATTAAACAGAGGCAAAAGTTTAGGCACTTATGAAAAACAAAACATTACTCGTGAAAAACTTTTAAGTATGATGGCTGGCGGCGAAGAGCTTGATAAGTTAGAGGTAGAACTTAAAGAAATGAATAGATCTCCAGTTAATTAATGCATATAGGAATTGATTTAGGCGCTACAAAAATAGAATATGTTGTTTTAGATAGTAACAATAGTGAAATTATAAGACAAAGAGAAGATACTCCAGGTAATTACAAAAAACTCCTTCAAATCTTAACAAAAATCATAAAAAATTTGTCTAATAAATTCAATAAACAACTTAATGTTGGTATTTGTCATCCTGGAGCAATGGATATACATGGAAATATATTCAATACTTATAATATAAAATGGATTATGAATAAAAAAATTAAAAAAGATTTATCCTCTCTAATTCCAAATAATTTAATTTTTGAAAATGATGCTAATTGTTTTGCATTATCTGAGTCTATTGACGGGGCGGCAAAAAATTATAATTCAGTATTTGGAATAATTCTTGGATCAGGGACAGGTGGGGGATACGTTATCGATAAAAAGATTATTCGAGGTGCAAATCATATAGCTGGTGAATGGGGTCATAACTTTCTGCCAGGATTAGAAATCGATAAAAAAAAATCTAAAATAAAATACGATTACAAATTCACGACTCAACAATTCATTTCAGGCAAAGGATTAGAAATTTTATATAAAAAGAAATATAAATCTAATAAAAGCGCTCATCAAATACTTACTAATAAAAAAAATAGCGAATTTATTCTTCATTTTAAAGATAGATTAGGGCGGTCACTTGCTTCATTAATTAATATTTTAGATCCTGAAATAATTGTTTTTGGAGGTGGTGTTTCAAAGGAAATTAAAAATCTAAATGAAATTAAAAAAATTTGTCTTCAATATTTAGAAATTAAAAAACTTAATACAGTTTTCAGCCATCCTGCTCATGGAGATGCAAGTGGAGTTCGTGGGGCTGCTATTTTGAGTCGAAATATTTTTACTTAAGAATTGAATTTATTTCTTTATTTGTAAAAGGTTTTGGCCTATCACATTTGATACTAATCTTCTGTTTTTTATTTTTTTGAGCTGATACGTGTATTGCACTTATTATATTAAGCACATGAAGTGATAAATCCCCATTGCACCTATGTTTTTTCTTTTTCTGAATTGAATAAATCATTTCAGCTAGACCAACTCCTCTATAGTTAGCATTAGTTGGTGATTCATTTGCTCTAGAACTTTGTGTTCTTATATTAATCTTACCTAAAGACATTTTATTAGTTTTATAATGTTTCCATGTACTTCCTAGTTTTTTACTAATTAAAACTGAACCTCCAAACATATTTGGATCTGGGACTATCATAGAACCATTATCCCCGTAAAGTTCAATATGATTTCGTAGGTGAGAAATAACATCAAAAGATAAAGTTAACCTAATCATAGTTCCATTTTGGAATTTTATATTTGAAAAATAAGTTGTAGGGCATTTTACTTTAAATTTTTTTCCTTTTTTCAAACCAATGCCAATTATTCTTTTTTCAACGCCTTTGGAACTTATACTTGATACTTCTTTAACTGGACCTAATAAATTCACTAGTGCTGTCAAATAATAAGGCCCCATATCAATTACAGGACCACCTCCTTTTTTGGCAAACCATGGTTCAGGATTTGGGTGATATGATTGTATTCCTGGAAAAGCAAATACTGCTGTACCAAATTTGACATTTCCTATTATGTTTTGATCTAACAATTCTCTTGCTTTTTGGTTTCCTCCTCCTAAAAACGTATCAGGCGCATTACCAATGAAAAGATTTTTTCTTTTTGCAATTTTAATAAGCTCTTTACCATCTTTATAATTAACTGCCAAAGGCTTCTCTGAATATACATGTTTTCCGTTCAACAATGATTTTTTTGCAATTAAATAATGAGCATTAGGAATTGTGAGATTTAAAATAATTTGTACTTCTTTATCTTTTAATAATTCGTTTACAGAGACTGACTTTATTTTATAAGTTTTTGCACATCTTTTTGCTGCTATATTATTTATATCAGCGCATTTAATAATTTTGAAATTATTAAAATATTTGTGAGCTCTAAAATAAGTTTCAGCGATGTGTCCACATCCAATTAAGCCTACTTTGAAAACATTATGCATCGAAAGGTTATACACCTTTTCTTTGTTTTTTCTTCCCGTCTAAGTGTTCTTTTAGGGCCTTTTTATTTTCTTCAGTAGTAGGAATAGAAAGAGTAGGGCTCTCCCAATATGCAGATCCCTCTAACCACTGATAACCATCTGTATGTATACTTATGACATACGTTCGTTTTGATTTTTTTGCTCTTTTAAAAGCCTCTTCAAGTTCAGCAATTGAATTAACTTTTTCTCCATCAGCCCCCATACTTTTTGCGTGCGTAGCAAAATCAACAGGTACTAAATTTGGTGTTTTTGAACTTTTTAATAAGCAATTAAATTCTTTACCTCCTTTATATAGTTGAAGTCGATTAATTACAGCATGTCCTCCATTATCACAAACTATTATTATTAATTTGTTATTTGTTATTACTGAGCTATAAATGTCTGAATTATAAAGTAGATATGATCCATCACCGATAAAAGCTATTACCTCTTTATTTGGATTTGCCATCTTAATTCCAAGCGCACCTGATATTTCATAACTCATACAGCTAAAACCCCATTCAGTTTCGTGTGTATTTAATTCTCGAGGTCTCCATACCTGAACAACTTCACCAACTAAACCACCGGCAGCGGTTACAGCTATATCTGTAGGGTCAGAATTTCTATAAATAGCACCTACGGCATGAGCGTAACTTGGTAATTTTTGATTCGTTGGGCCACTTTCTTTATCAACATATTCATTCCAGTTTTTTAACTCTATTTGAGCTTTTTTATTCCAATTATCGGCTGCCTTCCAAGAACCTAAGGCTAAAGAAAGTTCTGTTAAAGAAACCTTGGCGTCTCCAACCACTGCTTGCGCCATATGTTTATTTGCATCAAACCGAGCGGCATTAATTGATATAAGCTTAAAATGTGGATTTTCAAAATTTGCCCAAGAACCTGTTGTGAAATCTGCTAACTTTGTACCAATAGCAATAGCCAGATCTGTTTTCTTTGCCATATTGTTTGCTGCTTTACCGCCTAATCCTCCAATTGGGCCCAAAAAATGAGAGTGGTCTCTTTTCATAGTAGAGTAACCCATAACAGTTTGTGTAACCGGAATATTATGTTTTTTTGCAAAACCTGATAATTCATCCATCGCATCAGAGTAAAATACGCCTCCACCAGAAATCACTAATGGATTTTTAGATGCTTTTATTATTTCGGCTGCTTTTTTAATTTGAAAATCATCAGGTCGAGGCCTTCTTATAGAATGAATTCTTTCCTGAAAAAATTCTTCAGGATATTCAAAAACTTCACCTTGTACATCCTGACTAAGTGAAATACATGCTGGACCGCAATCAGCTGGATCTAACATAACTTCGATTGCTTGTGGTAACGATGAAATAATTTGTTCTGGTCGCGTTATTCTATCAAAATATCTAACGACTGGTTTAAAACTATCATTTTGTGTTACGCCAGGATTATTAAAGTGCTCTACCTGTTGTAAAACTGGATCCGGCATTCTATTTGCAAAAGTATCACCGGGCAAAAATAAGATTGGTAATCGATTACTCATGGCTACTGCTGCTGCAGTAATCATATTTGTAGAACCTGGGCCTACCGAACTAGTAGCAATAAAAATTTGTTTTCTTCTTTTTGCTCTAGAATAGGCTATTCCAGTTAAAGCCATATTTTGCTCATGATGACCTCGCCAAGTAGGAAGTATTTTTTGATTTTCTTGTAGCGCCTGTCCTAAGCAAGCTACATTTCCATGACCGAAAATTCCAAATGCTCCAGGAAATAATGGTTCTTTCTTTCCATCGATCAAAATTTTTTGCTTTGTAAGGAATTTAACCAGTGCATGAGCACAAGTAAGTTGAATGTTTTTCATAAATTCTTTATAAGATAGTTAATTAACTAAATATATTCAATAATTATATAATATATGTACGAAAAATTTGGTCAATTTATCGATGGTAAATGGCAGCAATCTTCCAGTGGAGAAACCTATGAGGTTATAAATCCAGCAACTGAAGAAATTATAGGTAAAGCCTCTAAAGCAAATAGTAAAGATATTCAAAGAGCTTTAAAATCAGCTGAAAAAGGTTTGGAAATTTGGAAAAATACTTCACCTTGGGAAAGATCAAGAGTGATTAGAAAAATTTCTGAATTAATTAGAAAAAAAGTAGATGTATTATCTAAATGGTTAACACTCGAAGTTGGTAAACCAATTACAGAGGGTCCTGGTGAAGTTGGTGGGGCAGCTGACATATTTGAGTGGAATTCAGAAGAAACGAAGAGAATTTTTGGTGAGATAAATCAAAGTCGTTTTCCAAATACTAAAATTCATGTTATTTACCAACCTGTCGGTGTCGTTGCGGCACTTGTTCCTTGGAACTTTCCAATAATATTAGCATCTAGAAAAATTTCTACTGCTTTAGCTGCTGGATGTTCAGTAATTGTAAAACCTGATGTGATAACTCCAGGTAGCGTAATGGAAATTGTAAATATTTGTCATGAAGCTGGCGTTCCCCCTGGAGTAGTTAACTTACTGTCAGGTGATCCTGCTGAAATTTCGTCTGAATTAATTTCATCTGATGTTGTAAAAAAAATCTCTATAACAGGATCCACAAGAGTTGGAAAACTTATTTTAAAACAAGCTGCTGATAAAGTTCAAAGAGTTACGATGGAATTAAGTGGGCATTCTCCATTTATAGTATTTGATAATGTTGATTTAAACAAAGTCACAGATATGGCAATTACAGCTAAATTTAGAAATAATGGTCAAGTCTGTATATCGCCAAATAGATTTTATATACATGAAAAGAAAAAAGATGAATTCGCAAACTTAATGGTTCAAAAAACAAAAAAATTGAAGATGGGTAATGGAATGGATAAAGATACTTTGCTTGGACCATTGTGTACAAAGCAGAGATTAGAGGGGGTTGAAAAATTAGTTGAAACAACAAAAAAAGAAGGGGGGAAGGTTTTATTAGGTGGTAAAAGAGCAGCTAATTTCAATAAAGGTTATTACTACGAGCCCACAATTTTTGATAATGTAAAAGATAATTTTACAATAATGAAAGAGGAACCTTTTGGTCCAATAGTGCCGATCTTAACTTTTAAAGATTTTGATGAAGTTATGGATAGAGCAAACAATAATGATCTAGGCTTATGTAGCTACGTTTACACAACTGATCTTAAGCAAGCTAATAAAGCTTCAGAAAAACTTGAAACTGGTTGTGTTGCGGTAAATACACCAGTTGTAGCTGTAGCAGAAGCTCCATTTGGCGGTATTAAGCAAACAGGATACGGTAGAGAAGGTGGATCTATGGCAATAAAAGATTATTTAAATATTAAATATACTCATTTTGGTATTTCTTACGAATGAGAAAGAACAAACTAAAAGAAATTTTTAAATCTGGAAAACCTGCAGTTAATGGTTGGCTTCAAATACCAAATTCATTTACAGCTGAATTAATGGCTAATCAAAGTTGGGACTCTTTAACTTTAGATATGCAGCATGGCGTTATTGATTATCCTAATGCTGTTGGAATGTTACAAGCTATTTCTTCGACAAATGTTGTACCAATGGCCAGGGTTAATTGGAATGAACCTGGACAAATAATGAAGATTTTAGACGCGGGTGCTTATGGGGTTATTTGTCCAATGGTTAGTAACAAAATAGAAGCAGAAAATTTTGTAAAAGCTTGCATGTATCCACCAAAAGGTTTTAGAAGCTATGGTCCTATAAGAGGACTAGTTTACGGAGGAGCTGATTATGCTGAAAAAGCAAATGAAGAGATACTTAAGTTTGCGATGATTGAAACAAAAGAGTCTTTAGAAAATTTAGATGAAATAATGAATACACCTGGATTAGATGGAATATATATTGGTCCTGCAGATTTAAGTCTTGCTATTGGTGAAAAACCGAGTTTTGATAAACCAGAAGGCGACCCAGTTTATGAAGTAATTATGAAAATTTTAGATCACTCTAAAAAAAATAATATAATTGCAGGCATACAAAATGGTCAACCAGAGTATGCAGAAAAAATGATAAAAAAAGGATTTCAATTAGTAACAATCGGTTCTGATCAGAGATATATGACTGCTGCTTCCAAATCAGCTTTAAATAAACTTAAGAAGGAAACTGATAAAGATACGGGAAAAGGCTATTAATTTACATGATTTATCACGTGTATATGCTCAGATCTTTGGGCAAAAATTCTATCACATATGTGGGTTATACAAACAATTTAAAAAAGAGGGTAGTTCTTCATAATACCAACAAGGGAGCTAAATTTACCAGGGGAAGAAAGTGGCAATTAATTTATAAAGAGAAATATAATACTAAAAAAGAGGCAATTTCTAGAGAATATTATATAAAGAACAATAGATCAGTGAGAAATAAAATAAAAAATGAAAATTTCAATACTACTTCCATATAAAGAAAATTTTTCACCAGAATACCCAGGGGCTGTTTCCTTATTTGTTTATGAAACTACCAAAATTAGTAAATTTAAAAAAAATATTACAATATATGGAAATACTAATTTTAAAAAAAAATTTAATTTAAAGTACCAAAATATCGAATTAAGAAAAAATCCTTTCAGTAGCCAGACTAAAAATTATGTAAGAAAATTTATTGATCTAGAAAAAAAAAATGACTCAACAATAATTGAAGTTCATAATAGACCAAGTTATATACAAATATTATCAAATGAAATAAAAAAAAAGATTTTAACTCTTTATTTTCATAATGATCCACTTTCAATGGACGGCTCACAAACTATTGAGCAAAGAAAAAATCTTTTAAAAACATGCTATAAAATTATATTCAATAGTTCTTGGTCTAAAAAAAGGTTTTTAGAAGGTCTTGAAAATAAATTTGTAAATAGTGACAAATTATTAGTATTTCATCAATCAGCCAAAAAAAGTTCGTTAGATGTAATTAGTAAAAAAAAATTGTGGATTACATTTGTTGGAAAATTAAATAAAGCAAAAGGTTACGATATTTTTGCCTCATCAATTAAAAAAGTTCTAAACAAGAATCCTGATTGGAGAGCGAAAATAATTGGTGACGAAAAAAGAGAGAAAATAGTACTAAAACATAAACGGGCGGATATTTTGGGATTTAAAAAACATGAAGAAGTTTTATCAATTTTTAAAAAAACTAGTATAGCTGTAGCTTGCTCTAGGTGGGAAGAACCCTTCGGAAGAACAAGTCTTGAAGCCTCAGCTAATGGGTGTGCAGTAATAATTACCAATAAAGGAGGCCTTCCTGAAACTGTTACAGATGCTAAAATTTTAAAAAAATTAAATGTCAAATCTCTAAGCCAAACTTTAAATTATTTAATTAGAAATTCAGAAGTTAGAAAAAAACTACAAAAACTCTCTATTAAAAACTTTTATCTAACTCATAATTTTGTAGCTAATGCAATGGATAATTACAGATCAGAAAAAATTAGTTACTTAAAAAAAATAAATACCGCAAAACCAATGAAAAATTTAAGAATTTTACATATTACAAACTTTAATGAGAGATTAGACGGGAGACTTTTCTTTAACACTGGGAGAAGAATTAATAATGGTTTCATAAGATTGGGACACAGTGTTTTAGGATTTAGTGATAGAGACATACAAAAATACTATAAAAATTTTAAAGATTTTAAAGGAGCTAAAACACTAAACGAGAAATTAAGAAAAACCTGTTACAACTATAAACCTGATATCATTATGCTTGGTCATGCCGATTTAATATCTTCAGATCAAATTATGGAATTAAGAAATGATTATCCTAATGTAAAATTTGGTCAATGGTTTCTAGATCCTTTAAACAAAAAAGGACCTGATTACGAAAGAAATAAAAGTAGAATTCTAGACAAGATAGATCACCTAGATGCTTCGTTCGTTACCACAAGTCCGTCAGTATTAAATTTTTTACCAAAAAAGACTGATAACTATTATATACCTAATCCAAGTGATGACTCTTTTGAAACATTAAATAATTTTTTAAAACCATGCAATGTTGATGTTTTTTTTGCATTAAGTCATGGAGTTCATCGAGGTGTTTTAAAATCAGGTAAAATTGACGACAGAATAACTTTCTTAAAAAATCTTTCCGAAAAAACACCAGATGTTAAATTTGATATTTACGGTATAGATAAAATTCAGCCGATATGGGCAGATCATTATTTTAAAACCATTTCAAATGCAAAAATGGGTTTAAATTTAAGTAGAGGTGATGCAATTAAATATTATAGCAGCGATAGAATAACACAAATAGTTGGAAACGGGCTGGTGTGTTTAATTGATGAAAAAACTCAATATAAAGATTTTTTCGATAATTCTGAAATGGTATTTTACAAAAACGTGAGTGATTTGTCAGAAAAAATTTTAAAAATTTCTAGAGA
>MDTD01001738.1_pt1 | contig 10538 bp, 16 predicted proteins | sample 811221 | NCBI WGS metagenome assembly MDTD01 (sample SAMN05326646, study PRJNA326480) | marine metagenome | isolation source: seawater | place: Pacific Ocean: South West | collected 2011
AATTATAAACAAATCCAATTAATTAAATGTCGCCTGATAAATTTAAAAAATTAGTAAAACTTAGAAAAAAACTAGACAAATTAGATAATTCACTTATTAAAATCATTAAAAAAAGGACTGATTTAGTAAATCAGGTTTTAAAATTAAAAGAGTTTAAAAATCAAATTGTGGATAATAAAAGAATTAAAATAATACTTAAGCAAATTAGAAAAAAATCAATTAAAAACAGGATCGATCCAAAAATCACTAATAGAATTTGGATCAATATGATCAAAGCATATATAGACTACGAAAAAAGAAATTTTAAAAAAAAATGATTATTTGCTGTGAGGTGGAAGTTTTTTTTCGACAAATTTTTCATGTTTTCTTGTGCTAGGATTGTATTTTCTTGCAGAAAGTTTTACCTTCGCTTTTTCTCCACCAGCTGGTTTTTTTAAGTAATAATAAAAAGGACTGTCGGGTTTAGATTCAGGAACCATTCTTATTTTAATAAACGATTTTTTTGCCATATTATTTTTTAATATCTTTAATTATGTTTTTTATATTTAATAATTTATTTTTTAAATATTTTGCTCTTATAGAGGTAAAAAGAGAATCGTCAAGATTAGATTTATTTTGATTTAAATGCTTTTTCACACCTTGAATTGTCATACCCTCGCCTTTGAGTAAAAATTTAATAAATTTCAATATCTCTATTGAGTTCGTATCATAGTATCTTCTATTGTTGTTAAAAACTTTTGGTTTTAATTGAGAGAATTGATTTTCCCAAAAACGTAAAGTATGTGCATTAACTTTAATATCATTTGGTTCTTCGTTATTCAAAATCTTAACAACTTCACCAATTGTTTTATATGCTGATAGTTTCTTAATCGACATTGTTAATTTTATTTTTAAAAAATTTTGATGGTCTAAAAAGAATAACGTTTCTCTCTGCTATAATTGCTTTTTTTTTAGTTTTTGGGTTTCTTCCAATTCTAGATTTTTTATGTCTTAAAATAAAGGTACCAAAATTTGATATTTTAACTTTACCTTTTTCTTTTAAACTAACAATCAAAATATCAAAAATATCTTCAAGTATAGTTTCAATTAAATTCTTCGAATATCCTATTTGCATATAGATTGAATTTATAATTTCTTTTTTTGTTAAGTTTTGTCTCATTTAATTGAGATATTTTTTTTAATTTTGTCAATTAATTTACCTTCTACTGTCTTAACACAAACATCCAAGGAATTTGCAAAACCTATATGATCTGTAGATCCATGGCTTTTAATTACAGGCGTTTCAAGTCCTAAAAGTATTGCTCCGTTATATAACCTTGGGTCAAATCTTTGCTTAAATTTTTTCAAATTGGATAAATTTAAAAAACTAGATATTTTTGCAATTATTCCAGTTGATAAAGCATTTTTAAGCTCAGATGAGATAAAATTTGCAGTTCCTTCAGCAGTTTTTAAAGCAACATTACCGGTAAAGCCGTCTGTGACTATAACATTAACTTTTCCATCCATAATATGATTTCCTTCGATGTATCCATTAAATTCATAGAGTGCATTTTTTTTACCATCCATTGATTGATAGGCTTTTTTAATTGTTTCATGACCTTTAATTTCTTCTGAGCCAATATTTAATAAAGCTACTTTTGAATAATCTGAAGGATATAGTGCGTTATGTAAAGCCGCACCCATTATTGCGAAATCTTCAAAATTTTTTTCATCACATTCAACATTTGCCCCTAGGTCTAAAACAATATTCATACCAATTTTATTAGGCCATAAAGCAGCAAGGGCTGGCTTACTAATATTATCTATCATTTTCATATTAAGTTTTGAAATGACAAAAAGAGCACCTGTATTACCAGCAGAAATTATAACATTAGATTTTTTTTCTTTTACATCATTTATAGCTTGCCACATACTTGTATTTTTTTTCTTTGCAGCTGCTAAAGGTGTATCGTTATTATCAACTACATCCTCACAATCTATAATTTCATAAAATTCACTCCCAATATTTAATTTTACAATCTGTTCTTTTATTTTACTCTTCTGACCAAAAATTCTAAAATAAATATTTGTATTTTTTTTTAAATATTCAGAAATTCCTTTTATAATTTTATTTGGTGAGTTATCACCTCCCATTGCATCGACTGCAATAAATACTGATTTTGACATAAATATAATATTATTCTTTTGGATCTAGAACCTGTCTGCCTTTATAAAAACCGGTTTTAAGATCCAAGTGATGAGAAAGTCTGTATTCACCAGATTTTTTATCCTCAACAATATTTTTAGGAGAAATCTTAATATGAGACCTTCTCTTGCCAGATCTAGACGGTGTAGTTTTACGTTTTGGAACAGCCATAATTAAATTTTAAATTCTTCTATATCGCTTTTAAAATAATTTAAAGTATTATTTTTATAAAATGAGCATAATTTGTCAAAGTAATTAACAAAAAACGAAATATTTTTAGGTTTATTTATGATTTTATTTAATATGTGTGATTTTTCATTAAAATCTACATTATCCCAATTATCTACTTTTGATATTATATCATAAAAAAAATTTACATATTTTTTCATATTTTTATTTATAGATACATCACCGTATCCAATTTCTCTAATTGAAAGTTCTATTTGTTTAAATATAAAATCATGAATTTCCTGCATTGTTTTTTTTGATTCATCAGATTTATAAATTTTTAGAAAGAAAGATAAATGTATTAATAGGAATATAATTCTATCAGAAAAGCTTTCTGTTTCAATTAAATTAATATACAAGAATTTATTTCTAGTTAGTTTTATCAAATTATTGTAAATATTTAAATAATTATTGTTCATATGAAAATTTTATTAATTATATTTTTTTTATTTATAGCAAATTGCTCAAATAATAAAGTCGTTAATAAACATGGTGCTTCAGCTTTAGAGTTAAAAATTAACAAAATTAAGATAAATACATCGAACAAGAACGATATATTAGAACTTTTTGGACAGCCTTCTTCTGTGAGTTTATTTGATCAAAATTCTTGGTTTTATATTGAGCGTGAAACTGAAAATCAATCTGTTTTTAAACTGGGTAAATCCAAGATAAAAAAAAATCATGTTTTAGAAATTATTTATAATGATTTTGGTTTGGTTAAACATACAAAGTTATATAACCTAGAGAATATGAATGATTTAAAAATAGTGAAAAATACTACTAAAAAAAAATATGATAGTAAATCCACATTAAACAAGTTAATTAAAAGTTTGGAACAAAAAATTAACGCACCAACAAACACAAAGAGATAAATATTAGTTACCCCGCAATAACAGCTAGCAAAAGTAAAGCAACTATATTTGTAATTTTTATCATTGGATTTACAGCAGGACCCGCAGTATCTTTATATGGATCTCCAACAGTATCACCTGTCACAGCAGCTTTATGTGCTTCAGATCCTTTTCCACCAAAATTTCCATCTTCAATATATTTTTTTGCGTTATCCCAGGCTCCGCCACCGGCTGTCATAGATATGGCCACAAACAATCCAGTTATAATTACACCTAACAACATAGCACCAACTGATGCTAAAGCTGCAATTTGTCCACCAATTGCATATATAACGAAATACAAAACAATTGGAGATAAAACTGGAAGCAAAGATGGAATAATCATCTCTTTAATTGCAGCTATTGTTAATAAATCGACTAGCTTAGCGTAATCTGGCTTTTGTTTTCTTTTCATTATTCCAGGAAATTTTTTAAATTGTCTTCTTACTTCAAGTACTACAGCACCACCAGCTCTTCCAACAGCTTGCATTCCCATTGATCCAAATAAGTATGGTAACATTCCACCAACAAGTAAACCAACAACAACAAACGGATTTGACAAATCAAAAGTGACGACAACACCTTCTAAATTAGAACCAGCTATTTTTGAAAAGTGTTTAATATCCTCTGTATATGCTGCGAATAATACTAAAGCACCAAGTCCTGCAGAACCAATAGCGTATCCTTTAGTTACTGCTTTTGTTGTATTACCTACTGCATCTAGAGCATCCGTAGTTTTTCTAACATTATTTGGCAATTTTGACATTTCTGCAATACCACCAGCGTTATCTGTGACTGGTCCATATGCATCTAATGCTACCACCATTCCAGCTAACGCTAACATAGATGTAACTGCTATTGCAATTCCAAATAAACCAGCAATATAGTTTGTAACTAATATTCCTGATACTATAATAAGCGCTGGAACAGCTGTCGCTTCTAAAGAAACAGCTAAACCTTGAATTACGTTAGTACCGTGACCAGTTGTTGACGATAAAGCAACACTTTTTACAGGTCTGTAGCCAGTACCAGTATAATATTCAGTGACCCAAATTATTAAACCGGTAATAATTAGACCAATTACACCACAATAATATAAACTTAATCCAGTAAATTCTTTTGATTCAATATTATAAATTGTATCAAGTCCTAATACATAATCAGTTAAAGGATATAAAATAATTAAAGATGTTATAGCTGTAACAACAAACCCTTTATAAAGAGCAGTCATTATATTTTTTGATTTTCCTAGCTTAACAAAATATGTACCTAATATTGATGTTAAAATACAAGCACCACCTATTGTAAGTGGATATATCATCATATTTAAATCACCTACAAAAAAGATTGACGAAAGAACCATTGTTGCGACAATGGTTACTGCATAAGTTTCAAATAAATCTGCAGCCATACCTGCACAATCACCAACATTATCACCAACGTTATCAGCAATCACTGCTGGATTTCTGGGATCATCCTCTGGTATTCCAGCTTCAACTTTACCCACTAGATCTGCACCTACATCAGCGCCTTTCGTAAATATTCCACCACCTAATCTTGCAAAAATTGAAATCAATGATGCTCCAAAACCTAATGCAACTAATGCATTAACAATTTCTCTTTCATCAACATTAAATGATAAAAGCAAATAATAATAAACAGCTATTGCCAATAAAGCTAAACCAGCTACTAACATGCCAGTAACCGCTCCTGATTTAAAAGCAACATCAAGACCTTCGTTTAATCCTTTACGAGAAGCTTCTGCAGTCCTAACATTTGCTTGAACTGAGACTAACATTCCAACATATCCAGCTATACCTGATAAAGTTGCTCCAATTAAATATCCAAGCCCAACTAAAATGCTAAAAGCATAACTTATAATTAGAAGTACAACAAAACCTACAATAGCTATAGTTTTGTATTGTCTATTTAAATATGCCTTAGCACCAATCTGTATTGCAGACGCAATTTCTTGCATTTTCTCATTCCCTGGGCTTGAGTTTAAAATATTTTTACCAGTTATAAATCCATAAAGTATTGATAATAGACCTGTTAAAATTGTGTAACTTAAAATTGATTCTGCGTTCATAAATGTTTTTTAACCTTATTTGATGTAAGTTGTTAGTTTTTAAAAAGCGGACATTACAAAAAAAACCTCAAAAGGCAATAAATAAAGTTAATTAAAATTGTGTATATATCCTTGATAATCTATAATTTTGTTTAATTTATCATTAAATTTTAAGTAATCAGAGTTATTATTAGTAATATAGCCTATTCTTGTAACTTTCTGATTCCACTTTTGAGAATATTTTAAAATAGTTTTCCTAAATTTCCTTTTTGACGTAAATAGTATTTGATAATCATCACCTTTGAAAAGATAATTCATAAATAATTTTTTCTTTTCATTAATTAATTTATTTAAATATTTTGATTTAGGCAGAAGATTAAAATCTACAACATATCCAAATTTTTTATTTCCTAACATTTTTTTTAGATCCATAAGTAGACCATCTGAGACATCCATTGATGCGCTTGCAAATTTATATAAATCCCTGTGAAATCCATAAGCTAGATCTGGTTTATAATATTTATTAACAAAATATTTTTTTTGCTTGTTAGGTATTTTAATTTTTTTTTTTAATATACTTAAACCTATAGTAGAGTCGCCAATATTACCTGTTAAATATATATCATCATTAATAAAACATCCAATTCTCTTAATTATCCTTTTTGAATAACTAAATACACATATTGTAAAAGATGATTTTTGAGAAAAAGAAGTGTCTCCACCTAATAATGAAAATTTATATTTTTTTTGTTCTTGATTAATTGATTTCATAATTTTTAAAATATTTTTTTTATTAAAATTACTTTTAGAACCAGAAAAGGTTATTAATATATATTTTGGATCTATGCCTTTGGAAATGATATCTGAAATTGATGATCTAATAGCCTTTTTAATAATTAAATCTGGATTTTTGAATTTAACATAATGAATATTTTCGTTGTATGTATCAATTGATGCTACTAAAGATCTCTCTTTATCAAAACAAACATCATCATTTAAACTTAAAGCTGCAAAATTTTTAGTTATTTTTTTTAAGTTCTTGATTATATCAACTTCATTCATTTTGTTAATTTTTTTGCTAAGTTATCTAAAATCGCATTTAAATACTTTGTTTGAGAGTCATTTAAAAAAAAATTTGAAACATTTAGATATTCTTTTATTATTACCTTTCTAGATAAATTTGGTTTATAAAGAATTTCGAATATAGCACACTGAATAATAATTCTAAATATAACATCTATATTTTTGAGATTAAAATTATTTTCAATTTTTTTAATTTCTTCATTAATTATTTCAATTCTTTCAATAGTACCTAAAACAACATCTTTTATAAATTTTTTGAATCTGTGTTTTTCAAAAGTTATTTTCTCATCATCGTTAATTAAATAACTATAAACTTTTTGGATTATTAAAACCCTTGGGTTTTTTGCTGGTGTGAATTTAAATTTCATTTATTTTTAAGAATAGAAATTATTCCCAAAGAAACTTCTTTTCCTTTGTTTTTTTTGGATGTTGCGGCTCTGATTTTTGCTTGTTTTAAATTGCTACATGTAAGTATTCCGAACCCTATTGGCTTTTTTGATTTAATTGACAAGTTCATTATTCCCATTGTTACTGCTTGTGAAATAAATTGATAATGATCAGTCTCGCCCTTTATAATGCAGCCTAAAGCAATAAATGCATTGAACTTATTAATATTTCTTGAAATCATATTTGGAATTTCAAATGCGCCTGAAACATACTTAATTTTGATGTTTTTATAACCATTTTTTTTTAATTCACCTACAGATCCTTTTAAAAGATTTTGTGACACGTCTTTATAGTAATCAGATATAACGATACAAATTTTCATATTATCTCTTGTTTAGTAATTGATAAATTATAACCTTCTAAACCTATAACCTTCTTTTTAGACTTTGTAACTAAAATCATTCTCTTGACTTTTAAATTTTTCAAAATTTGCGCACCAAGACCATAATTTCTTATAAGTTTATCTCTACCTTTTTTATAATATTTTTTATTTTGATAATCTTTTAATGTAGCAGAGACTGATTTTAGGTTTGGATCTTTTATAAATACGAGAACACAATTTTTAAATTTCTTAAAATAAGTAACTGTCTGATTAAATGAATTTGGAATTTTATCACCTAAAAGATAATTTTGAACTATATTTGAAGATATTACCCTTACTCTAGGTAGAACACTTTGAGTAATTTTGCCTTTTACTAATGCAAAATGCTCTGATCCGTCTATAATATTTTCAAAAATCTTAATTTTAAACTTTTGTTTTCCTAAATGAATATCGGATGATTTTTTTAGTTTAATGAAATTCTCTTTTTTTAATCTGTAAGCAATTAAATCTTCAATTTTACCTATAGACAACTTATGTTTTTTTGCAAAAGATATCAAGTCATCACGCTTTGCCATAGAACCATCTTCATTCATTATTTCACAAATTACTGCAGATGAATTTTTATTTGCAAGTTTAGAAATATCAACAGAAGCTTCGGTATGTCCTGCCCTAATCAATACACCACCATCTCTTGCAACAATTGGAAACACATGACCAGGAGAAACTATTTCTTTTTTTGTGACGTTAAGTTTTGTTGCAACTTTAATAGTTGTAGCTCTATCTTTAGCAGAGATACCAGTGGAAATTCCTTTTTTGGCTTCAATTGAAACTGTAAAAGCAGTCTGATTTCTTGATTCATTTTTTGGCGACATATAATTTAAATTTAGTTTTTTCGCTTGTAAAGTATCCAGCGCTAAACAAATTAATCCTCTACCATGTTTTGCCATAAAGTTAATTTTTTCAGCACTTACATCTTTTGCCGAAAAAATTAAATCGCCTTCATTTTCTCTATTTTCATCATCTACCAAAATATACATTTTACCTTTTTTGGCATCAGAAATGATTGTTTCTATAGAATTAAATTTTAATTTTTTCATGACAAATAATTTTTTACGTATTTAGATAAAATATCAAACTCTATATTCACAATTGTATTTTTTTTAATTGTCGATAAGTTTGTTAGTTTTAAAGTATGCGGTATTAGCCAAATTTCAAAACCTTTTTTTGTTATTTTAGAGATTGTTAATGATACACCATTAATTAAAATAGAGGCTTTTTCTATTAAAATTTTCTTGTATTTTTTATTTACAGAAAACTCCAAAATTTTAGATGCACCTTTGTTAGATACTTTTATGACTCGGGAAGTAGTATCTACATGGCCTTGGCAAATATGTCCTGAAATATCCTGGCCAAATTTAAGAGGTAATTCAAGATTTATTAGATCTCCAATTTTTAAAAATTTAAATTTAGATCTATTAATAGTTTCATGTAAAAGATAAAATTCGAGCGTTTTATTTTTAATAGAAACAAGAGTTAAACACACGCCATCACAAGATATGGACATGCCTTTGTGTGTATTATTTAGAGGAATTTTGGAAGCTACATGAATAGTTTTACCTTTTTTACTTACATTAATTTTTTTTATAATGCCCTGATTATAAATTATTCCGTTAAACATATTTTAGTAATAGTGTATTAAATTGTCTTTATCTAGAAAAGTATCAATTTTTTTCTTATTTTTGAAATTTTTAGAAAGAATTGATTTAATATTGTTTATTTTTAAAGCACCATTTTTATTAAGTTTTTTAGATGATATGAACAGGTAAAATTCATTAAAAAATTTCTTATTTATCAAAGATAATGTTAGAAATTTTCCACCCTCAATAAGAATACTAGATATATCGAAAGTATATAATTTTTTTATTACAAAATTAAAATCTAAATAATTTTTATTTAAAGGTGCATGAATAAGATGTAAATTTTTTGATTTTAGATAATTAATTTTTTTTACATTATAACTATTATAAAACAAAAATGTTTTGTTGTATTTAGCATTTTTAATTATATATGAATTTTTTTTTATTTTAAGATTTTTATCTAAAATTGCAACTTTAGGAGTAAAATGGTTAAGTCCATTAATTCTACAATTTAATTTAGGATTATCATCATTAATTGTTTTAGATGTTGTTAAAATACAATTTGCTCTAGACCTTAATATGTGTGTTTTTTTTAAAGAATAATCGTTAGTTATATAAAAATTTGATTTATCTTTTAAATAAAAATCTTTTGAAATAGCAAGTTTGCCATATATATAGGGTTTATTTTTTAGGCGAGAATAAAAATAATTTTTGTAAATTAATTTGGAAATATGATTTAACAAATTTTTTTTAACTTTAATTTTTTTTGACTTTAAAATACTATATGACTTACCTGATGATCTAGAATCTCTATCATTTATCGAATAAACAACTCTTTTTATATTTGAAATAACAATTTTATTTACACAAGGTGGTGTTTTTCCGTAATGAGAACACGGTTCTAATGAAACATAAAGAGTTGAATTTTTTTTTGCTTTTTTGTTTATTAGTTTAAGTGCATTTACTTCAGCATGAGGTCGCCCTGTTTGAGAAGTTGCTCCAAAAGATATGACCTTATCATTTTTTACTATCACAGCTCCAACTGATGGATTTGGCCCAGTATATCCCAAATGATTTTTTGCTATATTATTAGCAAGACCAATATAATATTTATCTTTTTTTATAGACATCTATTCTGTCTACGAATGTAACAAAATCTTTTTCTTCTCTAAAATTTCTATATACAGAAGCAAAGCGAATGTATGCTACAGGATCTAAATTTTTAAGTGCATCCATAACCATAGTTCCTATGGTATTAGAGGATATTTCGTTTTGTCCTAACTCCTCTAATGATCGGGATATCTTAGTGATAAATTTTTCTATAGTATCTGTGTCTATAGGTCTTTTTTTTAAAGCAATATAAATAGATTTTGATAATTTATCTCTATCAAATGGAGATTTTCTTCCATTTTTTTTTACTACAATTATCTCTCTATATTGCACTCTTTCAAAGGTTGTAAATCTCTCTCCACAATTACACAATCTTCTTCTTCTGATAGATGTTCCATCTTCAGCAGGTCTAGAGTCTACTACTGATGTTTCGCCCTTTTTACAAATTGGACATATCATCTATTTCCTCAAGTTTTTATAAATCGGAAATTTTGAACACAATTCAATTACTTCTTCTTGTACTTCTTTTTCAATTTTAGAATTATCTTCAGGATTTTCTGAAAGTCCT
>MDTD01102865.1_pt1 | contig 10538 bp, 8 predicted proteins | sample 811221 | NCBI WGS metagenome assembly MDTD01 (sample SAMN05326646, study PRJNA326480) | marine metagenome | isolation source: seawater | place: Pacific Ocean: South West | collected 2011
GGGTGGAAACCGAGACGACAACCGCCGTATCCGGTGAGGATATGCTGCGGGCTCATGTCTATGGTTTGTTGGCGCGTTTGTTGACATCGCCGCCCTCCGACGAAACCCTCGAAATTGTGCGCGGCCTCGCCGACGCGGATGACGGCACTGAGATGGGCACAGCTTTGGCCAATCTTGGGAGCCTTGCCGCCCGGACCCCGCGCGCTCAAGCGGAAGATGAGTTTACGCGCTTGTTCTTTGGTTTTGGGGCTGGCGGGGAAATCACGCCGACGGCATCTTTCTACCAGACGGGCTTCATCAATGATAAACCTTTGGCGAATCTGCGCCAGGATCTGTTGGAAATGGGCATTGCCGTGTCGGGCCTCAACAAGGAGCCAGAGGACCACATCGCGTTTCTTTGTGAAGTTATGCACGGTCTAATCACAGGCGGACTTGGATCCCGGAGCCAAAAAGGTATCGGGCTGGATAAGCAAAAATCGTTTTTCCAAAGACACCTGGCCGCTTGGGCGGCCCGGTTGTTTAGGGATTTAGAGGGGGCCAATGCGGCTGTTCTTTACATGCCGGTCGGCACTGTAGGGAAATTGTTCATGGCGGTGGAGGCTGAGGCTTTCGAGATGGCGGCCTAGCGAACGGTCGTGTGGTAACCCTGGCGTTCTAGTGAATGCCGATTTTAAGACGAGACGAATTTGGGAGTTAACAGTAGGGAGAAGACAATGGCAGATAAAGACGCCAAAACCCTGCCGAGACGTGAATTCCTGAAGGCCGCCGGGATGACCGGCGCCGCTGCGGGTGCAGCGGTTGCGCTTTCATCGAATGACGTTGAGGCAGCGACCCCTGAGACCGGGAAAAAGTCCGGCTATCAGGAAACAGAGCACGTGATGAAGTATTACGAGCTCGCACGGTTTTAATTTTAAGCCAAAGGGAGTAGTTTTCTATGCTCACGAAAAAGAGCAACGGGGTGGCGAATGGCCCCCGTTTGAAGAAGGCCTTGGCCGGTGTGATCGGTGGTTCGATGGACCGCCGGACGTTCCTGAAACGCTCAGGACTCACTGCTGGAGGGGCCGCGCTCGCGGCAGCCACGCCTTTAGGCATGGCGAAGCAGGCGAAAGCCCAAGCTGCGACAGCAAAAATTAGCAAAATCAAATCCGTATGTACGCACTGCTCAGTCGGCTGCACCGTCGTCGGTGAAGTTGCCAATGGTGTGTGGGTTGGTCAGGAGCCTGGCTTTGAAAGCCCCTTTAACTTGGGCGCGCACTGCGCAAAAGGAGCTGCGGTTCGCGAACACGCCCACAATGAGCGGCGTCTGCGCTACCCGATGAAACTTGAAGGTGGCCAGTGGAAGAAATTGAGCTGGGATGTCGCCATCAACGAGATCGGCGACAAGATGCTCGATATTCGAAAGTCGTCCGGTCCCGATTCCGTGTACTGGCTGGGCTCTGCCAAGTTTAATAACGAGCAATCTTACCTGTTCAGGAAGTTCTATGCCTTCTGGGGCTCTAATAACGGCGATCACCAGGCTCGAATTTGTCACTCCACTACGGTTGCCGGTGTTGCGAACACCTGGGGCTATGGTGCGATGACAAACAGCTACAATGACATGCATAATTCGCGTGCCATGTTCCTCATCGGCTCAAATCCAGCCGAGGCCCATCCTGTAGCTGTGCAACATATTCTTAAGGCGAAAGAGCAGAACAACTCAGCTCTGATTGTTTGTGATCCTCGGTTCACGAGGACGGCGGCCCATGCCGACGAGTTCGTGCGGTTCCGTCCAGGCACAGACGTGGCGCTGATCTGGGGAATTCTGCATCACATCTTCGAAAATGGCTGGGAAGATAAGCAGTATATCAAACAGCGCGTTTGGGGCATGGATCAGATCCGGTCCGAAGTCGCGAAATGGACGCCTGAGGAGACGGAACGCGTCACGGGTGTTCCAGGTGCGCAGCTTAAAAGGGTTGCTCGGACGCTTGCCAACAACCGTCCTGGCACCATTGTATGGTGCATGGGCGGCACCCAGCACACCAACGGCAACAATAACACACGGGCCTATTGCATACTGATGTTGGCGCTTGGCAACATCGGCCGCTCGGGTGGTGGCGCCAATATCTTCCGCGGCCACGATAACGTTCAGGGTGCTACGGACTTCTGCATCCTATCGCACTCCTTACCAGGCTACTACGGCTTGAAAAAGGGGTCTTGGAAGCATTGGGCGCGGGTTTGGGATGTTGACTACGACTATCTAAAAGGTCGTTTTGCATCCGAGAAACTAATGCAGTCCAAAGGCATTCCGGTCAGCCGCTGGATCGATGGTATTCTTGAAGATAAAAAGAATATGGACCAGCCGGACAATGTCCGGGCCATGGTTTTGTGGGGTCACGCCGTGAACTCGCAGACCCGCCTGCCGGAAATGAAGACCGCGATGGAGAAGCTGGATTTGATGGTGATCATCGATCCGGTGCCGACCTTCGCCGCCGTAATTCCGGATCGCAAGGATGGCATCTACGTGTTACCGGCGGCGACACAGTTCGAGACCTATGGTTCTGTGACTGCGTCGAACCGCTCCCTGCAATGGCGTGAGAAGATTGTCGACCCGGTTTATGAATCACTGCCGGATCACACAATCATTTATAAGCTTGCGAAAAAGCTCGGCTTTGAGAAAGAGATGTTCAAAAACATCAAGGTCAACAATGACGAGCCGCTGATCGAAGACGTGACCCGCGAATTCAACAAGGGCATGTGGACGATTGGTTATACGGGTCAGTCACCCGAGCGCTTGCGCACGCACATGCAGAACCAATCGACCTTTGACAAGACCACGCTTCTTGCGCGCGGTGGTCCAGCCGATGGTGACTACTATGGTCTGCCGTGGCCGTGCTGGGGCACCGCCGATATGAAGCATCCGGGGACACCTGTCTTGTACGATCCGTCCAAGCCGGTTGCTGAAGGTGGTTTGAACTTCCGGGCCCGCTTCGGTGTGGAACGAAAAGGTGAAAACCTTCTGGCTGAAGGCTCCTACCCGGTGGGGAATGAGCTCAAGGACGGTCATCCCGAATTCACCATGGCCATGCTGAAAAAATTGGGCTGGGATTCGGATCTGACCGCCGACGAGCGAGCCGCTATCGAGAAGGTTGCCGGAGATAAGACCAATTGGAAAACCGACCTTTCTGGCGGTATTCAACGGGTTGCCATTAAGCACGGTTGTGCGCCTTTTGGTAACGCGAAAGCGCGAACCGTCGTCTGGACGTTCCCGGATCCGGTGCCTCTCCATCGCGAACCATTATACACGCCCCGGCGTGACCTTTTGCCAAAGTACTCCACGTACAAGGACAAAAAAGCTTATCGTCTTCCGACCATGTACGAGTCCATTCAGAAGAAAGACTTTTCAAAGGACTTTCCGACGATTCTTACCTCCGGACGCTTGGTTGAATATGAAGGTGGTGGCGATGAGAGCCGGTCAGTGAAATGGTTGGCCGAATTGCAGCAGGACATGTTCTGTGAAGTTCACCCTATTGATGCCAACAATGCTGGTATCCGCGATGGGGCAGACATGTGGGTCTATTCACCTGAGGGCGGCAAGGTTCTTGTTAAAGCCCTGGTAACTGAACGTGTCGCACAAGGGGTCGCCTTCATGCCGTTCCACTTTGGTGGTCACTGGCAGGGTAAAGATCTCAGGTCGAAATATCCGGAGGGTAGTGATCCCTACGTGTTGGGTGAAGCTTCTAACATGTGCGGTACCTATGGCTACGATTCGGTGACCCAAATGCAGGAAACCAAGACCACTCTCTGCAAAATCGAAGCAGCGTAAGGTAAAGGAGAAATATCATGGCAAGAATGAAGTTCCTTTGCGATGCCGAGCGCTGCATTGAATGCAACGCTTGTGTCACCGCATGTAAGAACGAGCATGAGGTGCCTTGGGGCGTTAACCGACGCCGCGTGGTTACCATTAATGATGGGAAGCCTGGCGAGCGGTCGATATCTGTGGCCTGCATGCACTGCTCTGACGCGCCGTGCATCGCGGTCTGCCCTGTTGATTGCATTTACGAAACGGAGCAGGGTGTAGTTCTGCACTCGAAAGATCTTTGCATCGGGTGTGGCTATTGCTTCTTTGCTTGTCCCTTTGGGGCGCCGCAGTACCCGCAGGCGGGTAACTATGGTAGCCGTGGAAAAATGGACAAGTGTACCTTCTGCGCGGGCGGTCCGGAGGACGACAACTCCGCCGCTGAGTTTCAGAAGTATGGCAAGAACCGCCTAGCGGAAGGGAAGCTGCCGCTATGCGCCGAAATGTGCTCGACCAAGGCTCTCTTGGGCGGCGACGGCGACATGCTCAGCAACATCTACCGCGAGCGGATTGTTAGCCGTGGCTTCGGCTCTGGTGCTTGGGGTTGGGGTACCGCCTATCAACTGAAGGCGGGGTCTTAGACCCGAATAGGTAAGCGATTGGGGCGGCGGCATCTAATATTTTGGATGCCGCCGCCCTGCGTTATTCATCCCCGAGATGTGCGGATACCGTTCGGCGTCCAAATTTTTTGGGGAAATGTCGACACGGGATAGGGATAAGAGCGGGATGAAAGCCCTTTATACGCTCCGGAACGTAAGCGTCCTGATGATTGCAGGCGGTATTCTCACGGGGTGCCTAGATGATAAGCATGATCGTATCACCAAATTCGAACCCGGCGTGTATCTGGGTAAACCAGATACAGAGTTATCTGCCAAGCAAACTGATACTCTAGTGCGTCGGGCTAAGCTTCAGAGTGGGGTCGTTCAGGTAACAGGTGGGGGTGGTATCTTAGCAGCGCCGTCGAGGTCAAGCTCCGTTCGCATACCGTCCAACAGTGCGGCCTTTTTTGAAAAATTAAATTCGCGCACCGCTAATCAGAAAGGTCCGTAGATCGTGAACATACGAGTACGCATAGAAGAGGGGATGATGTCATGACAGGCAATAAACTGCGCCGCTTTTTGGCGGTTTTGAGCGTTCTTGTTTTCGCTGTTTTTGCCGGTTTCATTGGGTCACCGACGTTGTCTGTGCAGCCCGCAGCCGCGCAATCAGGCGGCCAGGTCCCGGGTGGCTGGTCAGGTAGCACCTCAGACGCGGAATTTTGGCGGGCCATCCGCAAGGGCGTGCGCGGGTCGGTAAGCATTCCAGACAAAAAAGCCGCCCAGTTGGTGCAGTCAGATGGTGATGAGTTCCGAGCTTTTCGTAACGGCAAGATGGCCAGTTCTGGCGTTACCGCCATGATTGTTGTGGTCCTGGTGTTGCTTGTCTTCTTTGTAATTCGCGGCAAAATTATGATTGATGCCGGGCGGGACCCCGGAGGCCAGACCATCGAGCGCTTCAACACTTTGGAGCGTTTCACGCACTGGATGACGGCGTCTAGCTTTATAATCCTCTCAGTGACTGGCTTAAACATTCTATATGGTAAGCTCTTTATGCCGGCACTAATTGGTAAAGAGGCCTTTGCGACTTTGTCCATGTGGGGCAAGATGTCACATAACTATATCGCTTGGGCGTTCATGATCGGTATCGTTATGATGTTTGTCCTTTGGGTTAAGGATAACATCCCTAGCTCGACAGATATAAGATGGCTCGCTAAAGGTGGCGGCCTATTCGCAAAGGGGGTGCATCCGCCGGCGAAGAGGTTCAACGCAGGACAAAAACTGATATTCTGGTCTGTAGTTGTAGGGGGCGGATCGCTGTCTACCTCGGGTCTGGCCCTGCTATTCCCATTTGAACTTCAGATGTTTGCCGGCACTTTTAAAATCATTAATGTATTCGGCTTCGATTTTCCGACAGTATTGAGCCCGCTTCAGGAAACGCAGTATGCACTCATGTGGCATGGTATTGTTGGATTAGGCATGATCGTCATCATCATAGCCCATATTTATATAGGATCTCTTGGCATGGAAGGTGCTATCGATGCCGTTGCCGATGGCCGCGTTGACCGTAACTGGGCAAAAGAGCACCATGGTTTATGGGTGGAGGAATTAGATAATCAGGCCAAGGCGAGTGCTGAGAGTCAACCAGCAGAATAGGCGGCGAGGAGAATTGAGATGACCGGAGAGAAGTGGAAATCATTCTGGATGGGCACTATCGCGGCCGTTGTAATCGCAGTGGCGGCAGGAGTCGTGATGACAAGCATCAACTTGACGGCGGGAGAAAAATTTTCGTCGTCCAGCACGCGCCTCTAGAACGGTCGTGATGTCCAGTATACGCTAACGCGGCGAGGGTTAGTCACCGCGAGAACGCAGATATGTCAAAGAATCAGGCTTGGCTCGAACTCTCCGTAGAGGAGACACTAGACCCGTCTCTTCCCATTATAGATCCCCATCATCACCTCTGGGACTTCCGTGCCGATGGAGTGTCACCGCGTTATTTGATGGATGAGTTTCAGACGGATTTGAGCGCTGGACACAATATCGTCGCTACCGTCTTCATCGAATGTGGTACCATGTATAAGACTGACGGCCCGAAGGCCTTTCACTCGGTCGGGGAGATGGAGTTTGCCAATGGGATCGCCGCGATGAGTGCGTCAGGAATGTACGGTGCAACGCGGGTCGGTGCAGGACTTGTTGGCAATGCGGATCTTTGTTTAGGCGAGGCCGTGGGGGAGGTCTTGGATGCCTTAGCCGTGGCTGGTGGTGGCCGCTTTCGCGGTATTCGAGATCAGGCAAATTGGGAGGCGGATGAACGGATCCGTAATGGTCGGTTCGTCAATGGTCCTCACGCTTACATGGATCCTGATTTCCGCATCGGCTTCTCCGAATTGGAGAAGCGCGATCTGAGCTTTGAGGCCTGGTGTTTTCATACTCAGATCACCGAACTTACTGATCTTGCACAAGAATTTCCGAATACCAGGATCGTCCTGAACCATTTTGGTGGCCCCCTGGGTGTAGGTCCCTACGCTGGGCGCAAGGACGAGGTTTTTGAGATCTGGAAAGGCGATGTGGCTAAGCTAGCCGGTTGTCCAAATGTCTATGCTAAGCTGGGGGGCATCAACATGGACATCAACGGTTTCGGTTGGGAGGGTCAGGATCGGCCTCCAGAGAGCGCCACGCTTATGGACGCCACGCGGCGTTTTTATGATCATGCTATTTCTTGTTTCGGCGTTAGTCGGTGTATGTTTGAGTCGAACTTTCCCGTCGATAAACTGAGTTGCAGCTACAATACCCTCTGGAACTCCTTCAAAAGAATGACCAAGGGATATAGTGCTGATGAGCGGACAGCATTGTTTCACGATACTGCCAATAAATTTTATCGTTTAGGGCTTTAAGTGCGATCGATCTGTGATGAGGTAACCCTCATGCTGTTAAAACAGAGTTCGTGGAACATCATCGTCAACTTTAGCGGTTAGTATTTTGAGTGACTAAAAGGAGGCTCTTACGCTATTGGATAAAACCTTATGATCGATCATGGCTAAGCCTCCCAATTTAAGATGAGAAACCGAACCTCAGACCCTTTGAGGGCTAATTATTGATCTGGCAGGTTTTATTCCGCAGCTACGGCGGTTTCACCTGCTGGCGTCACTCGCACGGCACAGAATTTAAACTCGGGAATCTTGCCGACCGGGTCTAATTGTGGATTGGTCAGAATATTCGCCGCCGCCTCATGGAAGCAAAATGGAATGAAGACCATACCGTCGGGCACATCCCTATCGGCGCGGACCTGGATTTCCAATGCGCCACGGCGACTCTCGACACAGACGGTGTCGCCCGGGCCGACGCCCATTTCGCCCATCTGGTGGGGGTTAATGCTGACGACAGGGACTGATTCCAGGCCATTTAAAGTCTCGGCACGTCGGGTCATGGCACCCGTGTGCCAATGTTCGAGCATGCGGCCGGTAGTCAAGACTAGGGGATAATCGTCATCTGGCAACTCGTCCGGCGGCGTTAGTTGCGCGGCCACCAGTTTGGCGCGACCTGTTTGCGTAGGGAACCCGTCGCCAAAGATGATGTCGTTGCCGGGCTGATCCTCGGCTTCGCAGGGATAGGTGACCGCATCTTCGCGCTCAAGCCGTTCCCAGGTGATGTTATCCAGTGACTTCATGGTCCGTTTCATCTCGTTAAAAACATCGGCAGGACCCGTGTAGTTCCAGTCCAAGCCTATACGGTTGGCGATCTCCTGAATGATCCACCAATCCTGGCGCGCATCGCCAGGCATTGAGATCGCTGGCCGGGCAAGTTGTACCTGACGGTTAGTGTTGGAGAATGTGCCGGATTTCTCGGGAAATGCTGACGCTGGTAGGATAACATCCGCGTGGAAGCACGTTTCGGTCATGAAGATATCCTGAACGACCAGGTGCTCCAGCATGGCCAGGCCGTCACGGGCATGCTGTACGTCGGGGTCAGACATGGCCGGGTTTTCTCCCATGATGTAAATACCTTTGATCTGCCCAGCGTGGACGGCATCCATGATCTCCACGACTGTCAGACCCTTCTTGGTGTCCAACTTCGTGTTCCATTCTTTTTCATAGATGGCGCGGATGTCCTCCGCTTCAACTGATTTGTAGTCGGGATAGACCATGGGGATCAGTCCAGCATCAGATGCCCCTTGAACGTTGTTCTGGCCGCGCAACGGATGCAGGCCTGTGCCGCGACGTCCAACCTGACCGGTGATCATGGATAGAGCAATCAGGCAACGCGCATTGTCGGTGCCATGGACATGCTGAGAAATACCCATGCCCCAGAATATGATAGAGCGTTCCGCGGTGGCGTAGGTGCGCGCCACAGTGCGAATGGTCTCCGCATCAATACCGCAGACCTCCGCCATTTTTTCCGGGGCAAAGTTCTGGGCGTTTTCCTTTATGGCCTCAAAGCCCTCGGTCATGGCTTGGACATACTGTTTGTCAACCAGGCCTTCTTCGATGATGGTGTGGATCATGGCGCCCAACAGGGCCACATCGGTCCCTGGCTTGAACTGCAGCATATGGTCAGCGTGTCTGGTTAGGTCCTGGCCGCGGGGGTCCATCACAATAAGTGTCGCACCGCGTTTCGATGCCCCCTTCAAATAAGTAGCGGCCACCGGATGGTTCTGGGTGGGACGCGCGCCGATAACAATAATACAATCAGAGTCGGTGGCTGCCGTAAACGGTGCTGTCACCGCGCCGGAGTTGACGCCTTCCATAAGCGCAGCCACCGACGACGCATGACACAGGCGCGTGCAATGGTCGACGTTGTTGGTGCCAAAGCCCTGGCGCACTAGTTTTTGGACCATGTAGGCCTCTTCGTTAGAACCTTTGGCAGACCCGAACCCGGCCAGCGCTGACGAGCCGTCGCGGTTCCGAATGGACTTCAGGCCGGACGCCGCATAATCTAGGGCTTCCTCCCAGGTCGCCTCACGGAAATGGGTAAAAGGGTTGGTAGGATCGACTTTGTCGTGTCCATCCTTCGCGACACCTTCCTTGCGGATCAGCGGTGTGGTCAGCCGATGTGGGTGCCGTGCGTAATCGAAACCGAAGCGACCCTTTACGCATAATCGGTTCTGATTGGCCGGCCCATCGCGTCCTTCGACGTAGAGGATGTTATCGTCTTTGGTATGGAAGGTAAGCTGACAACCGACACCGCAATAGGGGCAGAGGGAATTTGTCGATCCTGTGGCGTCACCCTTGAAGACCTGATTGTCATCAAGTAGGGCCTTCGGCATCAGCGCGCCCGTGGGACAAGCCTGTACACATTCACCACAGGCGACGCAGGTGCTGTCGCCCATGGGATCGTTCATGTCGAAGATGATTTGGCTTTCAGCACCTCGGTGCGCCATGCCGATTACGTCATTGACCTGGACCTCTCTGCAAGCGCGCACACATAGGTTGCAGTGGATGCACGCGTCTAAGTTCACGGACATGGCCGAATGTGATGTATCTGGGACGGGCGTTCCGTCGCGCACCGGGAACCGGCTACCCCCGAGCCCGGCGTTGTCGATCCAATGCCACAAGAGCGATTCTGGATCGTGCGCCCTCACTTTCTCCGGTTGATCGGCAAGCAGTAGTTCCAGAACCATCTTGCGTGCCGTCTTGGCGCGTTCGTTATTGGTTGTCACCTTCATGCCCGGCGTTGGCGTGCGGCGGCACGAGGGAGCCAGCACACGTTCGCCATCTATCTCGACCATGCAGGCGCGGCAGTTGGCGTCGGGGCGGTAGCCTGGTTTGTCGCGATGGCACAAGTGCGGGATCGTGTTGCCGCGACGTTTGGCAATCTCCCAGATCGTCTCGTCGGTCTGGGCCTCGATCTCTTCGCCGTCTAGGGTGAAGGAAATCGTATCGCTCATTTCACATCCTCCGCAAAGAAACGCAGCGCACTCTCGACCGGGTTTGGGGCCGCCTGACCCAACCCACATATAGAAGCATCCCGCATGGCAGCGCTCAATTCCATAATCAAATTTTCATCCCAGTTGGGGGCATCGATCAGCTTTAACATTTTCTCGCAGCCGACGCGGCACGGTGTGCATTGCCCGCAGCTCTCATACTCAAAGAAGTGTATCAGGTTCCGGCAGATGGCGCGCACATCATCGTGTTCTGAAAATACGACGACTGCGGACGAGCCGGTGAAAC
>MDTD01163073.1_pt1 | contig 10538 bp, 8 predicted proteins | sample 811221 | NCBI WGS metagenome assembly MDTD01 (sample SAMN05326646, study PRJNA326480) | marine metagenome | isolation source: seawater | place: Pacific Ocean: South West | collected 2011
ATAACATTTGCTACATCCGCATGGGAACCAGATGATCCAACACTTGAATGTACTAAAGAACTAAGGGAATCCCTGATTATATCCTTATATTCACCGGGATTATCATTCTTTGCCCAGTAATGGAGGGAACCTATCGTATAATTATGATTGTTATTTCGATTGAACCAATCCCATTGTCTTTCACATTCATCACTATTATTAAACATACTCCACTTCTTACTAAAAGCAATCCATGCTGGTAGAAGGGTTTGACTAATACTATTCAAACAATAACCTACCTCTAACCATTCAGCATAACTACTTGCGCGTTCAACGGATAATATTAAAGCAAGTTTTTTAGAAATTTCAATATCATGTGTTTTTGCCCTGTCAATAACAACTGGATTAAGGGGTTCAGTTACATTTTCGACTGACATGCTTTTCTTAAGATTACCTTCAGACATCTTTGCCTTCAAATTTTCGGTATAAACCACATTAATATCATCTTGCATTTTAACACTATTCATTTTTACAAGTTCGATTTTATCATCAATATATAGGTCGAGTGGAATACTTATTAATGTATCAGTAGATTTCTTATAGATACGAGTCAATTTATATGTTATTTCATTGGGTTTCCCTGAACCATAAATAAACCAATTACCACCTTTATATATATTTTCATCAACTATTTCTTCCATTGTATTTGAGGGTGGAGTAAACCCTTCATCAAGAAAGAACTTTTTATAATCCGTCTTAAGAAGTATATCTCTAAGTGTTCGATATGTTTTCTTTTCAGCGATAATATAAGGGAAAAGAAGATGAATTCCATCCTTTGACTTATAATCTTTATGTTTTGCTGGAAGAAATTTACTTTTTTCCATAACCATACAAAACTTCTGTTCATCTGAAAGTTCATATACAGTATTAAGGTTTGACATGATATCATTTACAATATCCGTAAGGACTTTTTCATTATATTGTCGTTCGGTTATTTCGTCCTTCCACTTTAAATCGAGGTCAATTACAAAACGAGTTATGTCTTGAACCTTTTCGACTATTGAAATACGATTACCTTTTACATGGATTGCTTTTGCGATTAATTTATGAAATTCATCCGTTTTTTCAAAGGGGATTGTATATGCCCCTGTTTTTATATCGCCCCCGTATATTGTATGAGTGTGTTTTTCTTTTTTTGGATACTGGGTTAAGAATTTCTCCAATTTCGCATAAACCATATGATACTCTAATTCTATATATTTTTTTTATGTAATTTTTTTACAATAAAAATCAAATTTTAAAAAATATTTAAAAATGTAATATAATCTATTGTTAAATGTCAGCATCTTCGGCCCTTAAAAGAATATTAAAAAAAGATATTAAAGAAATAGAAAATAAACATCTAAATGATTTAGGAATTTATGTAAAGTTCGATGAAGAAAATATGTTAAAGGCAACTGCAATGATAACTGGTCCAAAAGATTCTTTATATGAATATGGTTTCTTATTTTTCAATATAACTTTCCCTAAAAATTACCCCTATGCTCCACCCGATGTAAGTTATATTTCAAGGAATAATGTTCGAATACACCCTAACCTTTACGTTGGGAGACATTCAAGTGGTTTTGGAAAAGTCTGTCTTTCAATTTTGGGAACTTGGAGTGGTCCAAAATGGACAAGCATCATGGATGTCACAACCGTTCTCCTAACTATACAATCCCTTTTAGATAATAACCCACTTCACCATGAACCAGGACAAGAAAAAAATAATACGAATACAAATTCACTTTATAATGATATAATAAAATACGAAAGTCTAAATACATTATTACTAAAGAATTATATGGAGACCGAAGGTATTATCCTTGATTTTAAAGAAGATATGGAAAAGGAAATTAATAAAATAGGAAAAATAAAACTAATTGATTATATAAAGGATTTTTGTTCAAAGAATAATGATTTAACGGTAACTATGCCTATCTATAGAATAAATACTAAATTATCTTATTCAACATTATTTAAAAATATAGAAAAATTAAATTAAAATTTGATTTAAATAATAAATTTTATATTATAAATAAAAACATGGAATTGAACTTTTGTGATAATTGTAATAATCTTATGGATATATATTCGGATGAAGAAAATTCAAAATTATATTTGGGATGTAAATGTTGTTCGAATAAAAAAGACTTTAATGAAGGGAATAAATGTATTTATACCAATGAATCGACAATAGAACTAAGTGATGTTATTAACACGAATCAATATTTAACAGAAGATATAACATTACCTCATATTAGAGGTAATCCAAATATTAAATGTCCAAATACTGAATGTATTTGTAATACAGATGATAGTGTTGAATCAGAAATTATTTATGTTAAATACGATGCAGAAAAGTTAAGTTATATGTATATTTGTAAACACTGTAACCAAAAATGGACAAATCGTTAAAATTTGAATTTATTTAAGATTAAAAAAATAATAGAAATATATAATGGACGAAGAAGTATTCGAAGAAGAATTTTCTGATAATTCCGATGATGAAGGAGATTATGAAGAAGATAAAATTAATATTTCACCAAATGAACTAGATATTAACGAATTTTATGAAAATTATGAAAAAAATAAGAAAAAGTTTAAAACATCACCTGTATTAACAAAATACGAAAAAACAAGGATTATTTCTGAGAGAGTCCAACAAATATCAAATGGTGGAACACCATTTATCAGTAATCCCGAAAGTTACAATACTGTCCACGATATTGCCCTTCAAGAACTTTCTATGAAAAAACTACCATTCATAATTAAAAGGACAATATATGGTAATAATTATGAATTATGGAAATTAGAAGATTTAAAAATAATAAACTAATAAATTCAAAAAAATTATATATATAAATATTATAAATATAATGGACGATATACATGTTTTTATTATTTTGTTTTTAGCATTGCTATTTTTATGTAGAATTTCTAAAGAAGGATTCGAAGAAATGGAACCAGGTGGTAATCCAGTAAACAAAGAACCCGTTGATGAAGAACCAGTTGATGAAGAACCCAGTGGTGAAGAACCCAGTGGTGAAGAACCCGCCCTTGTACCTCCACCCGTTCCTAAAGAAGTAAATGGTAGTTTCCAAGGTTGGGATAAACGTAAAGTTTTCTCTTCCCCAACTGCCCCTAACTTTGGAAGTTTATTAGAATTAAAAGAAATTGAACATTTAAATAAACTTTTCTCAAATAGAAATGCTGATCCCAATGTTCCATCTATGCCAATCGATTCTCAAATGCCTTCATTATCGGAGGGTAGTTCGGTCCCAAATATGCTCCCTCCCAGTAATGGAGGTCCTGCTGCTGCTGCTGATGCGGGTGCTGCTGCTGATGAGGGTGCCGAAGTGGTTGAATTACATATGGTATACGCTGATTGGTGTGGTCACTCTAAAAATGCCCTTGGCGATTTTGAGAAATTAGTTGATAAAACGGATGTAAAGACATCTTCCGGTAAGACTGTTAAATTTGTATTAACGGAGGAAAAATCAGAAGGTATGAAAGAATTTAAAGGGAAAGTAAAAGGTTTCCCCACATATATGGTAAAAGACGCCTCTGGATTAAGTCCAGTTGATGTTGGCGACCGTAGCGAAAGTTCTATTGTTGATGCTGCCCAGAAACTCTAAATTAATATAATTTATTAACTTTTAATTCAGGACCCTTTTTTCTAGAAAAGTCAGCATCAACTCTTTCTTCTTCTGAAAAGTTTTTTTCTGAATAATCCCAGAATTGTTGAGAACCTATTCTAAAATCAGGTCTTTTCTCAGCTTTATACCAAAATACTTGATCTTCTAATTTATTACTTTTTGCATTATTATTGATAACTAAACATTCATAGTTCTCTGTACATTGATCCATTACTTGGCAAAACATATCAAAGTTTGGAAACATACCAGCATAATGTTCATATAAACGTTTTCGATTTGAAACATAATTTTCCCTAAGTATAAAGACATAATCTATATTTGTCCTTAAATTAGGAGGGACACCTAAAGCATACTGCATTGTTAATAAAAATAACAATTTATAATGTCTTCCATTCATAAAAACTGAACGCATCCATTTATCTTTTGCCCATGTATTATCATAAAGACAATCATCTAATATTAAAAATGCCCTTGGATCGATTCCGGCTTCACCTTTATTTATTTTATCTATCATAGTTTTTTGTCTTTTTAATACATTTTGAACTATTTCACTTTTAAATTCATCATGGATAAATAATTTTGGAACTATTTTACTGTAGAATTGATTTGCACCTTCCGTCCCTGATATAACTTGTCCAACAGGTATACCCGCATGGTGATAAAGTATGTCTCGGCATAAAAAAGATTTTCCAGTATCTCTCTTTCCTATTAAAACAACTACTTTATCATCTTTAATTTCAGATATGTCAAATTTCCTTAATTCAAGATTCATTGCCATAGTATATTACTTTAAAATATTTTATTTAAAGTCATTATATACGCATTAATGTGTGTTTATTCTATAGAAAAAAACTATAATAAGTTTTAATTAATGAATATTAAATATCACAAGTGGAATAAAAATGAAAGATTTAAGTTATTTAAATCATGTAAAGATATTTTAGAATTAAGTGAATGTCAATTTTATCAACCCTATTATTCACTTTACTTTAATATACATAATACAAAGAATTCACATAAAACAATCGATCTTGATAGAAGATATCTTATCAAAGAAATAACTTCTTTAGAAAAAGAAAGATACGAAACATCAAATACAATATTAAAATGTAATGTGTATGATAAAATCCATAATATAACTACAGAAAAAGATGTCTTTTGTAAGTGTATCCCTATATTAGATCCACTCTATTTTTTAATGAATAACTATAATAACCTTATTAAAAGAAATCCATTTCTTCCAAGCAATTACTCATTTAATGCTTATAGTAAGATTAATGATATGAATAATAGTGCTTACATAGATACCTTCTTTTCATTTATTACATCCGAATTAACACTTAATAATATAAATCCATCCTTTCCTATATTTTATGGTTCTATTTCTGGTATTAAAAAAGAGGTGAAATATGATATAACAGACGATTATGAAGATTATAAAGGTGAAAAATGGTTCTATAAAACATTGGGTAAAACACATACTTTAGATATGTACATTTCTTCGGATGAAAGTGATGATGATAGTGATGATAGTGATGATAACAGCGATAATGGTAGTAGAAGTGAAGATAGTTATTACGATGATAATGAATATATATCTCTTCTTCAAAATATACCATGTCAAAATTTCTTTATTGAAAAATTAGAAGGGACACTTGAAGACCTACTTAATGTAATCGAAAATACTAATACAGATCTTATTTTATCATGTATGTTTCAGGTTTCTTTCGCACTTACCTATCTACAGAAACATTACAATTTTACACATAATGATCTTCATGTAAATAATGTAATGTATACTAAAACAGAAAAAACTTTCCTATATTATAAATTTAATAATATATACTTTAAAGTCCCAACACATGGATATATTTTTAAGATAATTGATTTTGGAAGGTCAATATTCGATTTCCATAATAAAACATTTTTTAATGATACCTTTAGTAAACACGGTGAAGCAGAAGGACAATATACATATCCAGTAAATCACCTTTTATTTAAAAAGAATGAATTAAACATTCACCCGAGTTTTCATTTTGATATGTGTAGATTAGCAACAACTATCATTGATGTATGTGAAATAGATTTTGATAAAGATTATAAAGAAAAACAACCATTTGTTGATTTTATTATAAATCTAACAATGGATATTAATGGTGATTCTTTATCAAAATTAAAAGATGATTTTAACATGTATGTTTCAATATCTAAATATGCAAATAATTCCCTACCAAGGGATATCATTCAAAATTTTATATTTAAGGATATGAGAGTAAAAAAGAAGTCTTTTCCAAAGAAATTATATTATAGTCTTTAAAAAGGGGGTCTTGAAGAATGTGTTAATAATGTTTCACCTGATCTCATTGATACTTGATTATTGGGTCCAGTATTAATAGTCCTACTTTTGAAATAAGTAACAGAAAAACAGATAGAGAAAATAATAGAAAATATCTTTAATAATTCCTTATTATCATAGTTACTCTCATTTGTATACTCTTTGCGATTTGTTAATAAATATATAGCACCCGTTGATAATGCACTGATTATTAAAGAAAAGAATAAACCATTGTTTAACATTTTTTATAGAAATATATATTAATTTAATATTTTAATCAAATTAAAAACCCTCTTCTTCAATAATAGCATCATCGAATAATGTATATTTATCATTCTGTTTATTAATATCAATACCCTTTTTCTCTAATATTTTTGAAACATCTTCAAAAAATAAATCAACTGTTTCTGTATCGTCATTTTTATTAACTGATATTATCTCTTTTTCTTCCGATGGTTTTTCTTCTTCCAGTGGTTTTTCTTCTTCCGGTAGTTTTTCTTCTTCATGTGATTTTTCTTCCGGTAGTTTTTCTTCTTCAGGTGATTTTTCTTCAGGTGGTTTTTCTTCTTCAGGTGGTTTTTCTTCTTCAGGTGGTTTTTCTTCTTCAGGTGGTTTTTCTTCTTCAGGTGGTTTTTCTTCTGGTGGTTTCTCCAAAAAGTTATCATCTTTCTTAGTAATTTTAAATAAGGGGTCTTCACCAGTATTAATATTTTCATCCTCGGGTAATTTATCAACAACATCGTGAATAACTTCCTTTATACTACTTTCCTGAGATGGTATAGTATCATCAAATATCCCTTTATCAATAATATTCGCATCATCAACATCATCTAAATAACTTTCTAAAAGAGACTTATCACCTATACTTGAATTTTTATTTTCAGAATAAATATCTACATTATCATATTCCCCTTCTTTTTCCCCTATATCAGGAATTGTATTTATACTCAGATTTTCACATTTATCTTTTATTTCGTCTTCATCTGGAGAAACATATCCATCGGGAGATTCATAATAGTTGTTCTTTTCTGTTGTGACTTCTTCCTGAACAGGTAATGATACTTCTTCCTCTTTATTATTTTCATTTATAATATCCATTTTAAATTTTTGATCCATATTATTTATTCTTTCTCTTAATTCTTCTTTATCAATACTATCATCACTCCCATTACTTTCTTCATCTTGTTCTTTATTAATTTCTTCTTGAACATCATCTACTTTGGGAACATCAACATTACCTTCATTTTTAAGGGATTTTATTTCTTCTAATAACATTTTTCGAATGTCATCATTTGTTACTTTATTCTTTTCATTATTATTATCATATATATCTAATTGTTGTTTTAAAATTTCTTTAACCGGTAATGCCTTACGAATTGTATTTTCGATTGAATCCTTTATCAATAGTTCAACTGTTCTCATATTCTTTTGATAATCAGACCCGGTTACATAATCATCGAATAAGTAAGGGTTTTTCCATATTTCTCTCGCTATATTTATATAACATTTGTGAATAAAATTAATCGTTTTTGGAATAATTAATTCTATATTTGAACTATTATTAGAACCAATTGCTGTTAATATCTTTGTATGACTTATAAAAACCGCCGTTATTAAGTCATTTAACCAATCACAATTCGATGTATCAATTATACGGTTTGTTTCGGTCTCAATGACCTCGTTACTCCATGTCGGGACTTTTTCTAAGAATAATCTAAATAATATAAGTATAGAGGTATTATTAGGATTATTTGTTCGATGTACTGTTTTCGATTCATCATATATTGATTTAATCCCATCAAAAAAATTAGGTGTTAATACATCAACAAGTTGTGCGGTATATTCCATTTTAGCATGTGTAAAAATAGCATTATTTGATTCATCCATTTTTTTATTCAAAATATTTTAATTTCTTTATTTTTACTTTCTCATTTAAAAATATATTATCTAATATATTTTAATAAAGGATATGTCAGACTTCAGAAGCACTACATCATTCATAAAATGTGAAGATTTAAAGATCAATGAAAAAAGGTGGCCGAGTGATTATACAGTAGATAATGCGTATCTAAAATACACAGATGTAGGTGGTCTTCAATGGTTTGCAGCATCAGATGCATTAAATAATGAAGATGGTGGTGTATTAAATGACTACATTGTTATGAATCCACAGAAGGGGGGGTCAGGTGTTACTCTATCAGCAAATACAAGTAGTTTCATACGTGCGGGTCCAGGACAACTAGTTGGAGCAGCTATTGGAGGTGGACCGGATGGGAGAGGAACTGGTATTACATATACTCAAAGGGGTCAGATAACAATTGGTTTAACTGAAGAAGATGCAGACGAAGGTTCTACTGATATAAGTATTCATGGGAGTTCATTAAAGCAACACACATCTATTACTGATAGGGAAATAACTATCATAGGTGATAAAGTTAAACTTCAACACCCATCATATGGAGAAAAATTATTTCAAGAATCATCTTTAAGTTTGAAAGCAAGTGATGGAGATATATTTAAAAGAGAAAATAATACTTGGATTGATGAAAATTATAAAAGCGGTCTTATTTCGAATAAAACATTCATTAATCCCCATATTTCGGGAGATATACTCCTTCCAAATGGTAAAAGTAATGTAGAATATGGTGTAGATACAGGAAATAGAGGTGTATTATCAGGAAGGAAAGAAATCGATGGTATATTTAAGAACCACAAAGTGATAGATGAAAATTTATCAGCAAAAGAAAACGAATATAAAAACTGGACGATAGAAACAATTATTAATAATAAAAAAGAATCGAATATAATTGAAGAATATAACGTTGGATATCAAAAAGTATATGGGACTTTTAACGAATATAATAATCCAGTAGATGGTGAGAATACTTTCAAATATAATGATTATTATATTGGTTGGAATTTATCTGTTTCTGCTTATAGGGAATATACTACAAGTAATAATGCGGAAAATACTCTTATAAGACCAGGCACTGTCTTTAAAATAGTTAAAGGTAATCCAAGTGTAACATATTACGAAACACTTACACAAGTTTGTAAAGTTTCGGAAAATACATTGTTTTTTGAAAATTCATATGAAAATTATGATAGTGGAACAATAACAATTGCTGGGTTTGCTACGGCAGCAGCATCATCACCCCACCCCGCTGATTCTACTCAAGTTACAGCCGTTGATGGAAACACAATTACTATTAGTACAGCGACTACATCATTTATACCTGCAAAAACAAATGTAGTTTTTACTGGAACTCCGACACCCGATCCAGCATCTGGGATAATAGAAAATGACGTGGAAGTCGGTTCAACGACAATTACACTTTCTGCTACACCCCCGAGTGGTTCTTATAATATATCAATAAAACCATTCAATACAGCAACAACTACTCTAACAAAAGTGAATTATTCAGAAAGGATTGTAGATTATACTATAACAAAAAGTGCCTTCCAAGAAAATACAACTATTACGGGTGTTGTAACAGATGGATCACCAAATATTTCCATTAATCAAACAACTACAAATAATATCCCGGTCGGAACAACCCTACAAATAGGAAATTATATTTTTAAGGTAACTAGTGCTGTTAGTTCCGGCGGACAGTCCATAGATGTTGATTATATTGGGACAGAAACATTTACAGTTCCACTGAATACGGTTATATATATAAAATCTTTCACAGGAGAAACATTAGTAAACAATGATGAATCAAGGGAATCAGATCTATCGAAAAATAAGAATATAATAAAAACATTATCAGAGCAAGATGTTGGATCAAAATTCTATATATCATCTCAAAATAAAGAACATGAAAAAGGAATAATTTATGGTGACAGAATTGGTAAATTCTTAGATGATAGAAAACTAAATATATATCATAGAGAAGGCGAGGGATTCTATATAGGTTGGTTTATTTATTTATGGAATAACAAAATCCCATTAAGTAATTCATTCGTTTCAGATATTATATCTGGGACACAAATAAGATTTACAAATCCTTTGGATGATACAGATACTTTAGATATAACTTTAGGGACAAATTCCACGACTAATTCCCCTAATACACTTACTATACCAGTAGGACAAATACCAGAAAAAAATTTAGATGGTTATAAAATTACTATTAAGGGGTTTTCTAGCACTACTGTAAGTGCGGGGGTGTCGGTTACTCAAATAACCGTTGCTGACGAAACAGCACAATTATCATTAACACCAACACCAAATAAAGGTGATATAATCATAAGGACGAGTGATTCGACAACATATATCTATAATGGTGGAACCCCCTCCTCTATGTCGGGTTATACTTTATTATCAACAACATCCGAGAATGTTTCAAGATTTACGTTATCGGATGCTATTACTAGTGGAGTATTACCTGATCTTTCATGTGTAATTATGGTATCTGGATCTATATCATCGGGTACAACTATTTCTAATGAAGTAACAGAAACAACTACATCAATTAATATTAATCAACAAACAACAGCGACTATTTTAGTTGGAACAAACC
>MDTD01078988.1_pt1 | contig 10537 bp, 10 predicted proteins | sample 811221 | NCBI WGS metagenome assembly MDTD01 (sample SAMN05326646, study PRJNA326480) | marine metagenome | isolation source: seawater | place: Pacific Ocean: South West | collected 2011
GATGATGCAATTATTGCAACTGGTAGATCAGATTATCCAAATCAAGTAAATAATTTGATTGGATTTCCATATATTTTCAGGGGTGCTTTAGATGTAAGGTCTAAAACTATAAATGAGGAAATGAAGATTGCTGCCGCACATGCAATAGCTAAACTAGCAAGAGAAGATGTACCGGATGAAGTAGTGGCCGCAATGGGTGGGGAAAGACCACATTACGGTAAAGATTATATTATACCATCTACCTTTGATCCAAGATTAATTAGTATCATTCCAGCAGCTGTAGCTAAAGCTGCAATCGACACAGGCGTAGCTAGAAAAAAAATAGAAAATTTTGAAGCTTACCAAGAACAACTGAAACAAAGATTAGATCCTACGGTTACAATAATGCAAGGTATAAATACTTATATAAAAAAAAATCAAAAAAAAATTGTTTTTGCTGATGGTGAAGATGAAAATACATTAAAGGCTGCCATAGCTTTTAAAAATTCAAAACTTGGTATTCCAATTCTTATTGGTAAAGAAGAAAAAATTAAAGAACAGATTAAGAAAATTGGTTACAATGATAATTTTGATCTAGAAATTACCAACTCTAAGGATACTGAAAAAAGAGAAAAGTACGTAAAATTTTTGTTCAAAAAACTTCAAAGAGAACAGGGTTTATTAGAGTGGGATTGTGATAGAATGATAAGAAACGATAGGGTTGTTTGGGCATCGTGCATGGTGGCTTGTGGTGATGCAGATGGTGCTGTAACAGGTAATACTAGAAGATTTGGGGCTTCGTTAGATAAAATTAAACAAGTAGTAGATGCGAGGAAGGGAGAAATAATGTTTGGATTAAATTTAGTTGTTCATAAAGGTAAGACTATTTTTGTTGGAGATACAAGTGTCCATGAGTACCCTACCTCTGAACAAATGGCTGATATGGCAGTTTCAGCTGCACGTGTTGTAAGATTATTTGGTTTTGATCCTAAAGTTGCTTTTGTTTCTCACTCTACTTTTGGTCAACCAAGTACTACTAGAACAAAACATATTAAAAATGCAGTAGAAATTTTAAAAAATAGAAATGTAAATTTTGAGTTTGATGGAGATATGCAGCCAGATGTTGCTTTAGATGATGAATACAAAAGTCTTTATCCTTTTTCAAAAATTGTAGGCAATGCAAATATTTTGATCATGCCTGGCCAACATAGTGCTGCTATTTCTTACAAAATGATGAAAACCTTTGGAGATGCTAAAGTAATTGGACCTCTTCTAATTGGATTAGGTCTACCGATTGAAATAGCTCCATTAAGAAGTTCGACATCAGAAATTATAAATTTAGCCTCTATAGCTGCTTATTCAGCAGATGTAATAGATTATAAAAAATAATTAATTTTTTTGTATTCTTAAATCTTCTACAAGAATTATACTTGCAATAACATCATCTACATCTAAAATTTTTTTAGCCTCATCAATAACTAACTCTTTTTCATCAGATATTAATGCAATGCCATAAATATAAATTTTCTTTTTATAGGTATCAATTTGATAATTCGATGCTTTTATATTTTTGTTTAAAATCAAAGCCGTTCTCAATTGTGATGTAATTAAAAGATCCTTTGCTGATTGTTTAAAGTTAAATTCCTCTTTTATTTTTACATCATTCCTTACAGATCTAACACCTTCTGTCTCCCAAGCTAGTTTTGTAAGTTTTAGTTTTTCCTCTGGGTCATCAACTTTTCCCGTTAAAAATATTCTTCCATCTAAAACTTTAGTTTTTATAGAAAGAAAATAACTTTTATTTGATAAAACAATTCTAGCTGATAAATTTTTTTGCATAATTGAGTCATCCATCTGCGTCCCAACTGATCTAGGATCAAAAGCTACTGATACTCCAGTTCCAAAAAGACCTTTTGATGAAACGCCTACACAATTTGATAAAAATAAAATTAAAGAAAATATTATAAATAATTTACTTTTCATTTTTTAACTTAATACAATAATTGTAAATATCTTTTTTTGAAATTTTACTCTTTTGCTGAATTAAACTTACAATGTCTTTGATACTTATTTTATCTATCATTTGATTTATTATTCTTTTATCTGATTCCTCTAAAATAAGTGAGGATTTTTTATTATTTTTTTTTTCAGAAATTACCAATGTTAACTCACCTTTTAGTTTAAAGTTTAATGTATCAACCTTTTCAACATCTGTTCTTAAATATTCCTCAAAATGCTTAGTCATTTCTCTACAGATTAAAATTTTTCTTCCTATAAAATTATTTTTAATTAGCGGTATTATTTTCATAATTTTATTTGGAGAAACAAAAAAAACTATTGATGAGTCTAATTGAGATAAAGTTTCAAAATCATTCTCAATTTTTTTTTTTTGGTCTGGAATAAAACCATAAAAAAAGAATTTTTCTGAAAATCCACTTATAGAAACGGCTGAAGTTACTGAGGAAGCACCAGGTAAAGGAATTATACTTATGTCATTCTCAACACACTTATTAATTAAAATAGATCCTGGATCTGAAACCCCTGGAGTACCTGCATCTGAAACAAGTGAGATAATAAATCCACTTTTTAATAATTCTACTATTTTTGATAAATTTTTTTTTTCATTAAACTTATGATTAGATATTAACTTTGATTTTATTTCATACTTATTGAATAGATTTTTTGAAACTCTCGTATCTTCACATAAAATATAGTCTGATTTTTTAAGAATATTTATTGCTCTCAATGTAATATCATCTAAATTTCCTATGGGTGTAGATACTAAATAAAGACCTTTCTTAATATTTTTATCATGTGATTTACAATTTTTGACCATAATTTTATGTTAATTAATATACTATCATTAAAATGAATAAATTTTTAAAATTTGTACAAATTATAATTTTTATTTCAGTTAATTTATATTCTTTTAATATTTTAGCTGACGAAAAATTAAAAATCGGACTTTTAGTTCCTATTACAGGAGATAACAAAGAGCTAGGAGAACAAATAATTAAATCTACTAGAATAGCGTTAAAAGATATCAACACCAAAAAGTTAGAGATCTATTTAAAAGATACTAATTCTGACCCAAACAAAACAGTCAAATCTGCATTGGAATTAAAAGAAATTGGAGTAAAAATAGTAATAGGTCCAGTCTTCTTTAATAGTTTGACTTACCTTGATGAACTTCAAGATATAATTTTTTTATCTTTTACAAACATGACTCTTAATATACCAAAAAATGTTATTAGTAGTGGTATCAACGCTACTTCACAATTGAATACAATAAAAAAATTTATCAAATTAAATGAAATTAATAAGACTATCTTTTTAACTCCTAGACTTGATTATGAAAATGAAATTAAAATGGCAATCAAAAAATCTAAAATTCCTATTAAAAAACACCACATTTATGATACTAAGCCTACAAAATTAACTGCTCAAATTGAAAAAATTACAAATTATAAAATAAGAAAACAAAATCTTGCAGATGAAATTAGGAGAGTTGAAAATTCCGATCTAGTAGATAAAGAAAAGCAATTAGAAAAACTTAAGAAACGTTACACGATAGGAAATGTCAATTTTGACTCTGTAATTATTTCTGATTTTGATGAAAGTTTAAAGAGCGTGATTACATCTCTTTTGTATACTGATGTTTCACCAAAATCAAAATATTTCATTACGTTTAATCAATGGTTCGATGAAAGTCTAATAAAAGAAAAATCGATACAACCAATCTATTATCCATCTATAAATAAAAAAAATTTAGAGGATTTTCAAAACAAATTTTATAGAGAATTTAATGAAATACCAAATCATTTAGCTTTATTAGGTTATGATCTTATAGGGTTAGTTTATTATTTATCACTAAATAATGATCTTACAAAAATTAACTCATTATTTAAAAAGAAGAACACATTTAAAGGAAAAATTGGAATATTTGATATTCAAGATAACAATATATTTCACAGACTAAATTTTTACCAAATTAATGAGGGAAATTTTAAAAAAATTTTTTAATTTTTTTAAAAGCTTGATACCTGTGATCTATTTTAAACTTTTGTGATGGTTTCATCTCACCAAAAGTTTTTTTTTTATTTTTTGGAATAAAAATAGGATCATAGCCAAAACCATTTTGCCCTTTAGGCTTATCAGAAATAGTTCCTTCAATTTTTCCTAACTCACATGCGATTTTATTATTTAAAAAACTAATTGACAAAGCGCAAATGAATCTTGCTTTAATTTTTTTATTTTTCCAGTTAATATCTTTTTTATTTAATTCTAAATAAACTTTTCTAATTGCTTTTTTAAAATTATTTTTTTTTCCTCCCCACCTAGCAGAATAAATGCCAGGCTTTTTATTTAAAAGATCTATCTCAAGACCAGAGTCATCTGCTAAACATATTAAATTGGTTTTTTTAGAAAAAAATCTGGATTTAATTAATGAATTTTCTTTAAAACTTTTACCATTTTCTATTGGACTTTTAATCTTAAAATCAAGGATGGAATAAATTTTAAGATTTCTAGGAAGGAGAGCCCTTATTTCCCTCAATTTTCCTTTGTTATTTGTGCCTATAAGTAGACTATTAATTTTTTTTTTTAACATCTAGAAATTTTTGATTTTCTTACCATATAAGCTCTTATGAATGAAGATAATCAAAATTTAAAAATAAATCCAAATGAATCTGAGCTAAATCCAGATCAAAAGGAAAGTTCAACTTTTAATTCAGACCCAAAAAAAGAAGAAAATAAAGAAGCTAACAAAACACCTGAGGAAAAAATATTAGAGCTAGAAGATAAACTAACCAGAACATTTGCTGAAATGGAAAATCAAAGGAGGCGCTTTGAAAAAGAAAAGGAAGATGCTTTTGAATATGGTGGTTTTGCTCTAGCTAAGGAAACTCTGAATGTAATTGATAATCTTGAAAGATCTAAACTTGTTTTAGAAAATGATGAAAAACTTAAAAATACAGAAGCTTTAAAGAAATCAATTGAGCACTTAGAAATTATAAAAAAAGATCTTATCTCAATATTTTCCAGGAATAATATAAAACCAATTGATTGTATTAATAAAAAATTAGATCCTAACTACCATCAGGCAATGATAGAAATTAACGATGAAACGAAAGAACCTGGAACAATAATTCAAGAAATTCAAAAAGGATTTACAATTAAAGATAGGTTGCTTAGACCATCTTTAGTTGGGGTTTCAAAAAAAAGCGAAAAAAAAAATCAGAAAGATGAGGAAAATAAAGAAAATTTGGAGAAATAATAATGATTACAGCAGCTTGTAGAATTAAATTTAACCCCTATATGAAGAAAGAGAGAAAATATTAGAATGAGTAAAATTATTGGAATTGATTTAGGTACAACAAATTCATGCGTGGCTATAATGGAAGGTAGTCAAGCAAAAGTATTAGAAAATGCTGAAGGTGCAAGAACAACTCCTTCTGTTGTTGCTTTTACTGATGATGCTGAAAAATTAATTGGCCAACCAGCTAAAAGACAAGCTGTAACAAATCCGGAAAATACAATTTTTGCTGTTAAGAGATTAATTGGAAGAAATTTTGATGATCCTACTGTAAAAAAAGATATTGAAGCTGCTCCTTTTAAAATTGTGAGTTCTGATAAAAATGATGCTTGGATTGAATCTAAAGGTGAAAAATATTCACCATCTCAAATATCTGCTTTTATTTTACAGAAAATGAAAGAAACAGCAGAAAAATACTTAGGACAAGCAGTTACTAAAGCAGTTATAACTGTTCCTGCATATTTTAATGATGCTCAAAGACAGGCTACAAAAGATGCAGGTAAAATTGCTGGACTTGAGGTTTTAAGAATAATCAATGAACCTACAGCAGCATCCTTAGCTTACGGTTTAGACAAAAAACAAAATAAAAAAATTGCAGTATATGATTTAGGTGGTGGAACATTTGATGTTTCAATTCTAGAATTAGGTGATGGTGTTTTTGAGGTTAAATCTACGAATGGTGATACATTTTTAGGTGGAGAAGATTTTGATAATGCAATAGTAAATTATTTGATAGCTGAATTCAAAAAAGATAGTGGAATAGACCTTAAATCAGATAAACTAGCCTTACAAAGACTTAAGGAGGCTGCTGAAAAAGCTAAAATCGAATTATCATCAGCTGAACAAACAGATATAAATTTACCATTTATAACTGCAGATAAAACTGGTCCAAAACATATTAACTTAAAAATGACAAGAGCAAAACTAGAGGCTTTAGTTGAGGATCTTATAGCCAAAACTATGCCTCCATGTAAAACAGCTTTGAAAGATGCAGGTATTAATGCTAGCGAAATTGATGAAGTGGTGATGGTAGGTGGTATGACTCGAATGCCAAAAGTCATTGAGGAAGTAAAAAATTTCTTTGGAAAGGAACCAAATAAAAGTGTTAACCCTGATGAAGTAGTTGCTATGGGTGCTGCTATTCAGGCGGGCGTACTTCAGGGTGATGTAAAAGATGTTTTATTATTAGATGTAACACCACTTTCATTGGGTATTGAAACTTTAGGGGGAGTATCGACAAAACTAATTGAAAAAAATACGACTATACCAACTAAAAAAAGCCAAGTTTTTTCTACCGCTGAAGATAATCAACCTGCTGTTTCAATAAGAGTTCTTCAAGGAGAAAGAGAAATGGCAACAGATAATAAGCTATTAGGAAATTTCGAGTTAGTTGGAATAGCTCCAGCGCCCAGAGGAGTTCCTCAAATTGAAGTTACTTTTGATATAGATGCGAATGGTATTGTCAACGTTTCAGCTAAAGATAAAGGAACTGGAAAAGAACAAAAGATACAAATTCAAGCCTCTGGAGGTTTAAGTAATGAGGAAATTGAGAAGATGGTAAAAGATGCTGAAGCTAATAAAGATGCTGATAAAAAGAAAAGAGAGTCAGTTGATGTAAGAAATCAAGCAGATACACTTATTCATTCAACTGAAAAAAATCTGAAAGAACATGGCTCTAAAGTTTCAGATGCAGAGAAAAAAGCTATTGAGGACTCTTCTTCTGCACTTAAAGATGCTTTAAAGACTGAAAATATTGAAGATATAAAGAAAAAAACCGAAGCTTTAGTTCAAGCTTCAATGAAGCTAGGAGAAGCAATTTATAAATCACAACAAAATACGAAACCATCATCTAAAAAGGATGATGATAACGACGATAACAAAGGAAAAAAAGACGATAATGTTGTTGATGCGGATTTTGAAGAAGTTAAAGACGAAAATAAAGAAAAAAGCGCTTAACTGACATCTATTTGTCCTGGTTAATACATGGCTAAAAGAGATTATTATGATGTCCTTGGTGTAAATAAAAGCGCTTCCCCCGATGAACTAAAATCTGCCTATAGAAAATTAGCCGTAAAATACCATCCAGATAAAAATCCTGGTGACAAAGCTGCAGAAGACAAATTTAAAGAAGCAAGTGAAGCCTACGGAGTTTTGTCAGACAAATCTAAAAAAGAAAATTACGATAATTTTGGCCATGCTGCATTTGAAAATGGTGGAGGCGGTCGTGGAGGTTTCGGGGGATTTGGAGGTTTTAGTGGTGCAGATTTTTCTGATATATTTGAGGATTTCTTTGGAGATTTTGGTAGAGGAAATAGAAGAAGTTCAAGAAAAAGTTCTAACAATAGAGGATCTGATTTAAGATATGACTTGTCTATATCCTTAGAAGAAGCTTACAATGGAAAAAAACAAAACATTCAATTCTCTACAACTGAAAAATGTAATACTTGTAAAGGAAATGGATCAAAACCTGGTTTTAGCCCAGATAGATGTACTTATTGTGGTGGCAACGGAAGAGTAAGATCTAATCAAGGTTTTTTTACAGTTCAACAAACTTGTCCTCAATGTGCCGGAAATGGAGAAGAAATTACAAATCCATGTAATGATTGTAATGGTCAAGGAAATAGGCAATCAACAAAAAAAATATCAGTTACAATTCCTAAAGGTGTAGACGATGGAACAAGAATAAGACTTGCTGGTAAAGGTGAGGCTGGGACACGAGGTGGTGCTAGCGGTGATTTATATTTATTTATAAATGTGGATACGCATCAACTTTTTAAAAGATCAGATGTAAATTTATTTTTTGAATTTCCAATTTCTATCGCTGATGCAGCTTTAGGTACTACTATTGAAATACCAACTATTGATGGTGGAAAAGCAAAAATAAAAATTCCCGATGGAACTCAAAATGGTAAACAATTTAGACTAAAAGGCAAAGGTATGCCATTTATGCGAAGGGGAGACTTTGGCGATTTATATGTTCAAATAAAAACAGAAGTTCCTGTAACTCTTAATAAAGAACAAAAAGAATTATTAGAAAAATTTAGAAAAATAGATAACGAAAGATCTAATCCTAGTATTAAAAAATTTTTCCAAAAAGCAAAAAATTTTTGGAAAAATTAATAAATGAATTTAGAACAGATTATTCCAGCTCTAGCATTAATTGCAGTATTAATATTAATTCTTCCTGGTTTCATCGAAACAAATTTAAAGAAAAAAGTATTTTTTAAAAATTTAAGTATTTGGGGTATTATTGTTTTATTTCTTATGATACTTCTATATTTTATCTTCTAATGAAAAAAATTAATTTAGGTATTACTGGATGTATGGGCCGAATGGGTCAACAAATAATTAAATCCGTAAAAAAAGATAAAGATTTTAAAATTATTGCCTTAACAGAAGGTAAAATATTAAAAAAAAAAATTAATGGTATAAAAATTTTACAAAATACTAACGAGGTTTTTAAAAAAACAAATGTAATTATAGATTTTACAATTCCAAAATGTACGTTTGAAATATTAAAGATTGCATCAAAACTTAAAAAAAGATTAATAATTGGAACAACAGGTTTTACAAAAAAAGAGGAAAAATTAATTAAAAAATACTCAAAAAGAATTCCTATCTTAAAAGCAGGTAACATGAGTTTAGGAATAAATCTTTTAATGTACCTAACAGAAATTGCCTCGGAATCTTTAGGAAAAAAATTTTCAAGTAAAATATTTGAGATTCACCATAAACACAAAAAAGATTACCCATCCGGCACTGCATTAATGTTAGCGAAAGGTATTGCTATTGGAAAAAATAAAAATTTTTATAGTTTAATAGGAAAAAAATATCTTAATAAAAAAAACTTTCCTTATGGAAATAAGATCAACTTTAACTCAATTAGAAAGGGTGAAATAATCGGTGAACATGAAGTTAGATTTTCAAATGGTAAGGAAATTATTAAACTTAATCATGAAGCTTTTGATAGAGCTTTGTATTCTGAAGGTGCACTTGCTGCAGCTAAATGGTTAATGACAAAAAAAGCTGGACTTTATTCAATGAGAGATCTCATGAATTTCAAAAAATGAATGAGATTCAAAGAGCCAAAATAGTTTACAAAAATTTAAATAAGATATATCCAAGAATAGTTGTACCTTTAAAAAGTCGAAATGTATTCACTCTTTTAATATCCGTTCTTCTTTCAGCTCAGTGTACCGATGTAAATGTAAATAATGTAACAAAAAATATTTATCCAAAGTATTACAAACCTAATCATTTTTTAAAATTAGGAAGAAAAAAAATTGAAAAATTAATTAAAAAAATAGGTATTTTTAGGATCAAGGCAAAAAGTATCTATAATCTCTCAAAAATTCTAATAAAGGATCATAAAGGTAAAGTTCCCAAGAGTTTTGAAGAACTTGAAAAATTACCAGGAGTTGGTCATAAAACTGCTAGTGTTGTTATGTCTCAAGGATTTGGATATCCTGCATTTCCAATAGATACTCATATACACAGATTAGCCCAGAGATGGGGCCTGACAAATGGAAAAAATGTAATACAAACTGAAAAAGATTTGAAAAGATTATTTCCTAAAAAATCATGGAACAAACTTCATCTGCAAATTATTTATTATGGTAGAGAGTTTTGTAAAGCTCGGGACTGTTTTGGAATTTCTTGTAAAATATGCACTAGTTGTTATCCTAACAGAAAAAAACCAATTACAACCAAGAAAGCTTAAAATGAAAATCTTAGGTATTGGAAATGCTATAGTAGACGTAATTTGTAAAGTTGAAGACAATTTTATAAAGAAAAATAATCTCACAAAAGGTTTGATGAAACTAATATTTGATGAAAAAGAATTCAAACAATTATTAAAACATTTAAAAATTGAAAAAACTATTTCTGGAGGATCGGTTGCAAATTCTGTAGTTGGCTTATCACAATTAGGGAATAGTGTCGGATTTATAGGTAAAATATCTGATGATAATTTTGGAGTAAAATATGAAGAAGGCTTAAGGAAAGAAAAAGTTAATTTTTTTTACTCAAAAAAAAAAGAACTTCTTCCTACAGGAACTTGTTTAATTTTAGTAACACCTGACTCTGAAAGAACAATGGTTACTTACCTCGGTACTGCAGGAAAAATAAGTGAAAAAGATCTTAATATAAATGCGATAAAAGAGAGTGAGATTATATTTTTAGAAGGATATCTATGGGATGAAGGTGACCCAAGAAAAGCTTTTGATAAAGCAATATCCTTATCAA